>ERZ857882.3843-NODE-3843-length-13691-cov-3.828469_pt1 | contig 13691 bp, 5 predicted proteins | sample MGYA00519697_ERZ857882 | MGnify/ENA primary metagenome ERZ857882 (study PRJEB31778, sample SAMEA3449373) | human gut metagenome | biome: human gut; feature: human-associated habitat; material: faeces | place: United Kingdom | collected 2010/2012 ...
CATAAGTTTTTTGTTATTATCAAAAGAAATCAATGGATACAATCGGTCTGCTGATTATATATGCTCCATGTTAAAACAGGGAGATTGTAATAATATTTTGACATCTGAATATTCGCAGCTATTGGGATTAATAAGTTGGGCTGAAATTGGATTCAGCTATTTTGTATTCAATTTATTAGTAATTCTATTGAATCCCAGTTGGGTACGTTATTTATGCATCATGAACCTCTTTACACTCCCATATACGTTTTGGAGTATATGGTATCAAAAATACAAAATGAAGACTTGGTGTATACTTTGTCTTTCTGTTCAGTGTATATTAGGGAGTTATTTTATAACAGGACTATTTTCTGGTTATTTGACTTTTGTAAATTTCAATTTTATCGGATTCGGCATAGTCGGATGCTTATTTATTTTCTGTATAATCATTATAAATTTATTGTCTACATTATATCAACAGGCAAAACAAAAGAGAATACTTACATATAAAATAAATGCATTGAAAATCAATGAAGGTGTTTTTGTTACTTTATTAAAACAACAGCCCTATTATTCTGTGTCTGCAGATGATTCCAATATTCTTTTTGGAAATCCGGATGCAAAATTTAAAATAACAATTTTCTCAAATCCTCATTGTTCTCCTTGCAGGAAAATGCATACTCGTGTTAAAGTACTATTAGAGGCTAGAAACGATATCTCTGTACAATACATATTTTCTTCATTCAATGAATCTCTGGATATTTCAAATAAGTTCCTTTGCTCTGTTTATATAAATAAACCAATAGAGGTAGCCTCTCTCATCTATGATGAATGGTTTAGTAATGTTTCCCATACAAGTCAAGAGATATTTGACAAATATAAATTGGATTTGGAAAGCGTTGTGGTACAGGAAGAATTTGACAGACATATTAAATGGAAAAAAGTAACAGGAATTAGTGCAACCCCTACAATATTAGTAAATGGATATCAACTACCCACTCATTATGCTATAGAAGATTTGCTTTATTTAACAAAAGCAAATATATAAGCAACTATTCAGTAATTAATGAAAGTTTCTTGAACTATCTCACGATAGCTTCATAAGGTCTTTTACAATCAATAAATAACTTTCGAAGTAATTATTGTTTCTTTTACCTGTGTATCAAGCCTGAATGATCTTAATGCCCAATTGGTTCTGGAATATTGAAAGTTTATTTTAGGGGGTAATACATGAACTCAACCGCAAACCTCAGAATGAAGAAAAATTGTTGGTGAGTGGATTTATATGGAAAATATGAAAGTCCATATACCCTCCTTCTCTTTTTTTGCGCCTTTAATTATGATGGGGAAGTTTTTCTACTCATAAATTAAATAAATGGTGCAAATAGAAAACTACATACAATCTTTTCTGAATTGTACTTTAGATGCTGAAGGCCATGTTACATTGAAGCAATGGATCAAAGAAGCTCCGGAGAACAGAACTTATTTCCATGATACGGTTGCTGTCTGGAAAGCAGGCGGTATTGTATCTAATGCGGATGATTTTAATGTAGAAAAAGCTATTAGCAAATTTAAAAAGGAAAATAAATCATCCAACCGGATAAACTTCTATAAGTATGCATTCAGAGTTTCTGCTGTGGCGATTGTCTTTTTGCTCTGTGGTATTTCTTCTCTATTCTTTTTATGGCAATCGGAGAAAACGGCAGTGGAAGCGGTTGAGGAATACAAAGAATATGTAGTAGAGGTTCCTGCTGGGGCAAAATCTAAAGTTACATTCCCGGATGGCTCTGTTGTTTGGTTAAATGCCGGAAGTAAAGTTAAATATGATTCGAATTTTGCGAAGGAATCAAGAAATGTGGCATTATCGGGGGAAGGATATTTTGAAGTAAGTAAGAATGAAGAATTACCCTTTGTGGTGAATACCGGCAATTTATCAGTTAAAGTACTCGGTACAAAGTTCAATCTGAAATCCTATGAAGAAGACTCTGAGGTGAAAGTAACCCTCAAAGAAGGAGCGGTAAGGGTCGGAGATTTTCTGGCCGATGCCGCCCCGGTCGTGCTGAAACCGAACCAGCGGTTCACATTAAGGAAGGCAGATCTGGCAATGCAAGTCGATTTGGTGGATGCCAGCCATATAGAGAACTGGCGGAATGGAGCGATGATATTTGACAAAGTGTCGTTGGAAGAAATAGCTAAAGAACTGCAACGCCTGTATGATATACCTGTCCGGATAGAGAAAGAATCTTTGAAGAGGATAGTTTACTATTCGGATTTTCAAGAGAACGTAACCGTCGAAAAAGTTTTGGAAATATTATCCTCCGGAAATAAATTCAGATATGAGGTAAAGCCGGAACTTATTAGAATTTATAAATAACATTAAGTCTAATCTTTAAAATGAATGTGAATGAAGTAAAAGCAAATCTAACAAAAGGGGTAATAACCGTAGATACCCCATTTCTTAAGTAATTAAAAGTTAAATCTTAAACAAGTGAAGTATGAAAAAAACATTTAGAAAATCTGTTCAGGACTTATTGGCTACAAGAGCAGGACGTCTGGCCAATCTTGCCGGTGTATTTCTTGTTGCCGGGACGCTTACATTAAGTGCAAGCACGTATGCGACTGAACATATGCTTTCCTTAAATCTTAAAAATGCCACGATTCGTGAGGCTATTGAATCCATCAAGAGCCAAAGTGAATTTTCATTCAGTCTGGATGTGAAAGACCTGAATCTGGATGAAAAAGTGTCTGTTTCTCTCGATAATAAATCGATCAATGAAGTATTGGCTGTGTTGTTTAACGGACGGAATGTACGGTATGAAATCAACGATCGTCATATTGTGATTACTCGTGCCGGAAAAGTTGGACCGGAGTCAGTGATGCAACAGACTAAACGGATCACTGGTCGTGTTTTGGATGCAAATAATGAACCTGTTATCGGGGCAAACGTAGTAGTGGATGGAACGACAATCGGTACGGTTACAGATGTGGACGGAAACTTTACATTGGATGTTCCTGACGGAGCTACATTGAAGATCTCCTATATAGGTTATATAGAACAAACTATTCCGGTTGGAAATAAGTCGGTTATCTCTGTTATCTTGAAAGAAGATTCACAGGCTTTGGATGAAGTCGTTGTGGTTGGTTTCGGTACGCAGAAAAAATTGAATCTGACAGGTGCGGTAACGGCTGTAACCGGTGAAGAGATGTCTAAACGTCCGGTAACGAATACGGCGACAATGTTACAGGGGCAGGTTCCTGGGTTGCGTGTAAATCAAGGACTGGGTACTCCGGGGGATGAGTCTACTTCTTTCCGTGTACGTGGTCAGGGTACTTTCTCAAGTGCAGGTTCCGATCCGTTGGTTTTAATTAATGGTGTTCCCGGTAGTATTTCCAATCTGGACCCGAGTGTAATTGAAAGTGTTTCGGTACTGAAGGACGCTGCATCTGCTGCGATCTATGGTGCTCGTGCAGCGAATGGGGTGATTCTTGTTACAACTAAACAGGGGGCGGACCTGGGGGATGGTAAAGCTCATATTTCATATCATGGGAACGTAGGTTTATATAATCCGACTCGTATGTATGATCTGGTGACTAACTCTGTCGAATATATGGAATTATATAATTTGGCACAGAAAAATTCAGGTACGGGCAAAGCTTATACACAAGAACAGATCGATGCATATCGAAATGGCGGAGGAAGTGACCAGTATCCGAATTTCGATTGGCTCGATTATATGTTCAGGACGGCTGTCGTACAGAATCATAACTTGTCCGTTGCAGGAAATTCAGGGAAAACAACTTATAATGTAGCTTTGAATTTTGTAAATCAACCGGGTACATTAAAAGGGTTTGAATATCAGAAATATAATGCAACGGTAGATTTGACTTCTCAGATTACTGATTTCATCAAGATCGGTACTTACACCAGTATGATGTATGGAGATCGTACTCAGCCGCGTCAGGGACAGGATGATGTTTTGTTGTCAACGATGTCACAAGCTCCGACTTATATGCCGTGGTTGCCGGATGATGGTTCCGGAGTGCGTCGTTGGACAGGCTCTGCTTATCCGCATGAAGATCATAATAAAAATATGCCTGCCATTATTGCATCGAATACATCAAAGAAATTCCAGAATTTTGACATTAATGCTCAATTATGGGTTGAAGTGAACCTTGCAAAAGGCTTGACATGGCATACAAAAGGCGCCGTTCGTTTGGAGTCTAATAAATCAAAAGAATGGGGTGGTTCGGATGAACCTGTCTATGATTATCATACAGGTGTGAAGACTGGAAATCTGGATAAAGGAAGTAATGGTCTGACAGTGGAAGATCAACGTCGTTTTTATCAGAATTTGTATACGTATTTAAAATATGATTATACAACTCCGAATACCGATCATAATTTTAGTATTATGGCAGGTTACAACCAGGAGTCAGAGAAATATGAAACGTTAAAAGCTTATAGGAAAGAGTTTGCTTTTGATCTGCCGGTTATCGATGCAGGTTCTAATGCAAATTGGTCTAATGGGGGAAAACAGGAAGAATGGGCTATTCAGTCTGTATTCGGCCGTTTGAACTATAACTTTAAAGAACGTTATTTGTTTGAAGCAAATATGCGTTATGACGGTACTTCCCGTATTTCTTCTGAAAACCGCTTGGGTATCTTCCCGTCTTTCTCTGCCGGTTGGCGTCTTACGGAAGAAGATTTTATTAAAAACTTGAATTTGACTTGGTTGAATAATGCCAAATTGCGTGCATCTTGGGGACAATTGGGTAATCAGAATATTGGTTTGTATCCTTATCAGGCTATGATAGAAAGTGTTTCCAATTATCCGTTTGACAAGAAAACAGAAACAGTCGGTTATCAGCAAAAAGCTTATGCAAACCGTGATATTAAATGGGAAACAACGACTATTACTGATGTGGGTGTTGATTTACAGGTATTCAATGGTTTGAGTATGACTTTTGACTGGTATAAGAAAACCACTTCTGATATTTTACGTTCATCACAGGTGTCTTATTTATTAGGACTTTCTGCACCGACTGTAAATAATGGAGAAGTTGAAAATAAAGGTTTTGAAATTGCATTTAACTATAATAATATGATTTCAGACGGCGTTTTCAAAGGTTTGCAGTATAATGCTGGTGTCTATTTCGATCGTTCAAGAAACAAACTGACTCAGTTTGGTGCCGAAGAAATCGATGGGTACAAACTGAGAAGAGAAGGACTTCCTTATAATGAATATTATATGTTGGAATGTATCGGTGTTTTTGCTACGGAAGATGAAGTGAAAAATTCACCCAAACAGTTTAATGATAATACATTACCGGGCGACTTGAAATATAAGGATCAAAATAATGACGGTGTAATCGATAACGACGACCGTATTCCGATGTCCGGACGTTTCCCGGGTTTTGAATATTCAGTAAATGCCGGTGTAAGTTGGAAAGGTTTTGATTTATCCTTATTAGGACAAGGTGTTTCCGGAAAGAAATGGTATACAACTGATTGGGGGATGCAGCCCTTCCGCCAAGGCTCTGCTCCGACTCGTGAGTATATAGAAGGTATGTGGACAGAGGAAAATCCTTATAATGCAAAACATCCGAGATTGTATAACGATAATTTGGGTGGCAATAAGAATACAAGAGCAAACAGTTATTTCTTGCAGAGTGCCTCTTATTTCCGCTTGAAGAATTTGACTTTTGGATATACTTTGCCTAAATCTGTTACGGATAAGGTAAAAATGTCGAAAGTCAGAGTTTATTTTTCCGGAGATAATTTGTTGACATTTACAAAATATTATGGTTTGGATCCTGAACGTAATGATGACGGTCGTGCAGCCCAGTATCCGCAGAACCGGATTTGTTCATTTGGTTTAAATGTTGAATTTTAAAAGTAGAATGCAATGAAAAGAGTAATAAATATAATATTGGCTTCGGCTTTATTGGTGGGTTCTACGACATCTTGTAGTGATTTCTTACAGAAAGATCCTCCTTCTTCACCATCACAGTCTATTTTCTGGCAGAAGAAAAGTGATTTTGATTCAGCATTGGCAGGAAGTTTTTCCATGATGTATGAATGGCCCGGAGTTATGTCACAGATTGTGGCTTGTTTCGATAATCTGACAGATAACTCTATTTGTCAGCATAATGAGTCTACTTATGGTAGTTCACAAACGATTGCATTAGGTGATTTAGATCCGAATACCGGTGGATATGTTTCTTATATGTATGATCATTGTTACAGAGGCATTGCCCGTATTCATTTGGTCATGGAGAATCTGGAAACTTACCAGGGTGCGGATATGTCGGAAGCAGACAAGAGTTTTATTATGGCGCAATGCAAAGCGTTGAGAGCTTACTATTATTCTTGGTTGTATCAATGTTATCGGGAAGTTCCTTTGGTAACATCTTCTTTGACAACGGAAAATATGTATCAGCCGAAAGCTACCCGTGCTGAAGTGTATGCCCAGATTATAAAGGACTTTGACGAGGCGATAGCTGCTTTACCCGATAAGCCTTATTCCGATTCACAAATGAGCGGATATTTTACTCCGGGGGCGATGAAGGCGTTCAAGGCACGTCTAATGCTGGCCGAGGCTTATGATGACAATGGCAATGCGGATGCATCAAAAATGGGTGCAATCGTAACATTGCTGGAAGGTATTCAGGGGTATGAGTTAGCTGATAGAATGAGAGATAACTTTATTTCTGCACAACAATTGGCTTCTCCTGAAATCATGTTCTCTGTCCGTTATTTGGCTCCTAATACTACGCATAGTATGGACTTGTATTATGGGGCGTGGACAACATGTGGAGTAACCCGTGATTTGGTAAATGCATTTGAGTGTACAGATGGTTTGAAATGGGGCGAATCTCCATTGACTGCAACAGTCGATGAATCTTTGTTAGCAACGGGAGCTTTGTCAGATGCCAATAAGGCAGAAAGAGAAAAGTTATTCTCTGGTACAAATGGAGTTCATATTCGTGATCGTCGCTTGTATGAAACGGTTTGTCACAGTGGAGTAGCTCTTTTCCCGGATGAAGGATATGAAGAAAATGGACCTATTACAATAACAAATCAGATGCAGACTGGTTTTGGTATGATGAAATTACTTCAGCCGACAACAGAAATGCCAAGTTATTCAACGATCTCTGATGCAGATGTTGTTATTCTCCGTTATGCTGAAGTATTAATGATGATTGCTGAAGCTGAAAACGAAGCAAATGGACCGACTCAAAAAGTTTACGATGCTGTTAATAAAGTGCGTGTACGGTCAGGACAACCGGAGTTACCTGCTGGTCTGACAAAAGATCAGATGCGTGAACGTATTCGTAACGAATGGCGTGTGGAATTTGTATTTGAAGGTCATCGCTATTTTCAGCTGAAACGATGGAAGTTAATGGACAAACTTGTGAATGGTGCGTCAGACCCTGCTTTGCCAACTTATGTAAAGGTCTTTAAGCCGGCATTCTATTATTTCCCATTACCACAAAGTGAAATTGATAAAGCCGGTGGCGTTTTGGTTCAGGATCCGAATTATAAATAAACCAATTCGTTAACAGTGATAGACAATACCGGATGAATAAATTTCTTTTATTCCATAAGTTGGGTATTGCTATTGAAAATTAACCGCTTTACATATGTACTATAGTGACTAAAAAAAACGGTCGTTTTTTCTAGTCATTTTTCATGTTGACCAGACAAAATCAATTCGGACATCTAAAAGTACTAAAAATCTGTGAGATACCATCTAATTGACAGCATAAAAATCAAAAGATTTTCTTGAAAAATAGTGACTAAAAAAAACGACCGTTTTTTCTAGTCACACATAGTTTTTACTAAAACTTTATGTGGTATGTATTGTGTTGATCTTTAAAGTAATACGGGGATTTATAGCAATATCTTTATTGTGTTATGATGGATACTCGTGATGAATTAGTGGAGTTGCAACAAGGAAACCATAAAATTTTTGAATGCTTATTCAAAAAGTACTATGTTTTTCTTTGCTATGAAGCACGTTCTTACATCACGGAAAAACACATCATTGAAGAGATTGTCGGAGATGTCTTCCGCTGGTTATGGGAGAACAGGGAAACGTTGGTTATTACAACTTCTATCCGGGCTTATCTGGTACGGGCTGTTCATAACGCTTGTTTGTCGTATCTGAGACGAAATCAACCTGAATATATTGAAATTGATGACAATATAGCAGAAAGGAATACATTGTTTTCACTGGATGAATCTCCTCTCGATTATGTTCTCTCCAAAGAACTAATAGAGCGGGTTGGTAAAGCGGTGAAAGAATTGCCTCCTCAATATAAAAGGGTTTTTGAGCTTAGCCGATATAAAAATCTAACCTATGCGGAGATTTCGGAAGAAATGGGTGTTTCCGTGAATGCCGTTAAATTGTATCAGAAAAAGGCGTTGGCACAACTCCGGCAGGTTTTGAAAGAGTATTTACCGGCTTCTCCGGACTGATCGGATTGAAGTAAATTGTTATCATTCGGGCATAAATAGATCCTATTTCGTAGATTATTAACTTTTTTATGAACGAAAAGTAACATAATCTCAAAATATAAATGCATCTTTGTTGCGATAAGAAATGATCGGCTTATCAGTTGTCGGCTTGTTAACGCAACAACAATAATAAATACTTATGAAAAAGATTCTTATACTTATTGTTTTGTTGGGATTACTGTATCCTGACCGACCGCTTGCACAGAATAGTATCAAGCTGTATCCTTATCAAATGATCCCGTCTCATCATCCCGATTACCTGCGTCATCATGTGAAATCGCCGGATGCTTCTTTCTTTCATGACAAAATTCAGTTTATAGCACTACGTGACCTTTCCGGAGATTATAAACAAAAACTCGATCAGTGGGTGGATAAGGATAAGCTCGGGGATATTTTGTGGGTTTCCTATCCGCTGGTTTTTCAGGATAATCTGAAAGAGGTCGTTGCCGAGATAAAGAAAAGAAACCTGTATCTGTTTGACCTTTGGGGATATATCCCGGGTTCGGGGCCTGGCGGATATTGGACGCAGTTCGTTATTCCCGACGGTGTACTCGATCTTTTCGAGAAAGAACTGGGCGACCGTTGGCTGGGTATGGATAACGGTGAACAGGATGGCCGGTATGTCGGTAGTTTTGCTCCGCGAATGTATCCGTTGGGTGCAGACCGCAAACAACAATACTTTAACTTCCAGCGTCATTTCCAGGAAATGGGCGATCAGCTGGGGAATAAAATGGCAACTCTTGTCTCCCTGAACTTTGGACATTATTTCCTGAAAGAAGGAGTTTATACATTGATAGGGGCGGAAACGGCCCAGGGATTGCCTAACTCGCAGATTTATTATTCCTTTATCCGCGGAGCCGGTAAGCAATATGGCGTTAACTGGTTTGGTAATGCTTCCGTATGGAACCGTTGGGGATATAAGACATATGATTCGAATGCTACCGGTATAGATGATGACTACAACAGTGGCGGCCCGTTGAAAGGGACCTCGCTCGGATTGCTGAAACGGTTGATCTATACTCATTTGATGTACGATTGTGTGGCTGTCGGTTTCGAAGGGTCCATGCGGATAGACGACAAGAAGCTGAGTCCTATCGGCAAGATACAGCAGAGTGCGGTTAAATGGGTAGATAAATACGGTGATCCGGGTGTGATGTATACACCGGTTGCTTTGATGACCGATTTCTTTTCCGGCTGGTCTTTCCCGCGTCATCTATATTCCAGGCAGGCCTATAAAGTATGGGGGAATCTGCCGTATGAGTTGCCGGATTATCTGACGGACGGGATACTCGATATTTTATATCCCGGCTATCAGGATGCTTCCTATTATAAAGATGAAAGAGGGTTTATTGCCCCTAATCCTTATGGCGATATTGCCGATTGTCTGATGAGTGATGCGCCGCAATGGGTTTTGCAGCAGTATCCGGTACTGGTCATTGCCGATGAGCTTCGTCCGGGAAAAGAAATCAACGATAAACTGGAAACTTATGTGAATGAAGGCGGGCATCTGATTATCACTGCCGGTTCACTGAAAAACATGCCGGACGGAATTGCCGGTGTCCGTGCCGGAAACAAAACGACCGTGTGCTCAGGTCCGGTGACTTACAAAGGACAGTCGTTAAGCGAACGTGTTCCTTATACGTTGGCTGAGTTGATTTATCCGGCATCTGCGACAATCCTGCAAAAATCTAACGAACTGCCGGCCGCTATCGAGTTGAATACCGGAAAAGGAAAGATTACTGTTATCGCATCACCTTACGGTGTTACCGAACAACCGCAATGTGAACTTCCTGTCAAGGTGAAGGAAGAAATGCCGCTGGATAAACCTTACCCGATATTAAATCATGTGAAAGCATTGATGGGAGATATTTTCTCTTCCGTACAACTGTTCGAAACCAACCCGGAACTGAGCCTTGTAACCTGTTCCAGAGGCAATGGCGAATATACTGTTCTGATATCCAACGAACATTGGACACCGAAGGAGTTTTCCATCCGGACAAAGACCGGAAAGATTGTTTCTATCAAAGAATTACCGACAGACTGTTCGGAAATGAAAGCCGTTGGATATACGCCTAAAGTGGCTGTGAATACCTCCTTCGGTAAAAATACCTCCAATACGATTGCTGGCGGTAATGTGCGCGTTTTCCGTGTCCGGTTGAATGATGAAGCGGATATAACCGTTATGCCGGAAAGTACCCCGGTACCGAATGTTACGGGGCGTTCGCTTGTTTTACGCAATATCTCGGATGTAAAGGAAGAGATTTTGTCGCGTCCGACTTTCTTCGAACATTATGACCGTGTGGTGATTGACTGGCGTTATCTGAATAATAAGGAAAAAGAAACGTTGAAGCATGAATCCGGTTGGTTGGGACGCCAGAAATTGAAAATAACGGTAGATTTGACTTCCGGATTGAATCTGTATCCTGATTTGAGGATCGTAAATAATGATCCTCCTTTCTATCAGAAGAGCATGGATATCATGAAGCGTGTTATTGATAAGATGGAAATATTGGGTGCCGATGAATTATTGATTTCTACCCAGCGGACCATTGAAAATAATTATACGATGGAACAGTTCTATGCTTCTTTGAAAGAATCGTTCCAGGTTCTGTCTGATTATGCTGCGGAAAAGAATATCCGGTTGGTATTGCGGCAAGCCGTTTCCCGTACCCCGGATACCATAGAGGGGTTGCAGAAACTGGTGAATGAGGTGAACCGTCCGAACTTTACCCTGGCTCCGGCTTTATCTTTGTTGTTGAACGATGAAGCGAACCTGGACGGTAATCTTTCCCGATTGAAACAGATGGATATAAAGGATCTTCTTATTTCCGTCCCTGAAAAAGATATTCACAATCAATTATGGAATACGAATGCTCCGCTTTATAAATCCGGGCAGACAGAAACTATACGTAAGATATTATCTGCATTCCCAGATGCGCATTATATTATGGATGGTCTGTATAATTCGCAGGATGAAGAATATCTGGACGGAAAAGAATTAGACAAACTTGTTACTAAAAAATAATCGCCTATGTGGAAGAAATTATTGATTACAGGATGTATGGCTTTCTGTCTGTTAGGAGGAAGTGCATTATCTGCACAACCGAGTTGTGAGACAAAGGAAGAAGTTACGTCCGAACAGCTTAACAGGACGAAGAAAGGCCTGGACGCTATGATGAAAGAGTTGAAGAACAACTCCTGGTATCAGTTTGAATTGAATAAGGTAGCATCGTTGGCTACATCGTCCGAACAGATGCAGGCTTATAAGAGCTTGGCCGGTCGTTTGATTTCCGTACTGGAAATACAGGCCGAACTGGAATGGATGAAACCGGAAGCTATTCAGGAGGCTTTGGGTATCATGAAAAAGAGTTCGGGTTTTGATGTAAATCTGGCTGAAAAACGTTTCAGTGAATTGAAGTCTCTGCTGGCCGGAGGTTTTGCCGGAATCTATACCGGAGATCAACAAGCACTCGACAAGGCTAATAAGGCGTTGGCTCTGAAACGCGAGTTGATGCTGATGAGCCCGGATGTGAATGTCGATAAGATGTTGACCGTTAAATTCAATCTTGGAGAACGGGCCAACTTTGTCGGAGCCGGAAGCCTGGGTATCCAGCCGAACAACTGGTCGAATCTTAGCTCTGCCAGCCGTAAGAATTTTAAGGCGGAACTGGTGGAATTGTCCGGCCTGAAAAGCGGAAACCTTCAGGAAAAGACGGTTTATAAACCGGCTGTAGAGGGTTCCTCCGTGACCGACCTGGTGTTGAACTGGGATGGGAAACGCTTGATGTTTACAGCATTGGATACGACACGTAGATGGCAGGTGCACGAAATCAATCTGGAAGGCGGCAATGCCCGACAGGTAACCAACATTCCGGAGCCTGACCTGGAGTTCTTTGATGCGACCTATCTGCCCGACGGACGTATGCTGGCGATCTCTAATATCGGTTATCAGGGCGTACCTTGTGTAAACGGTAGTGATGCGGTAGGTAATATGGTTTTATATGATCCCAGTAACGGTGACCTGCGCCGTCTGACATTCGACCAGGATGCGAACTGGCATCCGGTAGTGATGGCAAACGGTAAGGTGATGTATGTCCGTTGGGAATATACGGATTTGACTCACTATTTCTCCCGTATCGTGATGCATATGAATCCGGACGGAACCGAACAGAAATCGTTATATGGTAGCGGTTCCATGTTCCCGAACAGTATCTTCGACGTGCAGCCGCTGCCGAAGCGGACGAACCGTTTTGTCGGTGTTATCTCCGGTCACCACGGGGTAGCCCGTTCCGGCCGTCTGATGATTTTCGATCCGGCAAAGAGCCGTAAGGAAGAGAAAGGTATGATACAGGAATTGCCGTTTCGTGGCCGTCCGATTATTCCGGAGGTAAAAGATGAACTGGTAAACGGTGTGTGGCCGCAATTCATCAAACCGTATCCGCTGACCGACGAGACTTTCCTGGTAACGGCCAAACTGTCTCCGTACAGCCGTTGGGGAATCTATCTGGTGGATATTTATGATAACCTGACATTAGTTGCCAATGCCGACGATGCCGGTATGATCTATTCCGTTCCGGTGAAAAGTACTCCGGTACCTCCGGCAATCCCGGATCGTATCAAACCGAATGAAAAGGAAGCGACTGTCTTTATCCAGGATATTTATGAGGGCGAAGGACTGAGAGGCGTTCCCCGCGGACAGATCAAGTCATTCCGTGTCTATGCGTATGAATATGCTTATCGCAGAACGCTGTCCGACCATTATAATCACGGTATCCAGGCCGGATGGGATATCAAGCGTCTGCTGGGAACCGTTCCGGTAGAAGAGGATGGTTCTGCTATCTTTAAAATTCCGGCCAATACGCCTGTCTCCCTCCAACCGCTCGATGCGGACGGACGTGCCGTGCAGTGGATGCGTAGCTGGCTGACCGGTATGCCGGGCGAAGTGGTATCCTGTGTGGGCTGCCATGAAGATCAGAACACCATTCCGGTTCCGAAAAGGGTTGCTGCATCTACCCGTAAGCCGCATGAATTGAAGATTGCCGATGGTGGTGTCCGTTCTTATACCTTTAAATATGAGATACAACCGATTCTCGACCGTGCCTGTGTGGCTTGCCATGATGGAAGTAAAGCCGGCCGGCCGAACTTTAAGGATACGACCTCGCTCGGTATAACCGACTGGAGCGGTACGCGT
>ERZ857882.3845-NODE-3845-length-13688-cov-3.372332_pt1 | contig 13688 bp, 17 predicted proteins | sample MGYA00519697_ERZ857882 | MGnify/ENA primary metagenome ERZ857882 (study PRJEB31778, sample SAMEA3449373) | human gut metagenome | biome: human gut; feature: human-associated habitat; material: faeces | place: United Kingdom | collected 2010/2012 ...
TGTACCTAGTCCAATCAAAGCACCTTTTTTTGTATGCTCTTTTTTATAAATTGCACCCGCCACACAAGAAAACATACATGTTGCGATCATATTCATCAAAACATCTAAGATGGTTCCTCCACGCAACATAACATCCAACACGGCACAAATAGCACTCATCACAAAAGCACTAAATGGACCATAGATAAAACTTGCGATAACTATGACAATATCTTAAGGATCATAGTTCAAAAAAGAAACAGCTGGAATGATTGGAAAGTGCAGCAATAGATTCATGACCATGGCCATGGCACACATCATTCCTATTGTAGTAATTTTCTTTGTACGACTATTCATAAACACAACACCTCCATAAACAAAGAAAAATGCGCCTAAAATAACTCTTCTAGGTGCATCTTTTGTCTATAAAAATGTACAAAAAAAGCATCTTCTTTCATCCAGACTATACTGTCGGCTTCGGAGTTGCACCGAATCAACCTTACGGCTCGTGGGCTATACCACCGGTCGAGAATTTCACTCTGCCCTGAAGATTTATTTTATGCATCTATATATTACGCCTGAATGAAATAAATGTAAACGAATTTATATAAAAAGGAACGAACCATTTTGTTGTTTCATTCCCTAAATATCTAAATAGAACTTATTTGAAAACTTTCTTTCGAACAATCATATAACAAATCAAATGAGCGGTTGCGGTTAATGCCCAGGATACCGGATATGAAAAATACAAAACAAATAAACTTCGATTCGTCGCAAAAATTGTAAAGATCCATATGATCCTAAATAAACAAGCTCCTGTCAAAGAAACTAACATGGGCATCACAGAATATCCCATGCCTCTAAGAGATCCAACAAATACATCCATCATTCCACATAAGAAATAAGGAACACAGATCAAAGACATTCTCAACAAACCATAAGAGATTACTTGTGGATCACTTGAATAGATAGATAACAAGCTCGTACCGATTAAATAAGCTCCTCCACCCATTACGATACCAACGATCATAACGATAACTAAACATTCAATCAAAATCTTATCTACACGTTTATATTTCTTAGCACCCATGTTTTGTGATGTAAAGCTTAAAGAAGTCTGATATAAAGAGTTCATCGCATTATATACAAATCCTTCTAAATTAGCTGAAGCAGTATTTCCTGCCATTGCGATTGAACCAAAAGAGTTTACACTTGACTGAATCAATACATTTGACACACTGAAGATACATCCCTGAAGTCCTGCCGGCAATCCAATCTTCATCATCTGTATTGCGACATCTTTATGAAAGCTCAAACTCCTGTGATCAAGATGAAGAACGCCATCCGCTCCTTTTAGACAAAGAAATACAAGAAAAGCACTGATTCCTTCTGAAATGATCGTTGCCAATGCGACACCGGCAACCCCCATATGAAATACAATCACAAAAATCAAATTAAAAATAACATTAATGATACCTGCTAAAGTTAAAAAATATAAAGGGCGCTTTGTATCTCCAACTGCTCTTAATAACGCAGCCCCAAAGTTATAAAACATAAATGCTGGCATACCAACAAAATAGATTCGCATATACAAAACCGATAGATTTATAACATCTTCTGGCGTACCCATTAATTCCAAAAGTGGTCGTGATAAAAAGATTCCTACAAAGATCATGGCAATCCCTACAACAAGAGCAAAAGTTACCGCTGTATGGACTGTCTTTGAAGCATTTTCCTCATCTCTAGCACCAATGTGTTTCCCTAACAAAACATTAGCACCTACAGACACACCCACAAATAAATTGATCAATAAATTAATAAGCGAACTTGTTGAACCAACAGCTGCCAAAGCTTCATTGCCGGTAAATCTTCCAACAACAATCACATCTGCTGCATTAAATAATAGTTGCAACACACCAGATAACATTAAAGGAATCGCAAATAATATGATTTTCTTCAATAAAGGCCCATTGCACATATCCATTGTATATTTACTACTCATATCCACATCCCTCTCAAAACTCTTATATTATATTCTTGAAAATTATTTAATCAACCTTAAATAAATAAAGTGATAGATATTAAGTGAATTTACCACTCTTATCTATCACTAATTTTTAATAACGTTAACCTATTTTAATTTCTTTATCTTTATCAATACAATAACCACAAGTACCAATCCAATGGCAAATAGAATCATCATACGATCATTATGTAGCATTCCTTGTCCAAAAATAGCTCCTATTATACATCCAAATATAATATACAAGAATCGTGTAGTATTTTTTGACATACAAAGTACCCCTATAAAAGATTCTATATCAATCATCTTTTCAACACCAATATAATGGACTATATTAATAATGTAAACATATTTTTTTACATTTGAATCCAGGATAGAAAAGAGTGATCACAATGGAAAAGACAACAAAAAGAATTATTCTTGCATTTATAGTTGGAATTATAACTTTATATTGTTCAGTATATGGATTTATTCTTTATGACTCCCATACAAAAGAGTCAAAGGTAATGCCTATGAAATTAAGATACAAAATGATTATTTAATGTTTCTAGGTGATATGTCTTCCAGCATAAAACTAGAAGATATTACATCTATTCAATTTTATGAAAATAATATACCTCGTCGAAATAGTATCAAGATTGGAACAGAAACCAATATTTTTTTAGTTGGAAAAACAAGCCTAGAAGGAATTGGAAATTGTACTGCCTATCTCTATAAAGATAAACCATATTATATTCAACTTCTGACAAATAAAACCACATTTATCTTCAATTTATTTGATAAAGAGGATACTTTGGGCTTGTTCAATGAATTAAAAACTCTTATAAGATAAAAATATTATGCATCCAGTGAAAAATCGATAAAGGAATAATCCCAATTTCTTTATCTGTTCTAAAGTATAAGGAACGTATTCCTGCATAAATAAGTCCTATTATTGTAGCATTGATTACCTGACCAATACTTTGTCCAATTGGATAATGCCAAATCCCCAAAAACTATAGAAGGTATGAATACTGCCTTTAATCTTGAACCACTGAGCTCGTAAATCATCGTAAACAGAAAACCTCTAAATAATAATTCTTCTGAAAAGCCAACTAACATCATACTAAAGATATCATATAAATTTGGTGAAGCTTCTAAAAAAGATAGACCCTGCAAGAGCACTACCAAAATAAAACCAACAACCAAGCCAATTAAAATTTGTTTAAATAAATGATCTGTAAACAAGCCAAAATCTCGCAATGACTTTTTACTCATCTTAATCGCGAATAAAGTTACACATATCGATAAAACATTCGCAACACTTTGAATTATTATCTTTATTAAATGTGAATCTAAAATTTGATATAGATAAGCGATAAGAAATGATGAAACCACTTCACAAGTCAACACACTTCCTATGAGTATATATTCTTTTTTATGCATAAAATCACCAAATATTATTATAGTATTTAATAACTAAAGAAGCATAGTTTCTTTAATTTCATCGTTAAATATTTTTTACACCTGATTTTTATTGGGAATGGTATTCTATTCATGAGATGAAACAGAAAATTAGTAAGTATTTAAAACATTTTATATCTGTATTTGCTATATATGCCATATGTGTTTATATGATCGGATTTTTAAGAGATTATTTCTTCAATGAAATCTGTCATTTGAGTTGGACTATATGGATTTTTGGTTTGATATATTCAGGTATATTTTCCTACTGGCATTATCGAAGCATAGGCAGTATTCATGGCTCTAAGAAATTACTGTTTTTCAAAAATGTTAGTTTAACTGTTTCTATATTTCCATTGATCATATATACTTTCAATCCAAATCAAAATATGTATCTTATTCTCTTTTTGATTTTTATTGGATTAGCTGCTTACTACAACCAAAGATATGTATATCCTGAAAAGAAATCTTTATGGATATTGATATTGACTCTTTTTGCGATTATATTGTTTATTCATACCAGTTAATAAAAAAAGACCCTCGAAAGGATCTTTTTAAACTATTCAAACATCGGAGTGGACAAATATCTTTCCCCAGTATCTGGAAGAATGGCTACGATCATCTTACCTTTATTTTCTTCTCTTTTTGCCAGCTGCATTGCTGCATAAACGCTGGCTCCAGAAGAAATACCGACTAACATGCCTTCTTTATGGGCCATCATTCTTCCAGTTTTATAAGCATCTTCATCTTTTACCGTTAAGATTTCATCATAAATCTTTGTGTTTAATGTATTTGGAACAAAATTAGCTCCGATTCCCTGAATTCCATGTGGTCCTGCTTTATGCTCCGTTAATAATGGAGAAGAAGCTGGTTCAACACCAACAATCTGAATTTCAGGATTTTTTTCTTTTAAATATTTTCCAATTCCAGAAATCGTTCCACCCGTTCCTATGCCGGCTACAAGAATATCGATCTTTCTTTCCGTTTCTTTCCAAATCTCTGGACCTGTTGTCTTATAGTGCGTATTAGGATTTGCTGGATTTTCAAACTGACTTGGAATAAAACTATTTTCAATCTCTTTTGCAAGCTCATTTGCCATATCTACAGCACCCTGCATTCCTTTTGAACCTGGGCTTAATACAACCTTAGCTCCATATGCTTTTAACAGATTTCTTCTTTCAATGCTCATTGTTTCTGGCATCGTTAAAATTGTTTTATAGCCTTTTGTTGCTGCGACACAGGCAAGTCCAATACCCGTATTTCCACTTGTAGGTTCAATGATGGTTGCTCCCTTTTTGATCAAACCTTGTTTTTCAGCTTCTTCAATCATTTCTAAGGCAATTCGATCTTTAATGCTTCCGGCTGGATTAAAGAACTCCACTTTTGCGATAACTCTTGCGCCTAGATTTTCTTCTTTTTCAAGATTTGTTAATTCAACAAGTGGTGTATTCCCAATCAATTCAGTTATCTTTGAATATATCATTTACGATTCCTCCTTTATAAATAACGTCGGTACGGTCTTTTCATTATATTGTGTTGAAATGATACCTGAATCACTTAATCTAGAATATACACCGGCAAATTTGCCATCATAAACATATAAACCTGTAAGATTTGAGTACATTTGATAATCATCATAATTTACCAAATCAATATTTTCTGTTTTATATGGAGTGATGTATTCCTGGGCAATATAATCTTTATCGATCCAATGCTCTACTTCATGTTTCCATTCTTCTGTATTTAGATCAACACCAGCCCATACCCCTTTTGCGGCATATGAATCCTTTGGTTTAATGATCCATTGATTTTTATCCTCTTTGATCATATCTGCTACATCTTTTGTCAAATCATAAGTCTTTGGTAAATGTTTTTCGATATATGCCACTTCTTCTTGAGTGAAATACTTCTGCATCAAAGGATCTAACAAAACTTGATTGATGCATTTATGATGGATCAATTGTGTTTGAAAGGCACCAATGATCGATACATCATCTGCCTTGATCGCATCAATAAAATCTTTGACAAGTTCTAAATTTTCCATCACATCCTTTGTGACAGCACGACGATAAATCACATCTAGCTGCATACCGCTTTTTGTAGACCACAATTTATGATCTCGATATTCAAGATTACGAATATCCACAACTTCACATTGATATCCTTTTTCTTTAAAAACTCGTTCAAAAACATATAATTCATTTAAATATGCCTTATCTAAGAAATCTACGATGGCAATATTGGGTTTTTCTTTTAGTTTTGGATCTGTGTGACAAATCTTTAGAAAGACATCCACCCAAGTATTTACAAGTTCCATGATTTCAAAATCTGTATCCAAAGCCATAAACGCATTGTTCAACGATAAAAACTCATTCAAGCGTTTATTTTCATTCATTGCGCTTGTTCCATCTGTATTAAACTCACAGAATCCAAATTCTTTTGTCTTCTCATCATAAAAGATATCCACACGACAAATAGGAATCAATGAGTCATAGCGTGGTTTTAATAAGATCAATTCTTCCAATTCTTTTGAAAAGCCAAAAAGCTTTCGTATTTCTTCATCGCTTTGATAAGCCTTAATAACCTTGGAAAAAATTTGATACATCGTATCAACGATCGATTCAAATCTTTTCTTATCTTCCTGAGTATAGAATTTAGGAATATGTAAAGTACGTGTGTAATTAGGTCCACCGGCATTCAATTCACTTGCCTGAATGGTCATTGTTGTCTTCAATGCACTCTCTTTGCTTTCAATGCGATGTTCATCGATGTAATTCTTCATTTTCAATGCGTAATTCATAATTTGTTTCCTTATAAATATGAGATCTATTCTCAATTAATTTTATTAATGGTTCAAGATCCTGTACTTCCTGTGGATTTAAACCTTTTTTTGCATCCTGAATCAATTCAAAACATAAATCTTGAATATTGTTTTGATAGACTTCGCTATCCCAACCATTTTTTCGAATATTTGCTTTTGTCTGTTTGATATCGTTAATAGAATTTGTTAATCTCAAATATTTTTCTACCGTTTCAAGATCATAGAATAAGCCTTTGATCAATGCGCAATAGGCAATCGTATATTCAATCGGCATAGCATCTGCACTTCGAATCTCAATAAATTGTTTTAATCGAATATCTAAAAAAGACATAGAAAGATAGTGAGATATATAAGATCTAGACCATCCTTCTTTTTGAGCCACTTCTTCCAAGGTTTGATCTTTGACAGATACAAATTCATTTCCATCATACATCAAGATCAAAGGAACCCTTAATATCCAGTCAGTATAGGACTGAAATCCAAAGTTTTCTTCAAATAAAGAAGGTATGATTCCACAACGGGATGGGTCTGTATGCTGCCAAATATCATCGCGCAATAAAATATCATGGTTTTCCTTGCCTGCATAATTTTTAGTATTCGAACATAGAAAGGCAAAAATTGGGTGAAGTATATTTGCCATGCGATATTTTTTCACAAAATCTTTTTCATCAGCATAGTCAATCGAAACATGAACAGCTGCCGTAGCTTTCATCATTTCTAAACCACGTGTTCCACTCTTTAAAAAATATTGTTCCATGAATTCATAACGTTTTTTATCAATACGTTGAACTTGATTGGCTGCTACAGTTGGTAAACCACCACTATACACAATACGATAATCACTCTTTTTTAGATAATCTTGGATAAGATCCATATATTTTTGATAAATACTCTGGATCATATCTAAATCATGTAAACAAGTAATAGAAATCTCCAACTGGCACCCTGGCTCTAAAGTAATCAAAGCCTGTTCAGATTCCAAGGCAATTAAATTTTTTTCTTCATAGATTTTCTTAGAAAAATAAGGAACAAGATAATTCATTAATTTAGAAATCTCATGATAAGGCATTGGCAAGCCTGTGTCTTTATGAATGATAAAATGTTCGACTTCTAAACCAATACATCCCGTCTGATGATCTTTTTTTGAATCGTAAAAATACTTAGTTAGAGGATGCATAATAAACAGATTCTTTTACCTTGTCTGCCAATTCTTTTCCACCCAGTTTTTCTAAGATCGCAAAGCCAAAATCAACACAAGCTGCTGCACTTTTTCCCGTAATGATGTTTCCGTCCACGACAGCATATTGATCAATATACTCTCCTCCAAAATCTTCATTCATGCTGGTAAAACAAGTATATTTCTTTCCTTTTAATAGACCTAAATGTCCAAGTAATGTAGGAGCTGCACAGATTGCCGCAATGATTTTTTCATTGGCAAATGTTTTGATCAAATCCAATACTTCTTCATTTTTTTCTAATTTTTGATAATGTGGTCCTCCAGGAATGATCAAACAATCTACCTTAGAAAAATCATATCCGTCAAAAGGAATGACATTGGTGATCGTAACACCAGAACGTCCTGTAACACTGGTTCCAGGAATGCTGACGATATCCAAATCCAATCCTCCACGAATTAACATATCAATAGGCCCCATAGCCTCTAGTTCTTCAAATCCATTATCCATTACAATTGCTGTTTTCATAATAAACCACTCCTTTTTTCCTAGTATAGCGCAAAAGTAAAACTATGGGCAAATGTAACGCCTTTTTTTCAAGAATAGAGTATAATGAAACTAGAAGGAGGTAGACTTATGAATTATTTTTTAAAGCCTTCCGATAAAGAAATTAACATGCTGGCAATATCCTATATTGTATTCGGATTATTAATTTGTTTATTCAACGTAACTATACTAACCATGACCATCCGTGTATTCGGAATAATTGCCTTACTCTTTAGTGGCTATTTATTATACACATATTTTGTGCAACGTATATCAACAAGTTTAAGTCCACTCTTTATTGGAGTTCCCGGACTTTTAATTAGTATTTTGATGGTCTTTAGTCCTGAAAGTATTTTGGCAATGTTACCAATCTTAGTTGGAATCATCTTAATCATTAATTCAATTGTTCATATGCAAAAATCTTTGATTTTAAAAGATTTTGGATATCCACGTTGGAATATTAGTTTGATCTTTTCAATCCTTGTATTGATTACAGGTGTTATTCTATTGTCTCAACCAATTCAATCTCTATCAATCATCATGCAGATTCTTGGTATTGCGTTGATTGTAGAAGCAATCTTCATGTTGATCAATCAACATATTTTAAAAAGATATGATTAATTAAATAATTCCGATAACTCTTTATATACTCCGTCTTGACGATTGGTATATTGACTTACTCGATGCGCTGCTCGCTTTGTCGAATCCAGCGCATTTTTCATTGCGATTCCTAAGCCAACATTACTTATAAGCTCATCATTTCCACCATCCCCAAAGAAAATAACTTCTTTTAACGAAATTTTTTTCCGAGCCAAATACCAATAGCTTGCGATAAACTTACTGATGCCTTGTTTTACAATTTCTAAAGAGTGCATGGAAGATGGATAATAGGCATAATCTAAATTCAATAATTTCACTTTTTCTTCAAATTCCACTAATGACTTATGGTTTCCCGCAAAACAGATTTTTTCATATTCATCCTTATGTAAAACAATCTTATTTTCTAATTTTAATCTTGAAGCGGCCTGGAAAAATGGAATATTAATTCGAGAAAAAAGTATTTCCATCCCTTTGTATATCTTTTTAAGCGCTCCTGGCACAAAAACATGATAATCGTTATCTTCATGAATATATGAAATTAGTTTATATTGTTTTGCCAGATGAATTAGTTCATAACATTCTTGTTTGGATAATAGAGAAAACTTATGTTGGTCTCCACCAGCTAAATCAATCACTTCAGCTCCATTGGCACAAATCACAAAACCTTGATACTTTTTAAGTTGGAGCTGTTCAATAAAACTATCTAACTCATTTAAAAATCGTCCCGTTGCCAAGCCAATGACAATTCCTTTTTCTTCTAGTTCTATGATTTTCTTAGCTGCATTGTCAGAGATCATTTGATCTTTATAAAATAAAGTTCCATCTAAATCAAAAATAATTACCTTATACGAATCCATAAAGATCATACCCCTTTTCCATAATATTTTTATAGTATCACTTCTATGTATAAAATTAAAAGAGAACAAAAATTAATTCTTGTTCTCAGTTACTAAAGTTAATTTTATTTTTGTTGCTCGATTGGATTTGATTCCTAAAATATTAAAGATACAGTTTTTATATGAAACAACATGCTGTGAATCATCCATAGGAATTTCTCCTAATAAATCTAAGACAAAACCACTTAATGTCTCAAATTCGGTATCTCCAAAATCTATATCTAATTTATTCGATAAATCTTCTAAAGCATAATTTCCATCGATAATGTAGTTATTGACATCCAATCTACGAAGCTTAGGTTCCGTATCTCGGTCATACTCATCTTCAATGTCTCCCATTATTTCTTCGATCAAGTCTTCAATCGTTACAATACCTGAAAACCCACCATATTCATCAATCAAAATTGCGATATGTTGGTGTGCTCCCTGCAGTTCTTTAAAAAGATCATTCACACTTTTTGTTTCCAAAACAAAATAGGGTTTACGTAAAATTTTATTTATATCTACATTATCAAAACCATTTCTTCTAGCCTCAATCACAAAATCTTTCATATTTAAGATTCCAATAATGTTATCAATTGAATCATCATAAACTGGAACTCTTGTATACTGCATTGTCATTAAACGATCAAGATTTTCATCCAGCGGATCATTAATATCAATGGAATATACATCAGTACGTGGTGTCATAATATCGCAAGCCAAACAGTCATCAAAATCAAAAACATTACTAATCATGTCTGTTTCATTCTCGTTAATGGCTCCGTTTTCCTGTCCTGATTCCAGTAAGGCACGTATTTCTTCTCGTGATAGAGATTCTTCCACATTTTCATCTTTGATATGAAAGATACGCAAAACCATTTTGGTAGACCATGATAAAATCTTGATAAAAGGACTGGCAATCTTACTAATAAAAAGAATCGGTTTAGCACATAACATTGAAAACATCTCTGGCTTTTGTAACGCTATTCGTTTAGGTACTAACTCACCAAAAATCAATGTAATAAAAGAAATCAAAACTGTAATCAATACCATTGCTATTGTATCTGCATAAGGTATTGATAATTGATTTAAAAAATCTGCAAAAATAACAGATATACCAGTTGCAGCACTTGCTGAGTTAAAGAAACCAGCCAAAGTAATCGCAACTTGAATCGTTGAAAGAAAATTTGTAGGTTGTTCTAAAAGCTCTTCTACCAATTTTGCCTTTTTATTTCCCTGTTCACTCAAATGATGGATCTTTGTTTTACTGACTGAAACAATTGCCATCTCACTAGCTGCAAAATACGCATTAACCAAAGTTAATACAACAATAAGTAATACTTGTAAACCAATAGAATTCGGATCTGGGTCCATATAATAATTTCTCCTCTTTATTTTTTAGTTATTCTATCAAATCTTTGTATATATGTAAATATAGATTACTTTTGAAGTAACTTGATTATTTTGTCATTTGATAACTCTCATCAATACATTTATATATATCTTTTAAAGAAATAGACCCATCTAAAATGATGGTATACCAATACTTTTTATTCATATGCCATCCAGGATAATATTTTTTGTGATCTACTATTTTTTCTACTTTTTCAAAACTATTTCGTAAATCTAAAATCTCCACAATTTCATCCGATGATATTCCTAATTTTCGCTTTGAAACGCTTAACATTGCCCCATACCATTTTTTATTTTCCTGGTGTCTAAAAATCGCATTTCTAGGATATTTATCCCATAAAAATTCCAATTCATCTCCATATGTTTTACGAACATATTCGATAATATTTTGAGCCTGTTCGCTCATAAACAAAGATTGATAATAACATTGATCTAATATATCTTGTAACACAGACTTTACTGCATCTCGGATTTTACCAACATATTCACCTGAAGCATGTGTCTTGTAAAGGATGTATTCTTCCTGTGTTGTCTTTTCAATCAAAGTCGTATCTAATTTCAAATTGGTGTCAATCGTTACAACCAAATGAAATTCACAATCTAGAATATCAATCTCATATCGATAGATATCCTCATTCTTTATAAAACCAAAAGGTTCTAATTTTTCTAAATTTACTCTTTTATATTGAAATAAATCTTCAAACATTTAAAATCCCCTACATTTTTACTATTTAACGGATCCATCTGAATCGACTTCAGATTTTTTTATGGACTCTCCATTTTCATCAATTTCTTTCTCAAGCCAAGCCATGATTCCAAAACTACAAAATGGACATGTAACTGCTTCTTTATACACTTTCTGTTTACAACGTGGACAAATAACATATTCTTCATTCTTCTTATTATCCATTTAATATCACTCCTTTGTGTTTTTTCAGAACTCTTTTATTCATTCAAAATATAATTCAGCCAAAACACATTCACATTACTATTAATAAAAATATTCTTAAATTTTAGTTCCTACAGTTCATTTTTGAACTTACAGTAAAAAAACTCTATCTATTCGATACTAATTCTTTTATTTTTGAAGTATCTTGAATATAAGTTTCAGTATATCCACACTCTGGGCAAACAGCACATCTAATTTTACCTAAACTCTCTTTGAAAATACCTTGCTGCGTAACCTTAAGCCCGTAAGCTCCTCCTTCTACCTTAACATCTAAATCTTCGATCATTTCTGCATTACATCTTAAGCATTTTCTCATGTTTTTTACTCCTTTACCAATCCTATTTTTAAACGATAACTTAACGTTCATATTTCATGGCCGTATATCTTATACCATCCGATACTTGTTCAGTGTCCAAATCTGTAAAACCAAACTTATGATAAACACAAACTGCATATGGTGAAGAATTAACTGTGATAATTTTACTTAAACTATTCTCCAACAGATATTCCCAAAGTCTTCTGCCAATGCCTTGTCTGTGATACTGAGCTTTAACGAAGAAACAACAAATTTGTTTTCGGTTATCATTTGTCGCAATAACTCCTTTTAACTCATTATTGTCATAGGCTCCCAAAAATTCCAAAGTCTTAAGTTTTTTTATCATTGATAAAATCTTTGAATGATTGAATACCTTCTTTAGAATAGTCAGGTGCTTCAAATTGTAGAAATGTTGACCATATCAGTTCAATAGCATCCGTTAATTGAAGTTCATCTATTTTGATTATTTCCATATGTTACACCTTCTTCAAATTTCGAATTATCAATCATATTTTTCAATATTTATAGTCGCAATCGCTGATTGGTTGGATTTGCCCGTGACTAGATCTTGTGGTGCAGGCACCAACATCATAAATCCATCTTTGCCATACCTTTTCTCATATCCTTGTGCATAATCCCTATCAACAGAAATATGTTGTATCTGACCTATGATCATAGCTGTCATTCCTGCCCCACTTAAATCTTCAACACTTTTTAAAGTACATTCTATATTCATGAATGCTTCATTGATCATCGGTGCATGAATTGTATGAGCCTTAGATAGATTAAATTTTCCTACTTCAAACTCATCTGTTTCTAAATCATTTTCCTTAATTGTATCGACTAACTGACCATAATAGCTAATTGGTAAGAAGTTGATACAAAAACATTTTTCTCTTTTGATATTAGTATAGGTATGTGTATGTTGATATAAATTTCCCATGACTGCAAAGAAAGCTGTTTTATCCCCATGAAAACAACTCCATGAGTGAAAACAAACATTTGGTTTTCCATTTTCTTTCCATGTCGTAATCGCAAATAAAACAGTTGGTATTCCAGCAGTTACTTCAAAATGAGAGAATAATTCAAATTCCTCTGGATAGGATGATTTGAAATAATCTGGAAAGTCTTTTGAAATTTCTATTTTCATTGAGCCTCCTCCTATAAAGTTATATTATTATTTTCTTCGTTCTCTTTATGTACTTCTTCTAACAAAATTATATCAAATATACTTTTATACATATATGTGTAATCTGTAAAAAAAGTTATATTCTACGTTATAATATAAGTAAGCTAAGGAGGACTATAGTATGGGTATCTTTACTAAATTCTAATCGCAAGGTGAATTTTTTGGACTATCGCCTTGCTGATCAAAAAAATGATGATTAGGAGGCTGAAAAAATGTCATATTTTACATACAAATCAAAAAAAGTTTTCTATCAAGAAGCGGGAACTGGAAAACCACTCATCATGCTGCATGGAGATACTGCATCTTCTAGAATGTTTGAATTTTTATTACCTTTATATCAGGAAAATTTTAAAGTA
>ERZ857882.3850-NODE-3850-length-13666-cov-14.478069_pt1 | contig 13666 bp, 11 predicted proteins | sample MGYA00519697_ERZ857882 | MGnify/ENA primary metagenome ERZ857882 (study PRJEB31778, sample SAMEA3449373) | human gut metagenome | biome: human gut; feature: human-associated habitat; material: faeces | place: United Kingdom | collected 2010/2012 ...
TTGCGGCATCACTGGTTTTCAAGACCAGCTCCATAAACCACTCGGACATCTCTCCTCGTTCGCAACGATACGATTATAACAGAACTTCTGCCGCTTGTCAACAGCAGAAACGGCAGAAGTGGATATATATAATTTTTCTTTCGTTGCCGTGCTCATCGCCGTCATGCTCCCCCCGCACCGACATGCATCGACGCGGCAGAAAAAGCAGCTTCGGACGATTAAACAGTTGCCTCAAGTGAATGAGCCGTTTTTAAACGCTCCGAGCGGCAGACAGGGGTATTCGGGCTTTATTGTCAGGTATTCAGATGAAATCAAGTTTACGCTGTTATAATCGAACCTGTCCAAACACAGCAAACCCGCATTATCCGTTCGGAGCATGTAATCGGTCTTACCCCTATCCTCAATTACATAAATCTTACCGTTTGCATAATCACAGATAATAACGCGGCTGTCAACAATTCCGGAGCCGATGTTGATCGTTGAGCAAAAATCCGGGCTTCCGTCACCGTTTATATCGCAGATATAAGCATCCCTGACCGGCAGTCCGCCGTACAGCACGGTCGTTTTGCCGTTATTAACTTCAACTGCCGAATCCGTGCAGCTGAAAACGGCATTGGGGAATTGCGAAAAGCTTTTCTCAACACGGGTACTGCCGCCGGATGCATCAAACCATAGCTCTGCCGCTGCTCCGTGCTGATCCGCCGCGCTTTCCGTGCCGTAAAAAAGATGAATCATTTCGTCCCCGGTGCCGGAATAACCGTCCTCATCCGAACCATGCATTGGTCCTATAACGATATGAATAAGCTTTTCGCCGAGATTGGTGACTCCGTCCTTGCTGTAGGTTATAACTCGGTTCAGCTCTTCAGCCTCACTGAAGCCCACAAAATCAATCAGGTATAAATCCGCATTCGGACACATGCGGCGAATCTCGTCCTTCGGCATGTACTTCAGTGCGTTGAGATAATCCTCAAGAAGATATACCGTTTCGGGTGCGGCAACACGGCTTTCTCCCGGAAGGAAGAACATATCCGAATCGCCGAAAAACCGCAATTGTTCGCGATACATTCCATCCTGCCGTTTGAAGTAAAAAACGATTGTTTGATTGTCCCAAAGTTCAAAATCGGAATCCATGTCCAATGAAAATCCTCCGGGTCGGGTGTAGATCTCCGCATCGGGATTCAGCTTTTCCGCTTTTCGAATTTCGGAAACAATATAGTCGGGATCAATATCCGCGATATTATCGCCCCTCATTTCAAATTCCGCACCTGTCTTTTTGCAGGTCAAAAAACACACCGCAAGCGCTGCGCAGGCGAGCACGGCAATAAGAATCACCCAAACCGACGGTTTTCGGTAATTCATCACGGTCTTAACGCGTTCTTTAATACCAACTTCACCGAAGGCAAGCGGACAGGCATTGAAACGACTGCGACTAACGCTGCACGAAAGCAATGCCTGCATATAGTCCGCTCTCTGTTCGTTGTCAAGCTTTTTTATAACCTTTTCATCGCAGGCAAATTCAATATCGCGGCAAAACAGCACGTAGGACAGCCAAACGAGAGGATTGAACCAATGCACCGCGAGGATAGCAAAGCCAAGCGGCTTCCACTTATTATCACGGCGGCGTATATGCGCCCGCTCATGTTCAATTACGGTTTCAAGTTCACGCTCTTCAATGCCGCACGGAACATATATACGCGGCTTGAAAAATCCAAGCACAAACGCCGAATTAACTCGGTCGCTCTGATAAATATTATCGCGCAGCAGCACGGCTTCACGCAGTTTCCTGCCCAAACCTATGCGGCTTATTGCCATGTATGCAAGCATGACAATCAGACCTGCAAGCCAAATACATGCAATCTCGTAATCATCGGGCAAATCAATTCGCAGGAGCGGAATTGTCAGCGATGTGTCGTAATCGTTCTCCTTTGATTGTGTTCCCGCTGCACCGGGCGTTTTTGCTTCTTCACCTGTGTCGCTGCTTTCGGCAGTTTTTCCTGCATCGGAGGGCACGTTTGAAGCATCTTCCCGTTCGGATTCCGCCCCACCCGATCCGCGGATCACGAGAGGCTCTCCCCCGTCCGTGTTGTCAACAGTGTCAGCATAGAGTTTTTCTCTGAAATTTTCTATAGGATAGTTGTCCGGAACAAGGCTCAGCGGACTTTCTATCGTCGTCGGAATAATTAACCGCAATGCAACAATACCCCAAAGCAGCACCCGAATCCATCCCGGTGCTCTTTTGAACAACAACCTGAGCACAAGCACGATAACAATTATCATGCTTGCCAATATACTCATATCGATAACCGAAATGCAGACTTCACCCACGCTCATTTTCCGCCTCCGTTCCGAATGCTGTCAATCATACGTTGAACCTCGTCCAACTCCCTTTCCGACATATCCCGGCGTTTTGCGAAAGCTGCAACAAATGCCGGCAGCGAACCCGAAAAACGCTTCTCAACAAGCTCATCGATTTCACACGCCTGAGCTTCATCCTTCGAAATAATGGAAGTTATAACGCCGTCCTCGTTCTTCAGCACACCGCGCTCGCAAAGACGCTTCAACACTGTATAACTCGTTGTTCGCTTCCATCCAAGTTCCGCGAAGCAGAGCTTTGCAAGCTGCGCTGCGGATATCGGTTCGTTTTCCCATAGAATAAGGCAGAAACGGTATTCACCTTCATGTATTTTCGGAATTTCTTTCATAATGACTCCTCCGCGATTTTTGTCTACTGTTGTAGACTGTTTTTTTAGTCTACCACTGTAGACGGCTTTTGTCAACAGTTTTTTCACAAAAATTCAGAGCCGATTTAATGCTCCGATCCGGAATCAACCGAAAAAACATTGTATCCACCCTTTATAAATGGCAAAACAAGTGCAGGAAAATGAATCGGTTCAAGCCCGACGCGCGGACGGAGTTCTCGGGCTTATGTGCTGAGCCGAAAATTCTGTCGATATTTATATATATCTACTGAAAAAATAGCATGAAGAGATTCTTAAGCTGCGGATGATAAAACGGAAGCTGCTGTCAGGCGGCTTTAAAAAGGCAAATTCAGTTATATGCCCGTTTCCGCCATGCTTGTTCGCCTGCTTGCGATGGTTAATCTTTGCTTGGTTTTTCCCCATGTTAAGCATTATATTTGTTCGCCGGCACAGCGGCAGCCTTGATCTGCGCTGCAGTGCTCCGGTTCCGTCAGTATTTGTAATACTGCGCGCACAGCATCATTATTTTATTATATGCGAACTTAAGGCAGCTTCCGTAAAAATCATTGTCGAATTCACTCTTTTTGCGCGAAAGCAATTGTGCCCGGGAGCCGAGTCTGTCATATTTGGATTGTCTGCAATTCTCCGGGCAGCAGTTCAGCAAAACACTCCCGGCAGTTTTCAGCGGAAAACTCTTGACAAACATCGCGATATGTGATAGTCTATATACGTTGTCAGTCGAGTATCGCTGCTCGCCGATAACAGTTTTTTCCGAAAACAGGGTCGCTGCATCTAAAATGCAGTAACCCTGTTTTTGATTAATGAAGATTCCGAGCGAAGGCAAATCACACAGGCAAAGCGCTGCATACATACCACCTGCGAATGCAGTGACGGTACATTGCGCTTATAATCGCCGACAGCGGTATTTCAATCCACGCCGCCCGTGAAGGCGGCGACGTGGGCGAAATGGACGGACGCAAGGGGACAGGAATTTCAATCCACGCCGCCCGTGAAGGCGGCGACGCTCCATGCCGGCAAGTGCGCCGATACCCTGCTATTTCAATCCACGCCGCCCGTGAAGGCGGCGACCATTTGCAATGGAAGTCCATTTCGCCCCTCCTATATTTCAATCCACGCCGCCCGTGAAGGCGGCGACTCCTGCGGCGTGCAGCCCTCTGCAAGCATATCGATTTCAATCCACGCCGCCCGTGAAGGCGGCGACCCTTTATTTGATAGTTAGATTATACCAGATACGGATTTCAATCCACGCCGCCCGTGAAGGCGGCGACGTCCTCCTTGATGACGGCGTCCTCTGCGGCACGTATTTCAATCCACGCCGCCCGTGAAGGCGGCGACCGCCGACGGCGGTGTGGTATGCGCCCTGTGCATGATTTCAATCCACGCCGCCCGTGAAGGCGGCGACTGGAACGCCGCCAACACCAAAGCCCGCGAGGTTGCATTTCAATCCACGCCGCCCGTGAAGGCGGCGACCACCCGCGAAAGTCATGTGCTGCTGGACGGCGAGATTTCAATCCACGCCGCCCGTGAAGGCGGCGACCCGTCATTATGACCTCCGTTTTTGTGCTGTTCGATTTCAATCCACGCCGCCCGTGAAGGCGGCGACTCGCTGCCGGTAAGCTCATCCTGATGCACGACGGCATTTCAATCCACGCCGCCCGTGAAGGCGGCGACGACGGTGCGCTGATGACTGTCGTGCAGCGCGGTATTTCAATCCACGCCGCCCGTGAAGGCGGCGACCACTATTACAGGCAATACTTTTGTAGTGCGCGAGATTTCAATCCACGCCGCCCGTGAAGGCGGCGACCAACTTTGACGCTTGTTATCTCGGGTGCAGCGGATTTCAATCCACGCCGCCCGTGAAGGCGGCGACGCATCGGTGCAAGTCCTGACCGCGCTAAACGTTATTTCAATCCACGCCGCCCGTGAAGGCGGCGACCCGGTATGGTTACAGCGATCGTACAAATTACGCAATTTCAATCCACGCCGCCCGTGAAGGCGGCGACCAATAACGCGGCAACAAACCTTCTGAACATCACATTTCAATCCACGCCGCCCGTGAAGGCGGCGACGATTATACATACGTTGCGTATTCCGATGGAGTTATTTCAATCCACGCCGCCCGTGAAGGCGGCGACCAGTTTAACGACATGCCCAGGTCGCCGCAGGAGTATTTCAATCCACGCCGCCCGTGAAGGCGGCGACGTCGGCAGCGCGTCCGCAATCACGGGCGCAAGCTATTTCAATCCACGCCGCCCGTGAAGGCGGCGACCATCAAACTCATACGCATCCCAGACTTTGTGACGAATTTCAATCCACGCCGCCCGTGAAGGCGGCGACAATACTGCCCGTCTTGCAAAAAATCAACATCAAATTTCAATCCACGCCGCCCGTGAAGGCGGCGACTCCGTCGCGACAGCCGCACAAAACATCCTGCCGAATTTCAATCCACGCCGCCCGTGAAGGCGGCGACTCCCACACCCTTGGTAAGGTTCACTCACACTCAACGGCATTTCAATCCACGCCGCCCGTGAAGGCGGCGACTTCTTCGCACAAACCCGCATTCACAACGGCTTCTTATTTCAATCCACGCCGCCCGTGAAGGCGGCGACTATGCAGTCGCTATCCTTGCCGCCGCTGTAGGCGAATTTCAATCCACGCCGCCCGTGAAGGCGGCGACCCGAAATGTCTTCGTCCGTCCATGCCATCATCGTAATTTCAATCCACGCCGCCCGTGAAGGCGGCGACAGATACGGCGCCCGATTGCAACCCCTTTTTGCTATTTCAATCCACGCCGCCCGTGAAGGCGGCGACCGGACGACTGCATCTACGATATGGACGAGTTGGAGATTTCAATCCACGCCGCCCGTGAAGGCGGCGACCGCGCGGAGGATACCGAGGAGGTCGAGAGCCGCGATTTCAATCCACGCCGCCCGTGAAGGCGGCGACACTCAAGCGTGACGATGCAGAGGGCGGTGACGTATTTCAATCCACGCCGCCCGTGAAGGCGGCGACTTTCAACACGATACGGCGGCTTGCAAAGCAAGCGATTTCAATCCACGCCGCCCGTGAAGGCGGCGACGATAACCGAGCTACACATGACAAAAGTTTACGGCACGATTTCAATCCACGCCGCCCGTGAAGGCGGCGACTGAGTAAGACTATGCTTAAAAAAATCGGTTTAAGAATTTCAATCCACGCCGCCCGTGAAGGCGGCGACTACGTCAAAAATCTCATTGCAGACGTTGCGGATATTTCAATCCACGCCGCCCGTGAAGGCGGCGACCAGCGCACGGCGGAGCGAAGTAGATACCAACACATTTCAATCCACGCCGCCCGTGAAGGCGGCGACGATGTCGGAACTCCGTCAAACACGGAGGCGGAAATTTCAATCCACGCCGCCCGTGAAGGCGGCGACGCTGCTTATCGAGGGCATTGTCAAAGGCATTTTATTTCAATCCACGCCGCCCGTGAAGGCGGCGACGCAAGGCATAACGCAGATTATAACCGCGATTGCGATTTCAATCCACGCCGCCCGTGAAGGCGGCGACGATGCGTTCGGCAGGTTCCGACCCGCTCTTGCATTTCAATCCACGCCGCCCGTGAAGGCGGCGACTGCGTGACGGTTGGGCTGATGCGGAGGCAAGGGCATTTCAATCCACGCCGCCCGTGAAGGCGGCGACGATGAGTAAAGGGCTTAAGGCAAGGCACTATGCATTTCAATCCACGCCGCCCGTGAAGGCGGCGACGCAAGCGTCCTCTACAGGCGCATAAAGCAGGCTATTTCAATCCACGCCGCCCGTGAAGGCGGCGACGCTACTACTAATGGACTTTGTGCTTATATCAGCAGATTTCAATCCACGCCGCCCGTGAAGGCGGCGACCCGCAATGTCGCTTGTTGAGGAAAGCAAGGACGAAATTTCAATCCACGCCGCCCGTGAAGGCGGCGACTGCCGTATCCGTTGATTTGCCAGAATTCTTTCATATTTCAATCCACGCCGCCCGTGAAGGCGGCGACTGTAAACAGTGATTCCGCCATGATGTTTCACATATTTCAATCCACGCCGCCCGTGAAGGCGGCGACAAGAGCAAGCGGCACAGGCGGCTCGTGCGCTCGGTATTTCAATCCACGCCGCCCGTGAAGGCGGCGACTATTAAAGACGGCGGGACCTCCGTTGCTGTTCCATTTCAATCCACGCCGCCCGTGAAGGCGGCGACTCGGGCATTTCGTTTTCTTCTACTGAGATTGGGATTTCAATCCACGCCGCCCGTGAAGGCGGCGACCGGGCTTGCTGTCGAACTGCCGTGCTGATATAGGATTTCAATCCACGCCGCCCGTGAAGGCGGCGACCCCGCTATGTATCCGCCGTTCTTGCGGATTGACGATTTCAATCCACGCCGCCCGTGAAGGCGGCGACTAAAGGACGGCGGAACATCCGTGACAGTGCCAAGATTTCAATCCACGCCGCCCGTGAAGGCGGCGACGTTCGCAAGCGTCTTCAAGCGGAGCATACAGCAAACTATTTCAATCCACGCCGCCCGTGAAGGCGGCGACACATATAGACCGCAATCCTCATTCTTGTGATGGCAATTTCAATCCACGCCGCCCGTGAAGGCGGCGACGGTTGTTTATTGTGTGTGTTGTCGGTATTGTGCTATATTTCAATCCACGCCGCCCGTGAAGGCGGCGACTACTCCATCTGATGATAGCTTATCAATTACTGGCATTTCAATCCACGCCGCCCGTGAAGGCGGCGACTGATGCAACAATGTCTTATGATACCGCTCCCGGTATTTCAATCCACGCCGCCCGTGAAGGCGGCGACGGTTGTGGGGCTTATCAATGGTCGTTTGTCCTCCATTTCAATCCACGCCGCCCGTGAAGGCGGCGACGGCAAATAAAAAGCCGGGAAAGTCAGCTTTGTTATTTCAATCCACGCCGCCCGTGAAGGCGGCGACATGAGTTTGCAAAGCTTGGCCTTGAGTACCGCGTTATTTCAATCCACGCCGCCCGTGAAGGCGGCGACGGCGAGCCTGCTGCAATCTCTCGGCGGAGACACGATTTCAATCCACGCCGCCCGTGAAGGCGGCGACATACGCAAACTCCGTGACCGCCGTCGGGCTGGACGATTTCAATCCACGCCGCCCGTGAAGGCGGCGACCTCGTCGAGCGATACCATGCACACGCGGACAGCGATTTCAATCCACGCCGCCCGTGAAGGCGGCGACTGTATCACGGATTTGCGCCAACACAGCACGGCAGCATTTCAATCCACGCCGCCCGTGAAGGCGGCGACATGCCCGCGCGGTATGAACCTGTTTCTTCATCAGGATTTCAATCCACGCCGCCCGTGAAGGCGGCGACGCTGTCAAACCAAAAGTAATCATGCCTCGGGTTATTTCAATCCACGCCGCCCGTGAAGGCGGCGACGAAATCTATAGCGGTTTTCCAGGAGACAGGCAACATTTCAATCCACGCCGCCCGTGAAGGCGGCGACGTTCTTGCAATTTATAAGCTCGGGCTTGCTGTCATTTCAATCCACGCCGCCCGTGAAGGCGGCGACTTGCTCCAAAAAGATATATTTTAGGCGCAACCCAATTTCAATCCACGCCGCCCGTGAAGGCGGCGACCAACATTAACCTTGATGAGATTAGGAAGCTGGCATTTCAATCCACGCCGCCCGTGAAGGCGGCGACCTGTATAACCTTCCTATAGGAGAGTACTATATAATAATTTCAATCCACGCCGCCCGTGAAGGCGGCGACTGCTCGACAGGGAAATTAATTTTTGACAGGAGGAATTTCAATCCACGCCGCCCGTGAAGGCGGCGACGCGCACGGAAGCATAACTGTGGATGCAACCCTGTTATTTCAATCCACGCCGCCCGTGAAGGCGGCGACTGCTGTCAAACCAAAAGTAATCATGCCACGGGTTATTTCAATCCACGCCGCCCGTGAAGGCGGCGACCGCCTCAAACTTCACCCCCGCAAGCTGTGCAAATTTCAATCCACGCCGCCCGTGAAGGCGGCGACCTTCATATTCGAACGGCAGGTTGATTAACCTTGCGTATTTCAATCCACGCCGCCCGTGAAGGCGGCGACAGGCGGCGGCATATGAGCTGATAAAAGGCAGGGAGATTTCAATCCACGCCGCCCGTGAAGGCGGCGACATGCAGTCGCTGTCCTTGCCGCCGCTGTAGGCGAATTTCAATCCACGCCGCCCGTGAAGGCGGCGACTTTAATCAACAGCGGCAATGCAAAGATTACCAGTAATTTCAATCCACGCCGCCCGTGAAGGCGGCGACTATGCGTTCGTTACTGTCTTTCGCTTCACGGACATTTCAATCCACGCCGCCCGTGAAGGCGGCGACTCTGATGTTGATTCCGCTTGCACTTGCGGACAGTATTTCAATCCACGCCGCCCGTGAAGGCGGCGACCGCAAGCGTCTTCCACGGGCGCATAAAGCAGGCTATTTCAATCCACGCCGCCCGTGAAGGCGGCGACCCGCAACGCCAGTACCAAACGCCTCGACAAGCACGCATTTCAATCCACGCCGCCCGTGAAGGCGGCGACCAACCCTTGTTGACAACATTATCGCAAAGTTTAACATTTCAATCCACGCCGCCCGTGAAGGCGGCGACGCCGTTATAGTGCCGTATTCTTTGAGCCAGTCAAATTTCAATCCACGCCGCCCGTGAAGGCGGCGACGGAACGACAGCATATCTGCCGACAGCAAAGCATTATTTCAATCCACGCCGCCCGTGAAGGCGGCGACTCAGGTAAGCCCCCGCATGAGTGATTCCTGCGAATTTCAATCCACGCCGCCCGTGAAGGCGGCGACGCTGAAGCGCAAGCTTATGTCCCTCCAAATATGATATTTCAATCCACGCCGCCCGTGAAGGCGGCGACAGTCCTTTAGGGTTTCATCACGCTCGGCTTCGCTATTTCAATCCACGCCGCCCGTGAAGGCGGCGACTACTGGACGAGGAGGACAAAGACAATGAGTAAAAATTTCAATCCACGCCGCCCGTGAAGGCGGCGACTAGTCACCGCCGCCGAATGACGGGTCACACGCAAATTTCAATCCACGCCGCCCGTGAAGGCGGCGACACGTGTCAAGGTTGCCGTATCCGTTGATTTTCCAATTTCAATCCACGCCGCCCGTGAAGGCGGCGACATCATGGCGGAATAACCCGATTCCGTCCCGATTATTTCAATCCACGCCGCCCGTGAAGGCGGCGACGGCTTTGAACCCGTACCGACAGCATCGGGGTCGGATTTCAATCCACGCCGCCCGTGAAGGCGGCGACGAGTTCGGCAAGCCCCCGCATGAGCTTTGCAACGATTTCAATCCACGCCGCCCGTGAAGGCGGCGACGGTTTTGCGTCCGTCTTCATCAATCAGCCCGAAGCATTTCAATCCACGCCGCCCGTGAAGGCGGCGACCTACATCGCTCGTTTTTACCTCCAGTCCTCTCCGTATTTCAATCCACGCCGCCCGTGAAGGCGGCGACGGCATTGCATTTTCCTCCTAAAAACTTGTTTATATTTCAATCCACGCCGCCCGTGAAGGCGGCGACAACGGCAATTCCGCCGTAGGTTATCGCTTGCCTGAATTTCAATCCACGCCGCCCGTGAAGGCGGCGACTTCGCATGATACGATTCGGTGACTTTGACTTCACATTTCAATCCACGCCGCCCGTGAAGGCGGCGACCCTGCCGACATAACCGAGAGCGACACTATCTTATTTCAATCCACGCCGCCCGTGAAGGCGGCGACCCACAATTTCATGCGATATGCTACGGTCACATACAATTTCAATCCACGCCGCCCGTGAAGGCGGCGACACCGACAGCAGGGACTAAAGCTTCCGGACAGCATATTTCAATCCACGCCGCCCGTGAAGGCGGCGACCAAAAAATACAGTTGGCAATAATAGGAGGTTCGATTTCAATCCACGCCGCCCGTGAAGGCGGCGACGTCCGGTATCGGTATTTTGGGGCTTTTTCTTGACCTATTTCAATCCACGCCGCCCGTGAAGGCGGCGACTCAGATTTTTAGTGTTGTCACTCCTGTTATGCCGATTTCAATCCACGCCGCCCGTGAAGGCGGCGACATCGGAGTTTGTCGCCACATTATTATTATCAGCAATTTCAATCCACGCCGCCCGTGAAGGCGGCGACGGACGATAAAAAGAGATCCAAAATTTTTGGGAGTATTTCAATCCACGCCGCCCGTGAAGGCGGCGACTCAATGTTGATATTATTAAATAATTGAATTTTAATTTCAATCCACGCCGCCCGTGAAGGCGGCGACGCGGTTTCGTCTGCCCCGATAAATACTGTTCCGCATTTCAATCCACGCCGCCCGTGAAGGCGGCGACAACGAACACAGCAACAGCAACAGCGTCAACAACTATTTCAATCCACGCCGCCCGTGAAGGCGGCGACCTAAAAAAGTTATTTTATGATTTTTCTTTTTTAATTTCAATCCACGCCGCCCGTGAAGGCGGCGACTTAGTAAATTGGCAAAAATGGTTGCAAGATAAAATATTTCAATCCACGCCGCCCGTGAAGGCGGCGACTTGTTACTCTAAATCGTGTTCGCTCAATTTCGGATTTCAATCCACGCCGCCCGTGAAGGCGGCGACATTTGCTCCCGTTGCAATTGTAAAAAATGCTGACGATTTCAATCCACGCCGCCCGTGAAGGCGGCGACTCGTTATAGGCTTTTACCATTTTCTTTAATTCGATTTCAATCCACGCCGCCCGTGAAGGCGGCGACTTCTTCGGGAATGTCATTTCCTAATAAATGCAATATTTCAATCCACGCCGCCCGTGAAGGCGGCGACTTTTGCATATGAGCGTAAGGCCAAAATCTCAGTTATTTCAATCCACGCCGCCCGTGAAGGCGGCGACTCACGCCAACAAAACTAACTTTTATCGGATATGATATTTCAATCCACGCCGCCCGTGAAGGCGGCGACGATAACGTTATAAGTTTTTTCTTTGTTGATAATAATTTCAATCCACGCCGCCCGTGAAGGCGGCGACGGTTTGTGTGCGATTTAATTTCCTATACGCCTCGATTTCAATCCACGCCGCCCGTGAAGGCGGCGACCCTGCCGTACTGGTTCGATTCCGCCATCGTGACGATTTCAATCCACGCCGCCCGTGAAGGCGGCGACGGTCTTGCGTCCGTCTTCATCAAACAGCCCAAAGCATTTCAATCCACGCCGCCCGTGAAGGCGGCGACTTTCATGCTCAAGCACGGATTCATGCCCGCGCAATTTCAATCCACGCCGCCCGTGAAGGCGGCGACTTTGACAGTGCAAGCAGCTCCCGCCGCAAGCGCAATTTCAATCCACGCCGCCCGTGAAGGCGGCGACCGTATCCAACAAAATACACATCACGTTCACGGTAATTTCAATCCACGCCGCCCGTGAAGGCGGCGACGCACAATCTCATGCGATACGCCCCTGTCGCAGATATTTCAATCCACGCCGCCCGTGAAGGCGGCGACTTGCAAATTTCGTGCCGCCTGTTACAGCATCAAGATTTCAATCCACGCCGCCCGTGAAGGCGGCGACTGCGTGTCCCCTCCAGTTTTGATAGAATTGTTCAACATTTCAATCCACGCCGCCCGTGAAGGCGGCGACGTTGTTAAATCTTCAACCGACGACGGCAGTTACATTTCAATCCACGCCGCCCGTGAAGGCGGCGACTTTCTCTCCTTTCTATTTTTGAGCAAAAGTCTATGATTTCAATCCACGCCGCCCGTGAAGGCGGCGACATTCTGCCCGCTCTTTAATCTTGCCCAAGTCAGTATTTCAATCCACGCCGCCCGTGAAGGCGGCGACCGCTGCTGTCGGTGCTGCATTGTTGACGGGCTTATTTCAATCCACGCCGCCCGTGAAGGCGGCGACGTTTGCGCCCTGCATGAAGGCGGAGGTCAAGTCTGCATTTCAATCCACGCCGCCCGTGAAGGCGGCGACGATAAAAATCTGGTTTTATGCGTTCTCTGTTATTATTTCAATCCACGCCGCCCGTGAAGGCGGCGACATTGTTGCACTTCCCTTTCAAAAACTTATTTATATTTCAATCCACGCCGCCCGTGAAGGCGGCGACGTATGTCATACCCGCAAACATTGACGATTTTGTATTTCAATCCACGCCGCCCGTGAAGGCGGCGACCGATGCCGCACTTGAGTATATCACCGAAAAGGGTATTTCAATCCACGCCGCCCGTGAAGGCGGCGACGCGCATTGCGCAAGGCGGTTTATATCAATATCGCCATTTCAATCCACGCCGCCCGTGAAGGCGGCGACGCGGCCACAATATATACTAATACGAAATGCGGTATTTCAATCCACGCCGCCCGTGAAGGCGGCGACAAGACGTTACATTATGTTTAACTTCCGTTGATATGATTTCAATCCACGCCGCCCGTGAAGGCGGCGACTTATTTGCGCTCCCTTGAAACACAAACTCAACCATTTCAATCCACGCCGCCCGTGAAGGCGGCGACCAAGGGGTGCTGTTGTTGATGTCAAGTTTAGTTCAATTTCAATCCACGCCGCCCGTGAAGGCGGCGACGGCGAATTGGTAAAGGGTATGTATAGCGCCCTCATTTCAATCCACGCCGCCCGTGAAGGCGGCGACACGCGTGCGGGAATACCCTCTTCCCATGTGGGCATTTCAATCCACGCCGCCCGTGAAGGCGGCGACTGATTCAATATTTTCGCGCTCAGCCTCTTTTCGATTTCAATCCACGCCGCCCGTGAAGGCGGCGACTATGAAAGCCTCGTGAGCGCAAGCAATTATGATATTTCAATCCACGCCGCCCGTGAAGGCGGCGACTGGGAGAATCCATAATAATTTTACCAATTGCGCATTTCAATCCACGCCGCCCGTGAAGGCGGCGACTCAATGTTGATATTATTAAATA
>ERZ857882.3859-NODE-3859-length-13645-cov-5.822001_pt1 | contig 13645 bp, 13 predicted proteins | sample MGYA00519697_ERZ857882 | MGnify/ENA primary metagenome ERZ857882 (study PRJEB31778, sample SAMEA3449373) | human gut metagenome | biome: human gut; feature: human-associated habitat; material: faeces | place: United Kingdom | collected 2010/2012 ...
ACCGAACGCATGGTAGAGCGAGCAAAGGATGAGGATCACGGTACTACCGCAGCGGAGCTGGATATCCCGGAAGAAAACTATACATTTTCAGCAACCGGCGCGGACGGACGGCTTGTCATCAATGTAGATGCGCCTGTAATCGTACCCTCCGCAAATATTCCCACAGCCCGCGTATCTGCCACCGGCTTTACGCAGGAGCAGGTAACGGGATTATTTAACCATCTGTTCCCCGACGAAAAACCCTTAATCACCACGAGTGACGTATCAATTCGAACAAAAGGAGATATTCAGGATTCGATACTGTTAATTAAAAAGCATATTGCAGAAGGAACGACCGAGAAAGACGATATAATGAGCGAGGAGGAAGCTCTCGAAGAGATAGAGCGACTGGAGGAAGAGCTGAAAATGGCTCCTGAAACCGCGCCTTCACAAGGAGATATGGTCAAATCAGACGGGACGATGTTGCCATCAAAAACAGGCGCATACGGAACTACCGGCGCGTTGTGGGAAGAGGACATCTTAATGCTTAACGCGCGGACTGATAATGCGAATATTGTAGTTTGTACGCCCGCATCAAATAACAAAAGGACGGAAGCCTATTTCAGTTTCAGTTATCGCAAAGAAAAAGATGTGTATACAGAATATAATTATGTTGCCGCCGAAGTGAACGAGGCAGACGGTGATCTGCCGCAAGCGGCTCAAGGAAAACTCAATCTGTCGTTTCATGACGCAAAGAAACTCTGTGAAGATTTTCTTGCGGCAGGAGAGATAGCGGATATGCAGCTTGGACGCGCATATATTGTATGCGACGGTTACGCAAATTCACCCGAAGGACCCGTGTTGAATAACAATCCGGAACACTTCGCATACGATCTATATTATGTCCGCACCATCAATGGATCGCCTTCTGTCAGCTTGGTTGATATGTACGGTACAGGATTCGTCGATGCGTCGAGCGAAAGCGATTCGGAACAAACTTCCATACCCTGGATGTATGAAATGATTTCATTCAGAGTAGACGATAGTGGACTTGCGAATATTTATTGGCAATCACCCGCCGAAACTGGAGAGGTGCTAGCGGAAGATACCAATCTTATGACATTTGACGAAATAAGAAAAGTATTCGAAGCGATGATTATACGCAAGTATGAGCCTAAGGCTCAGCCAGAGAATTACAGCGATATCAAAGATATCAATATAGAGATAGATATCAGTGAGGTAAAATTGGGGGTTGTTCGCGTACGCACACAAAATTCCGGCGGACGAGAAGGCATATACATTCCCGCATGGGTATTCTACGGGCAAAAAACATCCAACGTGACATATGAGGGCGGAAGTACCATGAATTTATATAACAATGCGGTATATGATGTGGGAATTGATAAGCCGCTTATGGTTATCAATGCTGTCGACGGCAGTATCATCGATTTGAGTAAGGGCTACTAAAGCGCAAAGAAAGCACTAAAATAGGCAGGCATGACCGCATGGGAAACACCCATGCCTGCTTTCTTATTGCCCAGAATCTCCGAAATTACAATTTCATTACAATTTGATGAATACTTGTTGATTGCCGCTATATGAAAATGAAGTCAATGGTATATGTGAGGAGAGCCATATACTTGTACTCTAAAAATCCGGGAAGGAGGATAACCCAATGCCAAAAGCGATACTCTCAAATCTCAGACAAGCGCTGATTAACAGAGGCTTTCTTGTGAGCTTGATCGGCGTAGTGCTCGTTATCTTCCTTTCATCGGTGCAGGATATGCTGACAGCCTTTCGCTCGGAGGAGCTATTGGCGAACGGTTTTCACGATATTTTGATCACAAGCGCGCTGAAAGCCGACGGAATGACACTCGCCCTGCCCATACTTGCGGCGTTACCGTTCACCACTTGCTTTGTTGACGACATGAAGAGCGGCTACGTCAAGGAATATCTGCCGCGCACTACCCGCAAACGGTATCTATGGGGTAAAAGTATAGCCTGCGCAGTATCCGGCGGGCTGGTGCTTGCGGTGGGCATACTTGCTGCGTATATCATTTCTGCGCTGCTGTTCTCGCCCATGGAGGCGGCTCTCGCCAAAGGTGCGCAGGCTCCGGCATACTTCGGGGAGCTTATGGGAAAAGTGCTGCTGTTCTTCTGCTCGGGTGCATTCTGGTCTATCATCGGGCTTGCCTTTGCCACACTCACGAACAGCAGGTACATGGCCTATGCCTCGCCATTCGTCATCTATTACGTCCTCATTATTCTTTACGAGAGATACTTTAACAAGCTCTATGTCCTATATCCAAAGGAATGGACAAATCCCTCTGACGCATGGATGTGGGGAAACCTTGGCGTTTTGCTGCTGATGCTGGAGCTGACGATCATATTCGGAATGCTTTTTGCAGCCGCCGCCAAAAGGAGGCTGGATCAAATATGAAGCGGGCGACGCCCGCGGGCAATATCGCACGAAAGCATGCGGCAAGCCTTAAAGCATCACCCGAACGAAAGGAGCAGGAAAACCCTTGAAATCCTTAAAACAGATATTCGCTGTTACAACATATAATTTCCGCCAGTGGCACAAGAACCCGCGTATCATCATCACGTTTTGCCTTGCGTTCATCCTCTGCTTTCTGCTCTCGGATAAGGCGGTCAAGTTCGCGCAGGAATATGAAACAACCATGCAGATCGTGGAAGCGTTTGTTTGGACGTTCGGAGATGCGAACTCGATCCTGCTGTCCTCGCTGCTTCTGCTCTTGCTGTTCGCAGATATGCCGTTTATATCCAGCGGAACGCCGTTCTATCTGATGCGGATCAACCGCAGGACATGGATCACCGGGCAGGCGGTATATATTATCTTTGCAACGACGATCTATCTGCTGTTCATTCTTGTTGCCACCTCGCTCGTCTGCATGACACAGAGCTTTGTAGGCGATATGTGGAGTGAAACGGCGGCGATACTCGGCTATTCCGGCGCAGGTCAGGCTGTGGCGCTTCCGGCGCTTGTCAAGACGCTGGAGATGTCCACCCCCTATGCCTGTATGGGAACGATATTTCTCTTGATGCTGCTCTACACACTGCTGATGGTATTCGTGATGCTGATTTTCAACCTTTGGAAAGGACAGCTCGCGGGTATCGTGTCCGTATTCGACTTCAGCCTGTATGGATTTCTCTTAAACCCGCAGACCTTAAAGACGATATTTCAGCTTCCCGACGAACTGATTTATAAGGCGAACGTAGCGGTGGGTTGGCTTTCGCCCCTCAATCACGCCACTTATCATATGCACAATTTCGGCTACGACCTGCTGCCCCGGCTTTGGCAGACGTATCTCATCTTCGGGGTATTGATCGCCATATGCTTTTATCTGTCGCTGCGGGCAGCGCGGAAATATAATTTCAATTTTACTGGAACGGAGGGGGCGTAGCCGAGCGCGTCCTGTGGACGATGCAGCGAGGCGAAAGTCCACTGAGAAAAGGAGAATGACAAGCGATAGCGCCGTCAGGCGACTATTGCGAAGTGAGGGACAATCATGGATAAAAGCAATATAGCCGTCAGCGTTCAAAACGTATCAAAGGATTTCGGACAGGAGCGTGTGCTGAAAAGCGTATCCCGCGATTTTGAAAAAGGAAAGATACACGGCATTGTCGGAAACAACGGATCAGGCAAGACTGTGCTGATGAAATGTATCTGCGGTTTTCTCCTGCCGACTGAGGGTAAGGTCATCGTGAACGGCAAGCACGTAGGCAGGGATGTGGACTTTCCACCCGACCTTGGTATCATCATCGAAACTCCGGGGTTTCTGCCCAATATGACGGGTGTTAAAAATCTTGAAATACTGGCGTCGCTCAATAAGAAAATTGGGCTTGCTGAAATCGCGGATACCATACGCCGTGTGGGGCTTGATCCCCATATGAAAAAGCCCGTGGGCAAATACTCCCTCGGTATGCGGCAAAGGCTGGGCATCGCCCAAGCGATTATGGAGAACCCGAATCTGCTGATTTTAGATGAGCCGCTGAACGGGCTTGACAAACATGGCGTTCGGGAAATGCGCGATTTGATAAAAGGCTTAAAGGCTGACGGCAAAACCATACTGCTTGCCAGCCACAATCAGGGCGATATCGATGAACTGTGCGATACGGTCTGTGAAATGGATGCGGGTGTGATGACGATGATACGGGAGGACTGATCATGAAGAAATTATGTTTACTCATAGCGATAACCTTATTGTTAACTATATGCCTTCCTATAACGGCATTGGCTGAGGACGATATTACTGCCTCGCCGTCAGCCGAGCCATTGACTTCACCGCCTATTGAACCGTCGGTTCCGCCTTTAACATCGCCGAGCCCTGACCCGACGTATTCACCAAGTCCTGACCCTACGTCCGAACCCACGCCGGTTGTCGATCAGCTCTATATCGACAGCTATCATATTTATGATGGAATGGACAGAACCTATGCAGATGGATATATCCCACAAATAAAGGATGGCAAGGCTGTGATCGTGCTTCCGCTCGTCGGACAAACTTATGCAGGCACTGTGAATCTGAAAGCAGACCTTGGCGCAACAACCGATAGTCCGTTCGTATTTGGAAATTACAGCCAGAGTGTGAGCGGCTGGGGATTATATGTGTTTACGCTTGAAATACCGCTTGCTTCAGGACGAATAAACGGAAGCTACCCGGTAGTATTGACAGCGGAATACCTTGACGTAAAGGGAACAAAAGCTTCTCAGGCGTTTACGGTGTTTGTTACGATTACCGATGGAAAAACGCCCGTCGATCCTAATGCACCCATCACACCTGAAAAGGAAGCCGTGGATAAGCCGGAGCTGTTCATAAGCTCCTGCGTTATAGAGCCAAACAGTGTGGGAGGCGATCAGGAGTTTTCCGTGAACGTCACGATTGAGAACATCGGCACCTTGCGGGCGAGAAGCGTTCGTCTGACCTATGGCGGGATTGCGGGTGAAGGCGGGAGCGCGTGCATTATACCTGTCGAAGCGAACAATTCCATACACCTTGAGAACATTGCAAGCGGGGAAAGCGACACGGCTGCCTTTCAGTTGAGAACGACAAAGGATGTGCTTGCGGGCAACCAGCCGTTTTCCGTCACTTTGGATTATGTTGATCTATACGGCGGCGTATATACCTCGACACGGCAGTTTTTAATCGCGGTAACGCAGCCTGCTGAGATCAGCTATGACCCCATTACACCGCCCAAGACCATTGAAGCGGGCGAAACTTTCTCGCTGCCCGCCAATGTGTTCAACATCGGCAAAAGTACGCTTCGCAATGTGAGTATCACCGTCACGGGCGCAGGGCTGTTCCCGACCTCCAGCGTGTTCCTGGGCGACATTGCTCCCGGAGGTACAGGCAACGGAGAAATATCCGTTTTCGCGGGGCAGCTCTCCATGACGGAGGGATACACTCAAACCTACGGTACGACCAACGGAAAGTATATCATCACTTATACGGAGGACACAGGTGAAACAAAGACCATTGAGCTGGATTTTTCAATGGAGATCACAGAGCCGGTGATCGAGGGCGAGGAAGAAGATCCAGAGCTGACCGAGGAACCCGCCTTTCAATGGTGGGTGACGATATTGGTGGGATTGGCCATCATTGCGATCATTGTGGCGATCATCGTGGTTGCAAAGGTCATGCGAACTTCAAAAATGAGGTAAACAACAAAAGGGATTGGCGCGAATTGCGCTAATCCCTTTTCAGTTTTTAAGCTATTTGTTCTTCTTGTTTCTAATGCGAGAATCGGCAACGTCCTTGATGATGTTGAGATCATTGTCATTCAGTCGGCGCACAGTGTTCAGGACATTTGCCAAGCTTGGATTCGTAAGTTCAGCATTTGGGAAAAAGACTCTTTCAGGAGGTATCTCCAATGTGTATACCAAATCTGCCAATAAAGATATGCTCGGCATAGCCCCGTTATGTTCAATGTTATATATATGCTTTGTCGAAACTCCGACCAGCTCCGAGAGCTTTTCGCAGGAATAGTCTTTATCAACACGGGCAGTTTCGATGATTTGCCCTAATCCTTCTAATTTTCTTGGCACTGCTTGTTCACCTCCTGCATATATTTTGCCCTATTAGGCTTTCTTGCGAAAGGAATACACAATACCATAAATATTAGAACTATAAAGGGATAACACTGAGCTTTCTCCATGCAAAACGGCGTGGAAATACACGAAAGCCCATTTGAAAGCCGAATAGGCCGTAATGCATACAACTTCCCAAAAAGATGGATTTTGGGAGGACGATTCATTGTTGCCTTTTCAGCTTTGGTCGATGGGACTTGAGGGAGCCGCGATGTATAACAGACGCCGCAAATATAATACTCCTTTGGGACGTGTGGCAAACCTGTCAAAAAAAGCTTTGCCTGCGTTATCAGCTCAATCCGGCCGGCAGAAGAACTTCTAATTCCACATTATGTGGAATTTTTAGATAACGCAGACATAACAGTGGATAAAAGCACTCTATACCTTACCGGTATGGGTGCTTTTTGCGTATATAGCGCCCGAGCGCCTCCGTTTCTTCTTGATTTTCCATTCAAAAATCAAGATTTTACGGAGGTTACTTATGAAAACAATCAATTTGAGAGATTTCTATTCGTCTATATATTCCACCGATGTTATGTGCGAAGTGCCGAACGAAGTTGCGGAGCTTTTGATGCTATATCGGCAAATCGAACGTGCGCAGCGTCAATACATTCGCCGCCATAAGGCGTATTTCTCCATTGACAGGGATGACGGGATCGAACTGCAAGCTCTGTTGTTCACGCCATCAGCACAGGAGGTCTATGAAAAGAAATGTCTGCATAACGAGCTTTGTGTGGCGTTATCGGAATTGACGGAAAAACAGTTGGTGCGACTGTATGCCCACGCTGTACTTGGCATGGGCTATGCGCGTATTGCGACAATAGAAGGCGTTGATGAGAGCGCCGTGCGGCGTTCCATCAGCAGGGCGACGACGCAGTTAAGAAAAAAGATACAACTTTTTTAGCTGTACCCCGTCCGAAAACAGCCGTTTTATGTAGTGGTTATTAGAGGAACATATTTCCTCTGATGTGCCTTAACAACTGAAAATCCAACTGCTCAAACACATTAGCCGTATGGCGAGCGATTAACGCGATTGCCACAACCCATGCGGCAGACAATGATACTTCCGTTCAGCCACAGTCCGAGCGTATAAGGGGTCCCCCAAAAGTCGTTAGACTTTTTGGGGAGAGGAGGAGCTATGGAGCGAAAGAGCCTTGCTGCTTGCAGCGAGGCGACCATAGCGCAATCAGCTCCGACGACGTCGCAGGCAATGGGAGCGGCTCGCGGAGAACCCGGGAGAGGTGAAATTCCTATGCAGACCTGATTGGTCGGTTTGAGCCTGTTGCCCCTGCACATCGGGAAGTAGTGTCGAATAGGTGTGCATAAACATATTAAGAAGAAACGGAAAGGGCGGCGGCTTATTCTGCTCATGCAGATTCAAAAAAAGTCGCCGCCTGTTTCTATTTACGCCGGATAAAACATAACCCACACCTTTGCGCCGGAGCAGTTTTGCCTGTAAACTTTGGATAACAGGTATTTGTATCCGGCAGTTTTTAATGAGAGGAGGATGCACATGAACGCCGATTTAGCTATGGATACGGTAGATGATGCCTGTGAGCGGCGAACATACACGGTTTCGGAGATCGCACGTTTGCTCGGTATCAGCTCAAACGCAGCCTATGAACTTGTAAAGGAAGAACTATTTAAGTCTGTGCGAATTGGTACGTCGATACGGGTGTCAAAAAAGTCCTTTGATAAATGGTTAGACGAACAAGAACTTTAATCAAAATCAAAGGAGATAGAAAAATGGCTTCAATAGTAAAAAGAAAATCAAAATACTCTGTTGTATATTCCTATTACGATGAACAGGGCGAGAAAAAGCAAAAATGGGAAACATGGGGAACCATGAAAGAAGCAAAAAAGCGTAAGGCTGAAATTGAATACAAGCAGGACAACAATACGTTTGTCCGACCAAGTATAAAGACGATTTCCGACCTAATGTATGATTTCGTAGAGCTGTACGGCGTGAACAAATGGGCGCTTTCCACGTTTGATGCGAAAAAGGGGCTGATAGACAACTACATCAACCCAATCATCGGGGAAGTGAAAATAACCGACGTTACGCCGCGCATGATGGACGAGTATTACAAAAAGCTCTTAAAGGTCAAGAGCGCCCCGCGTCATAAGGGGCAAGTGTCGGACACTTGCGTGTCAGCGCGCAACGTCAAGGAGGTGCATAAGATTTTGAACTGTGCGTTTAACCAGGCGATCCGTTGGGAGTATATGGAGCATAATCCCGTGGCAAAGGCGACGCTTCCCAAATCGGAAACGAAGCAGCGCGCTATTTGGACAGCGGACGACTTGTTTAAGGCGCTCAATGTCTGCGAGGATGAGCGCTTGGCGCTCTCCATCAATTTGGCGTTTTCCTGTTCCCTGCGGCTTGGGGAAATGATGGGGCTGACATGGGATTGCGTGGATATTGATGAAAAGAGCATCGCGGAAAACAATGCGTCAGTCTACATCGAAAAGGAACTCATGCGCGTTTCCAAGAACGCCCTCGATAAGCTCGACGGCAGGGATGTTATAAAGACGTTTCCGGCGGTGTTCACAAGCAATAATACGGTGCTTATCCTAAAAAAGCCCAAGACAAAGACAAGTATACGCCGTGTATGGCTGCCAAAGACCGTTGCCGAAATGCTTGTTGCATGGAAAAAGAGCCAAATCGAGATGAAAGAGTTTTTGGGCGACGAATACCATGACTTTAATATGGTGATCGCGCTGCCAAACGGCAGGCCGCTTGAGGGACAAGTCATATCACGTTCATTCAAGGCGCTTATCCGCGAGAATGACCTCCCTGATGTTGTTTTCCATAGTCTCCGGCATACAAGTACCACTTACAAGTTAAAGCTCAATAGAGGCGATATGAAAGCCGTACAGGGCGACACGGGACACGCACAGCTCAAAATGGTATCGGATGTATATTCTCATATACTTGATGAGGACAGGAGATTGAACGCCGATAGGTTTGAAAAGGAATTCTATCAGCATCAAAAGCTTGACAAAGAAGATGCAAAGCAGCCGGAGGCTGAGCAGCCCGAAGCCGCAACGGGCGATGTGGCAAAGGTAATCGAATTGCTGAATCAATCGCCGGAGCTAACCGTTCAACTTTTGCAGCTTTTGGGCGGTGTGGTATCACAAGGTACTGTACGTGCTGTGAGCGCCAATTAGCAAGAAATTAGCCGTAAAAATCGAGCAATTAGCAAAAAGGGCAAAAAAATTAGCAAAAAGCCGTTTCGCGGGACGGGCGATTAGCAAGCAATACGGATGGAAAGAAGGTCAGCTAATGAAAAAGCGGATGTACGAATTAGCAAAAACACGGCGGGGCCTGAAAAAGAAAAAAGCCCACAAACGCAGTGTTTATGGGCTTTCTGGCGTTCCCGGGGCGACTCGAACGCCCGGCCTACCGCTTAGGAGGCGGTCGCTCTGTCCGACTGAGCTACGGGAACACGGACTTTGGGGAGTGGCTCTTGGCGAGTGTACGTCCTCCGCCTTAGGAGGCGGACGCTCTGTCCTGCTGCACTGCGGGCGCACGATCACGAAGATGGCCGCTTTCCGCAAAACCTGAGGGCGGACGCTTGCTGCACGGTGTGCAGACGGGCAGCGGGCAGGGGGCGCGTCGCACGCATCAAACCCACCTATGCATTATAGAGGGTATGGTCGGGGCTTGTCAAGAACGGGCGGCGCATTGCTCAGTGCCGGCAGCTTGGGAGACAAAATCCGCCGCGAGCTGCGCAACGAGATCGCGTTCGCGCGGGTCATAGGTGCTGCCGTGCGGGGAATGCTCCATGGTACGCATGGTGAGCGCGGCATGGCATAGGCCGCGCCGAAGCGTTTTCGCGGCACACGGAGCGACCTTGTTGTCGTACCGTGACCAGAGCGCCAGTGTGGGACAGGTGATGTCGGGCAGCGCGCGGCGCAGGCGGCGAATCAGCCGGTACAGATCAGCCAGCTTGCGCGTGGAAAAGCCCGCGTACAGCTGCCCGTAGGGCAGTTTGCTCCTGCACCGGTCGATATCGGCCTGCGAAAAACGGATGGCGGGAAGGAGCGGGCTGAGCAGCCGCGCGACATGCAGATAGGCGCGCATGCGAATGGGCGCGCTGATCAGGCAGAGCGCCGCGCAATTGCGCTCGGCTGCAATCAGGCCGGCAAGGATGCCGCCGAGCGACAGACCGATCGGCACGATGCGCGTACAGCCGGCCGCGCGCAGCCGGTCACAGCCATCTCGCGCGCAGGCAAGCCACTGCTCGCCGGTCGAGGCTTGCAGGGCGCGCACGGTCGTTCCGTGGCCGGGCAGCAGGAGGATATACACGGTAAAACCGCGCGATTGCAGCGCCTCGGCGATGACACGCATATTTGCCGGCGTGCCGCCGATGCCGTGCAGCAAAAGACAGCCGACCGCGCTGTGACCGGCGTGGAAGTACGGCTCGCTCAGCGCGTCGAACGCGGCCGGTTCATCGAGAATGCGATTGTCGAACGCATAGCCGGACAAGCTCAAAGCAGTTTCCTCGTCTGGCGATAGACGTCGCCGGAGCCGACGGTCACGACGACGTCGCCGGTTTCGCCGTGCGCATCGAGCCAGCAGCGGATTTCCTCAAACGTGGGAAGATAGTGGGCGGCGGTGCCGGCGGCTTGGATGGCCGCTACCATATCGCATGCGTGGACGACGCCCGTATCCTTCTCCCGGCCGGGATAGATGTCCGGCACGAGCACGGCGTCTGCGCCGGCAAAGCAGGTGACCCCCTCGGTGAACAGCGTTCGCGCGCGCGTATAGCTGTTGCACTGGAACACGCAGTAAAGATGCTTGTGCGGCATGCGCGCGGCGGCTTCCAGCGTGGCGCGGATCTCGTTCGGATGGTGTCCATAGTCATGAAACACGCGAATGCCGTTGCGCTCGCCATAGAATTCAAACCGGCGGCGCGTGTTGCGGAACGAGGCGATGGCGGAACAATAGAGATCGAAGGGAACGCCGATCTGGTCGGACACGGCGAGCGCACCGAGCGCGTTCAAAACATTGTGCGTGCCGGGAACGCCGAGCTGCACGCGGCCGAGCGCTTCATCGCCGCGCACGGCGGTAAAGGACGGGTTGCCCTCCGCGTCATAAGCGACGTTGGCGGCGCAGTAATCGCCGCTGGTCAGCCCGTAGGTCAACGTGCGGTGCGCGCTCTTTTCGATCAGCGCGCGTACAAACGGATCGTCCGCACAGCCGATGAACGTGCCGTCGGCGGGCAGCCGGTCCAAAAATTTTTCAAAAGCACGGACGATGTTCTCCATGGAGTGGAAGTAGTCCAGATGATCGTTATCGATGTTGCTGATGAGCGCAATGGTCGGGAAAAGCGTCAAAAAGCTCTCCACGTATTCGCAGGCCTCCGTGATGAACAGGTCGCGGCTGCCGACCCGAACGCCGCCGCCGAGCGCATCCACATAGCCGCCGACGTGGATGGTCGCATCTGCGTGCGCCGCCTCAGTGATGCCGGCGAGCATGGAGGTGATGGTAGTCTTGCCATGACAGCCGGCGATGGCGACAACCTCATGGAATCGGGAGGAGATCTGGCCCAGCGCCACGCTGCGCTCAAGTTCCGGAATGCCACGCTGCGCTGCAATGACGCGCTCCGGGTTATCCGGCTTGATCGCGGCGGAGTAGATCACAAGATCCGCGCCGTCAAGATATGCGCCCGTGTGGCCGACCGAATAGGGAATGCCTGCCGCGTCCAAACTGTCTGTAAACTGCGTGCGCTCCCGGTCGCTGCCGGTGACCATATGCCCGTGCGCTTTCAAAATGCGCGCAAGACCGCTCATGCTGCAGCCGCCGATGCCGATCAGATGAATATGGTGCGCGCTTTCCAAGCTTTCCATGAAAAAGCCCCCGTTCCAAAAAAGTTTTCTATTTATTATACGCCGTGCGCCGGCGATGCGCAACCGCAGCCGAGCGGCGCCGGCGGAAAATAGCGTCAAAAAATGTTCAAAACTGGCACGCAAAAGTCGACGGCGCAAGGGCAAACTAATTTCGTGGCGGACGGCGGTCCATGCTGCCTGCCGCGAACATACTTTGGAAAGGAGCGAAAACAGGTGAGCTTTTACGAGGAGAACAACCAGTACCAACAGAACCAGAACCAGCAGAAGCAGCAGAACAACCGGCAGAACCAGAATCAGCAGCAGAAGCAGAACCAGCAGAAGCAGCAGAACAACCGGCAGAACCAGAACCAGAATCAGAACCAGTTCTGATGGGAGAGAGAAAGCGCGCGGCCAAGGCGGCCGCACAGCTGCCCAAAACCGGACGGCGTGACCGGAACAACGACATCCTGTCCGACGTACAGGGAAGCTATACCGGCTGTCCGGTGGATGGCGGCGAACCGGTTCAGGACGCAGACGATCTCTGAAACGAACGGGAAGCGGGCGATCGCCCGCTTCCCGTTTGACCGTCCAAAAATGATATTTTTTGAACGGGACTTCCTTGCTTTTTGAAGATACTTACTTTGCCGAGAGCTCTGCATGAATGGCCGCTGCGGCCTTCTTGCCCGCGCCCATGGCGAGGATAACGGTCGCCGCGCCGGTGACGGCGTCGCCGCCCGCATAGACGAAGGGCTTGCTCGTTTTGCCGGTCCCCTCATCCGCGATGATGCCGCCCCATTTCTGGGTGTCAAGGCCCGGCGTGGTGTTCTTGATGAGCGGATTCGGGCTGTTGCCGATGGCGATCACGACCGTCTGCACGTCGAGCTTGTGCTCGCTGCCCTGCTTGACGACCGGGCGGCGGCGGCCGGAAGCATCCGGTTCGCCCAGCTCCATCTCCACGCAGGTCATGCCGGAGACATGGCCATTCTCATCGCCGAGAATTTCCGTCGGGTTGGTGAGCATCTGAAAGACGATGCCCTCCTCCTTGGCATGGTGTACCTCCTCCACACGCGCGGGCATTTCCGCCTCGCTGCGGCGATACACGATATAAACATGCTCCGCGCCGAGCCGCTTCGCGCAGCGCGCCGCGTCCATCGCGACGTTGCCGCCGCCGACGACCGCGACGGAATTGCCGACCTGAACGGGCGTATCGGTCTCGGGGAAGGAATAGGCTTTCATGAGGTTGATGCGGGTGAGAAACTCGTTGGCGGAATATACGCCGTTGAGGTTTTCACCCGGAATGCCCTGAAAGCGGGGCAGACCCGCGCCGGAGCCGACGAACACCGCGTCGAAGCCCTCGTCCTGCATCAGCTCATCGAGCGAGATGCAGCGGCCGATGACCATGTTGGTTTCGATCTTGACGCCCATCGCCTCGAGCGTGCTGATCTCGCGGCGCACGAGCTTCTTCGGGAGACGAAACTCCGGAATGCCGTATACGAGCACGCCGCCGGGGGTATGCAGCGCTTCAAACACGGTCACGTCGTAGCCGAGCTTTCTCAGGTCGCCCGCGCAGGTCAGGCCGGCAGGGCCGCTGCCGACGATGGCAACGCGCTTCCCGTTCGGCGCGGCGGGCTCGGCGCTCTTTGCGCCGTGGCTCATGGCATAGTCGGCGACAAAGCGCTCCAGACGGCCGATGCCGACCGGCTCGCCCTTGATGCCGCGCACGCA
>ERZ857882.3868-NODE-3868-length-13613-cov-5.315976_pt1 | contig 13613 bp, 12 predicted proteins | sample MGYA00519697_ERZ857882 | MGnify/ENA primary metagenome ERZ857882 (study PRJEB31778, sample SAMEA3449373) | human gut metagenome | biome: human gut; feature: human-associated habitat; material: faeces | place: United Kingdom | collected 2010/2012 ...
ACGTGATCGAGCGGCTGAACCGTGAGATCCGCCGACGGACGCGGGTGGTGGGGACTTTCCCAGACGGGAACTCTGCTCTGATGCTGGTCTGTGCGAGGCTGCGCCATGTGGCAGGCACCCAGTGGGGCAACAAGAAATACATGAACATGAAGCACTTGGAGACGGCTCTGGACGACGTCTCTATTGCCGGCTGACTTCATTCAGCCGGAGCCTGCAAACAATTTTGCGCATAATTCTTGACAGTACCCTTGCGAGTGAATGAAAAGTAAAAATTCACCCTACGGAGTGAATTACGAGTGAATTTTTACACCACATGATTGAAGAACTGAGCAGCCCCTTCTTTCCACCTGAAAAGAAGGGGCTGCTGTATAGCTGCACACAATGCAAATCCGCTCTATATACTAATGCCGCATTGCAAGATGAACCGCTAAGAAGTAATACCGCTATTCTGTTGTCAAATATGATAGCTGTTGTTTGCGATGTAGGCGCAGGGGCGTAGATCGAGTCGGATCTGCTTTTTCAGGCAGCGTTCAGTGCTCGCAGCTGTTGCAGTCACCGGCCAACCGCTCACGGACGCATTTAGCCGTATGGGTGCAAGCCAAACCGCCGATCGTCGCGCATTTCAGCTCCGGGGGCAGACGCTTCTCCACATCCAGTAGCGCATCCAGCACCTCATCCGGCGGAATAAAGCTCTTGATGCCGGATAGAGCCATATCGGCCGAGATAAACGCATTGGCCACGCCTACAGCGTTTCGCTTGATGCAGGGAACCTCGATCGGTCCAGCAATGGGGTCACACACCAGGCCCAGCAGGTTCTTCATGCATAGAGCCATCGCATGGACAATCACATTGGGATCATCGCTGAACAGGCTGGCAAGTCCCGCGGCGGCAATAGCACTGGATATGCCAATCTCTGCTTGACAGCCCCCCACAGACCCGGAGTAGGAGATGTCCCGCTCCGCCATAATCACACCCAGCAGTGCGCTGACGAACAGGGCATCCACCAGTTGATTGTCGGTGAGGTTATGCTTTTTCTGAATTGCCATCATGCAGCCCGGTACAATGCCGGAAGACCCTGCTGTGGGTGCTGCCACGATGCAGCCCATAGAGCCGTTCAACTCCATGACGCCCAAAGCCATTGCTACCGCTTCGGGTATAATACCCCCGGAGATGGTCTTTCCTGCTGCCACCGCATCTAAGAGCAGCCTTGCATCCTTTCCGGAGGCCAGACCATAGAGAAGTTTATTCTCCCCGAATCCCTGCTCCACAGACAGCCGCATTCGCTCCAGATGCTCACGCATCCGTCCGACGACAGCCTCCCGGCTGAAGCCGGAACGGCTCATCTCGTAGGTAATGGCAATCTCCGCCAAAGATACACCCTGCTCCGCAGCCTCCTCACAAGCCTGCTTGCAGGAACTGTATATCTTGTGCCCCGGCAAAGACACACCATAAGCCAGCACAGGCTGCACTAGGCTCATCTTAGTAACGCCGGGAACCGCTGCGAGAGCCGCCATCACATCTGGGGAGGGCTGCTTCAGATAGGTCAGGGCCACGACATATCCGTTGGCCCCCTGGCCGCTTTGGCAGGAGATGGCCCCTTGGCAAAGAGATTGCGGCAGGGCCTCATTTCCCCACACGATCACATGCCAGGCATCGGGCGAAAGGCGGATCGCCGCGCCATCCACCTCGCTAATCACAATGCTGCCACCACCCACGGAGGTGCCCAGGACAGAAAACTGCTTTCCATCACCGCAGGTGACGATGATCTTGGCCGTGTTCTGCGGATACTTTCCCTCTGGCAAGAAATCTACGGCGGTGCTGATGCCCTGTTCATGGGCTAAACGGATGGCATCCCGCAGCTGGGGACCATCCTCCTTATATCCTAGAGTGCCGCCAAAAAGCGCCGCATCTGTCCGATGACCGCTGTAAGTAGTTCGCAGTTTAGGACTAAGGACCAGTCGGATGGCCTTTGGCTTTTCGTTGATAATTCGGTGGGTCATCATGCCGATGCGTGCCATGCCGGCAGTATGAGAGCTGGAAGGACCAACCATCACCGGCCCGATAATCTCAAATACGCTGGTACTCATAGTCTATTTTCCTTTCCAACATAAGATCAAAAATAGTAAGGCCAGCAGGCATTAGTCCTACCTGCTGACCTTACTGTTATACAATGAGGATCGCCTGGCTTATGCGAAGCCCAGCAGGCGGGGCAGGAACATGGAAATGGGCTCCACATAGGTGGTCAGCAGCATAACAGGTACATAGCCCACCAACAGGAACACCAATGTGTTCTTCATCATCTCGCCAAATGAGGCATTGCCTACCTTCATTCCGAAATACAGCACGCTGGCGTAGGGCGGTGTCAGGCAGCCGCAGGACAGATTCACGATCATCAAAGCGCCGAAGTGGATGGGGTTAATGTTATAGGCCGTCAGCAGCGGCATCAGCAGCGGCGCGCAGAGCATGATGGCCGTGGTATCGTTGACGATCATGCCCACGAACAGCAAAAACACATTCACCATGAGCAGAACCACGAATTTGTTGTCCGTAAAGCCCAGGAAGATGTCCACCAGCATCTGGGGGATCTTCAGCTGCGTCATGCACTGGCTCAGCAGCAGGCAGAAGAAGATCATCATAAAGATAGAGCCGATGGAGGACGCCGTGGTCTTGAGCATTTGTACGGTGTTCTTGACCTTCAGCTGGCGGTAGACCAGCGCGCCCAGAAGCAGGGCCAGCACAGAGCAGACGGCAGCGGCCTCCGTGGCGGTGAAAAAGCCGCCGTAAATGCCACCCAAAATGATCACAGGCAGCAGCAGCGCGGGGATCGCCTCTAAGAGAGCCCGGGAAGCCTTGGGCTTTCCATTGGCGACCTGGCCTTCAATGGCCGCCGTGTTCTCGATTTTGGCATAGCGGCGGGCATAGACAACATTGATGACGGAAAAGCTGATGATGGTGAGGATGCCGGGGACCACCGTGGCCATAAAGCAGCCCAGAATGCTGATGCCAGTGGTCCAGCCCAAAACGATGATGGGAATGCTGGGCGGGATCAGCGTGCCCAGGATGGAAGAGCAGGTCACAAGGGAGGTAGCAAAGCCCCGGGAGTAGCCCTCCTTCTGCAGCTCGGGGATCATAATGCTGCCCAGAGCGGCAATACCAGTGAAGGCGGAGCCGGAGATGGCGCCCATAATGCCGCAGACCACAATGCAGATGCAGCCCAAAGCGCCCTTGACCTTGCCAACAAAAATTCGCGCAAGATCTACCAGTTTCTCTGCAATACTGCTCTCTGCGATTAGGTTGCCCGCGATGATAAACATGGGCACGGCCATCAGCGAGGTGGAGATCATCTGTGAATAGCCCCACACGAATAGGGACTTGATGGGGATCCCGCAGGTGGCGACCATGAAAGTCAATGCGCCTGCAAAGCAGTAGGGCAGAGGCACGCCTACCAGGAGCAAAATCAGCAGCAAAACCATGCAGATTGCAAATGCTGTCATGACTTCCATTATGCGATACCTCCTTTATTCTTGAGTATCTCCTTCAGCGACACCAAATTCTCGATGGTGCGCGCCAGGGTAAACAGGGCCATCAGGGCCAGGCCGCCCAGGATGATACACTCACCGATGGGCATGGGAATCTTCAGTACCGCGCTGATCTTGTCCACCTTAAAGCTGTACTGGGCATATTCGGCGGCCCATTTCAGCACATAAATGGAAAGACCTGTGGCGCAGATATTCGCAATGTTCTTTGCCACAGCGACAACCTTCGGATTTTTCGCTACGGCACCCACCAGGCCGCATTCGATGTGGCTGTCGGTAAAGGAGGCGCAGGCGCCGCCCAAAAAGTAAATCCAAATGGTGGGGAATGTCAGCAGCTCCTCAATGCCGAACAGGGGCATATTCAAAGCACGCAGAATAACCTGAACAAACACAAGCAGTGTGATGACCAAGGCAAGTGCCGCGCAGATATACTCGCAGATCTTGCCCATCACATCCACGATCTTCAGGCAAACGGTTCCGATAGTTTTCACGCACAGCCTCCTCTCAACGTTCGTTCTCTCTGGGGATAATAAACTCAAAATCACCGTTGATCTCGGACTTTGTCTCCTCGCCGTTGGCCACAGCCACGACCTTGTCCAACAGGGCCTTGCCGGCATCTGCCAGGGGGGTCCCCTCCAGAACCACGCCGGCGTTAAAGTCCAGCATACAGTCGAACTCCTTATAGCTGATGGGGTTGCCGGTGAGCTTTAGGGTGGGCATCACGGCATTGCCCAGCGGCGAGCCGCGGCCTGTGCTGAACACATCCATATGCGCACCCGACATGGCAAAGCCGCTGGTGGCGTTGCCATCGATGCCGGGGGCCCGAAGATCCAGGATCCACACACCGGGGTGGGGCACATGCTCGCCTGCACGGATCAAGCCCTGGACGGGGGAGCGGGTGCCGATTTTCTTGATATTGCCCATCGACTTCTCCACCAGCGTGGTGATGCCGCCGGCCTTGTTGCCGGGGGTGGGGTTCATCTCTTCGATGGTTTGGCCATGGGCCTCTACATACTCGGCTCGCAGCTCATCGCACATCTGAATGACCTCCAGGCCCACCTGCGGCGTAACGGAGCGCTCCGCCAGGATGTGCTCGCTTCCGGGGAAGCCGGGCACCTCGCCGATGATAACGCTGCCGCCCTCCGCTACTACCAAATCCGTCATTTCGCCGATGGTGATGTTGCCGGAGAGGGCCGTGGTCCAGTCGGAGCCGCCGCACTGAACGGCCAGCACCAGCTTGGAGAGGGGGAATTCCTTGCGGGGCAGGGCCGCTGCCTGCGCCTGATAGTTCTCCACCATCGCAATGCCCTTGGCCACGGCGTTCTGGGGGCCGCCGCACTCTTGGATGCCGATGTAGCTCACCGGCTTGCCGCTTGCAGCGATGTCCGCCAAGATCTTGTCGTGGTCGGTCTGCTCGCAGCCCAGGCCCACCAAAACAGCCGCATATACATTGGGGTTCAGGGCCGCCGCGGTCAGCGCCAGGCAGGTGCGCCGATGATGGTCCGCCACTTCCACGCAGCCGCAGTCAATGGGAATGACATGGGCGCCGGTTTTGGCAGCGATCTGCTGGGCCACGGTATTGGAGCAGTTGACCATGCTCAGTACAAGGATATAGTTGCGGATGCCTACGCTGCCGTCGGCCCGCTCATAGCCCATAAAGCTCCTGCTCATACCGTTCCCCCCACTTTCTTTCGAAATTCTTCTGCATAGCGGTTACACAGCTCCTCTGTAATATCCTGGAGGTTGTGCGTGTGGACCCATTCCCCTTTGGCAATGGCCTGCGAGGCACGGCCAATGGGCACGCCATACTTATACACCAGTTCACCTGCTGCCATATCCTGCAGCGCGATTTTGTGACCCAGGGGGATATCCGCCAGCGCCGTCAAGGTCTCCCCGGCGGCGTTGACGACGGTTCCAGCTTTCACAGGCTGGGACACCACCGCAACGGTATCCTCCAAGTCACATCTCAATGCTTTCACACACATATCGATAGACCCTCTTTTTCGGACTTACTTGTTGACTTCGGCCAAAATGTCGTTCCAGATGTCGCCATACTCAGAGGAGATCTCGGGCCACACATTGGTGTGGACATAGTCGGCATAGGCATCCACGACCTCCTGAGAGGGCTCATAGACCTCCACGCCCTTTTCAACGAACATTTCATTGTACTTGCTCTCGTTGTCCTTGGCCAGCTGATAGGCCTCGGCTTCCCAGTCCTTGGCCAGCTTGGTCACCGTTGCCTGCTCATCGGCGGACAGGCTGTTCCAGGTATCCAGGCTCATGTACAGCCAGTGGTTTTCCATATGGGTACGCAGGCAGTAGACATGCTTCACCAGTTCACCGTAATCGGACCAATACTGCTCGGCACCGCCGCCGCAGGCACCGTCCACAACGCCGGTCTGCAGGGAGGTAAAGGTATCAGAGGTGGGCAGTGGGGTGGTCTGGAAACCAATGGCGGATGCGAAGGACTCAAAGGACTTCATTTGGGGTACGCGGATTTTCACTCCCTTGCTGGCAGTGGGATCCTCAATGTTGGAGGCGGGCTTGGTGGTCATGATCGCGCCGAAGTATTTGGGCATAACCGCCAGCAGGTGGATATTCTGCTTCTCCAGGCTCTCGCGGACATAGTTGGTGATGATGCCGTTTTCGGAATTATAGAACTCGTAGGCATCCTCCCAGTTGTTCACCAGGTAGGGTGCGATCTGCACAGACAGGGTGGGGTCCACGCCGTTGGACATAGAGCCCAGCATCAGCTGTACCTCGTTGAGGCCCACAGCCTCCTGCACCACCGTGTAGTCGCCCAGCTGGTTGTTGGGATACATATCGATCTGTAGACCTTCGATGTTTTCCATCAAGCTGCTGGCAAACTTGTTGGCCATCACATCGTTGTCAGTTCCCTCAGCACGGGTGTGGGAAAACTTCCAAACCCGGGTGGAGTCATTCTGCTTGCCGCCGCAGCCGGACAGAATACTTGCCAGCATCAGGGTCGCCAGCAGAGCGCTTAAAATTCTCTTTTTCATGCGATGTTTCCTCCGTTTACACATATTTTTCTTTTATCTCACTGACACTCAGACCTTCTAGACCAAGACACTTCAGGTTGCGCCCAACCGCTCTGAAGTCCTGTCCCAAAAGCTCGTTGGCCAGATTGATCACACTGGTTATTACCGGAGTTACCACTCCGGCCAGCTGTCCGAATGCCTCCAAAGGCACCAAACCGCTGGGCGTATCCTCCGTCAAAAAACGATTTTGGAGTGAGGGTACTGATTTTATATTTGCATAGGCCGCATTGTTCTGAAGCATCTCATAGAGGTTGTCTCCTTTTACGCCATAGGTGTCGCTCAGCCACTGGCACAGATTCACGGCTTGGATGCCGTAAGCCGTGGCCACTGCCACACGTTCCCGGTCCACCGCCTCTACAGCTGCCGCTACCGCAGGGGTGATACCTGTGCGGTAATAAAGAAAGCTTTCCCCGGCTTCAATGCGGCCCGCGTTGAGCACCACGGGCGTGGGATGGAGCATGGCACCCGTATTGTTAAAGCCGATGTGCAGAGGTCCCCGAACCCGATACAGATCCGGCAGGATCTGGTGCAGCAGTGCCATCACACGGTCACCGGCTTCATCGGGCAACACCGCTACTGCCATTTTCAACTTCAAGGCCGATACCGTCACCTCGCCCGGTTTGGGCGCGCGGCAAGCATAAATAAGATCCTGTGTCTCCGCCACCGGGTTGTTTTTTCCGGCAGCCAGCAGAGCATTACGAACCACAATGCTGCCACCGGTTTGCCCCGGGCACAAAATCAGCGTTTGCTGCTCTGTCAGTAGCGGTGCCAACTGTCTCGCCAAAGAGATATGCTGGTCTGTCGTGGTTGTTACGAAGAGAATTTCTCTGTCCGCTATCGCCTCATCCAAAGATGCCGTGATGAGCTTGACAGTAACCGTACCCTCCAGCTTGCCCAAAATGGTGATCTGCCCTCTACTTTGCAGTGTCCGGATTTTTTCCCGGTCAATGTCATATAAGCTAACATCATGTCCACGCATCGCCAAATGACCGGCCAGAGCCTGGCCGCCGTTGCCCGCGCCCAAAACCGCAATCTTATGTGCCGCCATATTCAACATCCTCCGACTTCTATGTACTTGCTTTCTGTGATGCCCTGTTTGTCTGTTCGACTGTCCTACAGCTTATCGGCTGGTCTATGCCTATTCCATCATAATCGCCATGTTGTTTATCGTCTGTTAATGAGGTAGATCCCGTTTAATGAGACATTATGTAGTTTGTCAAGCTGTCCTACAGCTTGACTTCTGCAATTATTTTATCATTGTAGAAATTAATGTCAACACTTTTTTATGATCTCTCTCTTCTTTCGGCGTCTGTAACAATTCTCATACTACTTTTTAGTATAAAAAAACCATCAACAGTATACGGAAATATCGCCCAGACAGAAAAGTACTGGTTGTTCTCTTTCCTTATGCTTATGCATTGCCGCTAATTGCCTGGGAATAATGAGTGTAAGGCCGTATCCTCTATAGGGGCCGGCCTTACCACGGATGTTTTATTATCCATTGTCCTTATCCCGGAGCTTGCGGAGCAGGTGCTGCTTGATGATCTGCTCTGCCGTTTGCGTGTCGTGTGCCTCAAATGCATCAATGAGCCGCTTATGATCCATGTGCCCCTCATAATACAGCTTCGAGTTTTTATCGGCCCCAGAGAACTCACTGCGCTCCTCCATCAGTGTCTGCGTGAGGGAGTTGTATATGGCAGAGAGCACTTTGTTTTTCAGCATTCCCACGATGTAGGCGTGGAACTCAATTCCGCAGCGGTCTACCCCATAGTAGTCCTTCTTCTCCTCACAAGCCATCATTTCTGCAAAGTTCTGCCGCAGATGGGCGATATCCTCCGGCGTGCTAATTTGGCTGGCCACGCGCGTGGTATAAGACTCAATGATGTACCGACACTGGAGCACATCATCCAAATATTCTGTGCTGCTGAGCATATCAGCCAGGTGTCCGTCCCGGATCTTCTGCAGTGCGTTGGGGGCCACAAAAGTTCCTTGGCCGCTGTGCGCTTCCACAATACCGGCCATCTGCAGAGATTTGATTGCCTCACGAATGGAGCCACGGCTCACCTGAAAAAGCTTTGCCAGTTCCATTTCGCTTTGAATCCGATCTCCCTCTTTCCATGCTCCTTGCTCGATTTGGCTACGAATCTGCGCGGAAACATTTTCGTAAACCCGATTCTTTTGTACAGGAATGATCATAACTATACCTACGCTTTCATAATGATATGTCTCAATTATATAGCATCATATCCTATTCAAAACCGCTTGTCAAGCTGCCTTACATTTGGGCTTTTCAAAATTTGCTGCGGTATTTTTTCATTTATCCTTTTGGGGAGACCTGCAACAAAAGGCAATTGATGGCAGAAACTCTATACATTTTCAACAGAAAGGCCATAATATCACATTTGAATCCGATTTTGCCCCATCCACACAGGCATCAAAGAAACACATTCTGACGAGAGCGCTTTTCGCTGTATCCGCCGCATCACAGCAAAAATGAGTTCAGTTTTTTATGGGATATAGACTTCTTGCCGTCCGTGCTGCGCGACCATGTTTTGACCGTCTGTGCTTCCAGGAACTGCACCAGTGGGATCAAGTCCTCCTGCTCATCATAAGCTTGCAGCGCGTCATAATAGGCGCGGCGATCCTCCTCATAGACGATGGTGGGTGGATAGTCGTGCTTCTTGAATTCGCCGGGGCGCTCACCAGTCACAATGTAGCGGCGTTCATCATAGGTTCCCTCCGTCAACGCACGGTGTATGACACAGATCAACTCGACGGACAGAGGCTCTTTTGCAACGATTTTGTCTTGTAAAAGGTCGTAGCACACCTTCTGATTCTGCTGCTCAAACAGGGTTCTGGTGCTGTCGGTATAGCCCACGACCTTACCGTTTTCAAAAATCTCGCGGGTGTCGAGGTAATTGATCTCGGCGTTCTCGATTTTGCCGGAGTTGTAGGCAAACAGAATACGGAAATTGTCCAGCCGCAGAGCAAGGTCATCGACCGTGCGGATATTCCAGTTCTGCCACATTTTCACAACGGCGTCATATTGATTCACAGTACACCTCCGATACAAGGATGGTTTTAGTATAGCACACTTTTGCGCCAAATGGGAGAAAATTTACAGTCGTTCTAAATGATATGGTCTACTTTCAGCAACATAAAACGCAGCGGTTCTCGCGTTGCTGAAAGTAGACCTATACCCGTTCTATTTGTGACGCTGACCCACACGCAGTAAAAATGTCCGCAAAACCTTATACATCAACGACCGGATAGCTTCTTTTTACCTGTGGATCTTATCCATATCTTTTTCCTGACGGCGGCTTAAGAGGCCGCCTTGCCATTGAGCACTTCGACCGCTTTTGCAAGCGTATCCGCAGACTGATGCAGATAACCTGCGGTCGTTTTAATGTCAGAGTGTCCTGTGAGCGCCGCGATGGTCTCCATGGGAACACCCTCTGCCCGAAGCATCGTCACATAGGTGTGCCGACAGCAATGCGGCGAAAGCTTGCGAACATCTGGAATTTTTTCAATTTCCTTGTAAAACCGATTTCGAAACGTCCCTACACTATAGAGCAAGTTATCTCGTCTGGAGCTCCAAATGAATGCCTGCCCGCCCTCTTCTCGGATAGCCTGCGCATAGACGCGGTATCCCTCCGGAACGGGAACGATGCGCTTGCTCCGCTTGCTTTTCGGAGGTCCCAATACTGGGCGGCCATCGACCATCTTGATAGCCTTGTCGATCCGAATGGAGGAACCGTCTGCGGCAATGTCACAGGGTCTGAGAGCCAGCAGTTCCTGAACGCGAATACCGGTTCCAAGCATCGTCCGAATACTGTTGCCGAGTAGGTCGTTTGGAAGTCTTGTCATCAACATGGAAATTTCTTTGTTTGTAAATGCATCCTTGCTGCTCTCTTCCTGAGTAAAAGGACAACGAGTCGCTTTCGCCAGACGGCCGGGGTTCTTATCAACGAGATCGTTTGCAGCCGCAGCGTCAAAGATTTGAATGAGCATTGTGCGGCACTTATGGGCCTTTGATTCTGAACTGCCAGTTCTTTTGAGGCTGTCAAGGAAGTTGCTGATGTGCATCGCCCTGATTTGGTCAATTGGTGTGTTCCCAAAGCCATTCTTGAGGGTCTTGAGCGTATACTGGTAACCGGAGTAGGTCGAAGGCTGTACCTGACCATCGTAATCCTTGTACCAACGGTCCGCCCACTCCGAAAAAGTCGGCATGGTGCATTCAACATCTTCTTCAAGGTCGATGCCCTCAAGATGCCGACGCATAAGCTGCTGAACCTCGCCCTTGGTCGGAGCCGTAAAGCTCACAATGTTGCGCTTGCCATTCGGCTTGTATCCATCCATAACCTGTCCACGCCATTTGCCATTCGGCAGGCGGCCGATACTGCCATCACCATTGCTTCTTTTGGACATTCAACTCCCCTCCCCTACGCCGTCTGCATCTGCAGACGGATGTCCTTGGGAATGGTCGTACGCTGATCGACCCATGCGAGGAAAGCGTTTCTCGGGATTCGAATACAACCGCCAAAACGGCATACCGGAAAGTCCGTCCGATGCGACAGTTCATAAGCTGCCGCCTGACTGATGTTCAGATAGTTTTTGACGTCTGCGATGGTAAGATAGTCGTGGTTGAGCTGCTTGGTTTCGTTCATGATGGAAACCTCCTTCATAAAATGCAGTCAAAAAGCGCTATGCAGGTCGGTACCCGCATAGCGCTTCACTACATTTCACATGGAGGTCTCATTCTATCACCACTCCCAAAATGGGGGCTTGCGCAATGGCTCAGGAATGGGTATAATACTCTCGTAGCGTAGTTTTACTACTGTGCCGGTGCCCAGAACACCTGTGCAGGCACGTGGGAGGTTTCAGCTCTCACGTGCTGCTACTTTTTAACTTGATAATATTTTATCATGTATGTTCCCATACGTCAAGCTATTTCTTTTATTATTTTCTTTTCCGAAGGGATAACCGAGAGATGTCAGATAAGAAGCCCTTAACAGAAGCTCGAAAAAAGTCAATCAACAGGTATCTTTCCAAATTTTCTGAGATGCGGATTCGCTTCGAGCCAAATTACTATGAAGAAATAAAGCGCCATGCTGAAACAATGGGTGAAAGCGGTTCCGCTTTTGCAAAACGTGCCATCGCTGAAACTATGGAGCGTGACAAACAAATGAAGGGCGACAATTAAGATGAAAGGTCATTTACCAGACCATATTACACTATATTCATTCAGATAAGGGCGCGAAGCTGTAGAGGCTTAGCGCCCTTTATTACAGTCCTCTCAAAATATACTATTATTCCGAAACCGGAACAATACGCCGTTAAATATTTTGATTTGTTTCCCATTCTATTATTTGTTGCAACTTTTTACCAAAATTCGCTTGACACGCACGAGCATATACGATAAAATAATGGTGGAAAATGTGAGGTTCACAGATTCTGTAGCTGCAGAAAAGCAAAGCCGCCGCTATCTTTTTCGCCGCGGTGGTAACGCCCCGCGGAAAAGTCGCCAAGCCAACGGGTAAGTAGTCCCCGCATCGCGCTGCTGCAGCCAACGGCCGCAGATAAGGTAACGAGGCGCTCGCTGGCCCCCATTAACATGGGGGTCAGTGCGCCCTTTTCAAAACGGAATATCGGGTATATCGACCTCCATGGGAAACCCATGGAGGTCGCTTTTTTGTACCTCCGCCGCTCGGCCGAAGGAGGGCCGCAACATGAAAAACAGCAACCCAACCCTGTCTATCCCGCTCGCATGCCTGGACTACGAGGTCACCGTGCGCCAAAAGGAAATCGCCCGTCCAGACGGTACGGACACCGTGTGCATCGGCACGCTCCGCCACAACGGCAAGCCAGTAGCTGCCGCTGCGCCCAAGCAGCGCACAGCGCACTATGCGGAGGACATTCCAACTGCTATCCGCCAAATCACTCACGATTTTGAGCGCGATATTCGAAAGCTCTCCACGAGGAACAGTCCGCAAAAAAATGCTGCAACTGCCGTTGTCGAGAACCCTCTGTTGGAGGGCGTCCGCCGTATCCGCGAGGGCAAAATCACAATCTATCCCAAAAATGGCAACCGAGGCTGGAGCCTGCGCACGCAAAACGGCTTTCTTGCTATCTTCCTCTCTCAGGTTGCGCCGCTTCTCCAGCCGTATATGACCGGCGAAAAGTCCTTCTTGCCGTCCGATTTGGATAGCATCATTGCAGCTCTGAAGGTGAAAAAAGCGCAGCATTCCCGTAGCGAGGGGAACCAATCGGATTTAACTGCCAGCACCTATACAGACCTGGCGGCCGCAGACGTAATCTACCAGTTCATACGGGCAGCCTATCCCGATTTGGGTTTGCCGGAGCTGCACCTCACGCCGACCTCCCGCAGAGGGATGGGCTCCCGAAAAGAGCAAGAAAAGTCTCTTCCGGAACCAGTCCGTCAGAAGCTGTGCCGCTATGTGGAAACTCATTGGCGACAGGAACCGCGCCTGTGCTACGCACTGACTCTGATGCTTTGCGGCGGGCTGCGCACAGCAGAGGCGGCGGGAACCCGCCCTGAAAAAATCGTATACACCGCATATTTCGCGGTCGTAAAAGTCCAGGGACAGGAAAAGGGTGGGAAAATCGACAAAATCCTAAAGCGGGACAACAGCTATCGCGGGGTTGTCATAGGCTGCTGGGCATGCCATATTCTACGCCAATGCAGCGACATGCTTCGCAAAATCGACCCAGACTGGACCAATGACGAAACCGCCCCGGTCTGCCTGGCGCAGGACTTGTCCGCCTGGGTGCTTGCACGGCTGCACGAATGCGGCCTTAGCGAGGCTTTTATGGCTGAGGCGCGCAAGGACTTCGAAAACGAGGTATCTTACAATAAAGACGGCAATCTCATGGCGGATTTCAGTGCCTACATTCTCCGCCGTGACTGGGCGAGCCGCGCTCGCAACATCTGCGGGTACACATCACTCGAGGTGGACCTGCAGCTCGGCCACGCGGTAAGTGCCCCAAATCATAAACG
>ERZ857882.3880-NODE-3880-length-13586-cov-3.033109_pt1 | contig 13586 bp, 21 predicted proteins | sample MGYA00519697_ERZ857882 | MGnify/ENA primary metagenome ERZ857882 (study PRJEB31778, sample SAMEA3449373) | human gut metagenome | biome: human gut; feature: human-associated habitat; material: faeces | place: United Kingdom | collected 2010/2012 ...
GTGTACTATTCGTCCAATCCCAAGAGGGCGCAGCACTTCTAAAGTCGTTTAATCGCCCTTTAATCGCCTTTAATTTCAAATCTGACTTTGAATTTAACACATAGACCCACCATGACCGTAAAACGTAAAAATAACGCCCCGAAACAACAATCCCAGAATTTGGTGATAAACAACATCACCATACAGCCCGTCCCCCGAAACACTGCCGATATCGATACTTGGCGCAGCGCTTTGAAAGCGGCCGACCGGGGAAAGCGGAAAGCGCTGTACAACCTGTATGAAGACCTGATGCTCGACCCGATCCTGTCGGACGCCATCGACAAACGGATCGAAGCGATCACCAATGCCGAACTGGTGTTCAAGTCCCCAAACGGCGAAGCGGTCGCGGAGATCGACGACCTGATGGATACGCCCGAATTCGAGGACATGCTGACCGAGATCATGCAGGCCAAATTCTGGGGAATCAGCTTGCTCGAATTTGACTTCTCCGACGGATTCTCTTTTAATTCCATTCCTCGTAAGCACATCAGGCCGGCGACCAAACAGATCGCATTGAACGAGTCGGACGACGGCGGCCCGTCGTACTTGGATAACGATTCGTTTATCGAGGTGGGGAAGAATAACGACCTGGGACTTATCCTGAAAGCCGCGCCGTATGTGATTTACAAGCGCGGCGGGTTCGGCGACTGGGCCGAGTATGCCGAAATATTCGGTATGCCGTTCCAGGTTGCCAAATACAATAACTATGACGAAGCGACACGGCAGGAATTGATTCGCGCATTGGAGCAGTCCGGATCGCTACGGAGGACGGTGATTCCTAAAGAAAGCGACATCGAGTACAAAGACAATAAAAGTTCCGGGGACGGGGCGATCTATGACCGGCTGCGCGTGGCCTGCATTCAGGAGATCCTGATCGGCATATTGGGCCAGACGATGACGACGCTCGACGGATCGTCGAGGGCGCAAGGCGAGGTACACATGGAGGTGCTTGAAAGCAAGCACAAAGCCGACCGGCGATTCGTGCAGCGCGTGCTCAACCGTAAACTGCTTCCCATCCTTGAAAATCGGGGATATCCGGTCTCCGGCGGGTATTTCGCATTCCCGGACGCCGGCGAAACGGTAACGATGATCGAACGCATGTCGCTGGTGAAGGATGCGGTCGCCATGGTCCCTATACCGGCGGACTATATCTACGAGACATTCGGTATTCCCAAGCCCGATGAAAATGATGAGGTGGTGCATCTTCGACAGTCTGCGCCGGTGATTCCGGAAGAAGAGATCCCGGACGATCCTGACGAGGATGCCGATGCCGCGAACCACGCTTTTTTTGCCCGATTGTTCCGTTTTTTCGCCGGAGCCCCCTATACGGGGGCGTCCGATGGCAATCACCTCGCGAACCCGGCCGATGACCCGGCTGACGACTTCTATACGCGCCTGATCAAACGGGTCGCGCGGGGCGAAGCAGCCTATTTTGACGCCGAGCTGTTCGGTAGGATTGCGGGGGAGCTCGTCGCGGCTCTTGGGCACGGATTTGCCGGGCGGCCCCGAAACGACGGCTTCGACTACGGACATCGAAATGCCGTAGCGCAAACGGCGATGGAGACGAATTTATACCACTTTTCCGCTGCCAAAACGCTGGCCGAGTTGCAGAAACTGAATCAGTTGTTCCGCGACAGCAAGAGCCCGGCCGAGTTTATGGAGAAGGCGCGGCAAGTAACCGAAGTATTCAATAAAGCATGGGCGCAGACCGAATACAACACGGCCGGGCTGATCGCCGAAAGTACGGCGACCTACAACCGCCTGATGGGACAGGTTGAATTGTTCCCGTATTGGGAATACCGCACCGTAGGAGACGACCATGTGCGCGAAGAGCATCGAAAGCTCGACGGGGTGATTCTGCCGGCAAACGATGTCCGCTGGAAAAAGATATATCCTCCTAACGGATGGAACTGCCGATGCTACGTAGTGCCCCGCATGCAGCATGAGGTAGCCGGGATAGACATAGCGGCCATGCGGCGGAGGGTGGACGAATATTTCGAGACGGCGGAATATAAAAACGCGAAGGCGCAAGGATTCGGCGTGAACCGGGCAGTGTTGCCGCAGGTGTTCGATGAAAATCAGTTTTACATCAGGAAGTTCCCCGGCAAGGCGGCTAAATACCTCGACCGTCTGGGAGCTTCGGATTTCGGGCTGCCGGCAGTCAGTAAAGGTAAGGCGGCCGCTACGCAGCATGTTCCCCGATTCACAGGGACGGCCGGCGAATGGTTCGATTCGCGTCAGTGGCAGGGAAAGGTAACGCTCATGGATAGAAACGACCGACAGGTCGTGATCGAGAAAGTTAATTTCGACCGGCATACGACCGGATCGCACCGCTCCAGGGTGGAATATCTCGACTGCCTGTCACAGATACTCAAAAATCCCGATGAAGTATGGATTAATAACGAACGGGCCGGAAAGCCGTATGATAATTACACGCTGATTAAATACTACCGGGACGAGGTAGTCGTCGTATGCTGCCGAATTTCGGATGGAGAACTAAATACCGTCCGGACGTGGTTCCCGTTACGGATGAAAAAAGAGGTTATCACGAAACACCGGCGGGGATTGCTGGTATATACGAAGAAAGCCTCCGGTTAAGGAGGCTTCCATACTTGCGGGCTAATAAACGGATACGCTGGTCATCCAGTCTTTACAGTCCCCATCACCCGCGAGGGCTGACCGATTCGATTACACCCGTACACGTTTACTTATGGCAAATATATGAAAATTCCATACAAATGGCAACTTTCGAAGAGATCCGGCAGAAAATCGACCGCATGGCGGCGAATATAAAACAGGCGGCCCCCCAGGTGATCGCAGAGACGGCGACCGAATACTATAAGGAGCGTTTTCGAAAAAAGGATTGGGACGGCGTACCCTGGCCTGAAGCTAAACGGCCGGGTTCCGGAGGATCGCTGATGGTGCGTAGCGGATCGCTGATGAACACGATTCGTCCGACGCTGGTCAGCAGCCGCGAGGTGCGGATCGGAGCCGGATCGCCGCGCGTCCAATATGCCAGGATACACAACGAGGGTGGAACGATCATCCAGATCCCGACGGTCAGGCAGCGTCGGTTCTTTTGGGCGATGGAACATAAAGAGAACCCATCCGGCAAGAGTCCCGACATTTCGAAAACGGGGAAGTGGGCTGCGATGGCCAGGGCTAAAAAACTCACGATAAAAATCCCCAAACGACAATACATGGGGCACTCGCCGATACTGAACGATAAGATAATCGTCCGGCTGAACAGCCTGGTAAAACAACCATTTAAATAAAGAAAATATGACGGAGATTTATTCGGCGGTCGAAGAACGCCTTACGGCACAAGTGCCGGAACTATTATACATCGATTTAGAGAGTGGACAATTGGAAGGACAAACGCCTCCTTCTGTCGAATTTCCATGCGCCCTGGTCGACGTTCGCTTCAACAAGTGCGAAGACCAGAGTGCGAAGGTGCAGCAATGCGAAGTAACCGTCACGGTTCGCGTGGCGTTCGAGGCATGGATAGACGAGACGTCCAGCGTCACGCCGAAGCAGTGGAAACAAAAGGCCCTCGAAAAAATGCAGTTGCCGGACAAAGTATATTGCGCCCTTCAAGGGTGGGGGATGGATTTTTTCAGCAGCCTGTCCCGTAAAAGCGTCATTCCGGAGCAGCGTGCCGACGGGTTGAAGGTTTACCGGATCGAGTTCGAGACGACACAGGAAGACTATGCAGAATAAAAAAGCCCGCCGGACTGAACGGCGGGCTAATTATTTTATCTTACTTTCGTTAGTAAAAGTTCTCCTTTTTCGGGGTCGCTTGCTTTTAATTTCATTTTATTACCGTCCACAGTCCCGGAATACACGACACTACCCGACGGGCTTATGATGGTGATATTCGGAGCCTTGTATTCAAATGTTCTTTGCAAGTCAAGCGTTCCGCTGCCGACCGAGGTTTTCCATGACTCGGTACATTTTCCATTGATAGCGAAATAAAAAGTATAAGCCCGGTATTCGTTAATATCCTGATGCCAGACAGTGCCGACTAATTGATCGTTTTGATTTGTCGGCTCATCGTCTTTCGAACACCCGGCGGCAAGAATGAGCATAGCGCAAAGTAATAGTTTGTTCATCATAATTTTATTGATTAATAATATAATAACATCCAAATGTAGTCATTATTTCTTAATAAAGGAAGGTTTTCGGTGGTTTTCCATGTCAAACTTAGAGGCCCCGTAGTAGGGGCCCCTAATCGAACAACCGGAGTTGTGTTCCTCCGTCTTCCGCGCCCGGCTCGACGCATTTGAGATACTTTAAAAAGGTGTTGTAGCAGATGCCGTACACGGGCCTGATGTGTCGCTTCCAAACCCACTTGTAGCAGCGATCCTGTCGTCCAGGTTCGTAATGCTCTGCCGCTATGCGTTTTATGGCTTTCGCTCGCAAAAAATATCCCTTTTTATTGTATGCCATCGAAAAATCACTAACTTTGTCTTGTTCCGCCAGAACAACCGAGCCGTTGGTGATTATTTCGCTGACGGCTTTTTTAATTAACCAGGTCAGTGCCTTCCGCCGGAATGCCGACCCAGACCGATATCGGCGGCACTGAATGCCGATCCGGATCATCCCGTTTTATGTCGCCGCCTTTATATCGCCATCCGGTCTGCCGCATCGCGCAAAGTTTTGTTTTGAACGACCGCAATTCGCTATCTGTCATTTCGTAGAGAAGCTTCCCGGCGTGACGATGGATGAACGGGTTCAGGATCTGCCAGTCGTTCGGGATGCCGAGGCCCCGGCGTCGCGGACTCTGAGCGTCGGGGTTGGCTGTGAGCACAAACAATACATCGCTGCGAAGGGAGCGTATTTGGCCGTTCGCCGCTTCGTGCCTCTGCTGTATCGGGTGAGATCTTTCCATTGTCGAATGATTTTGCGTCGACGCATCGAGTCGGCCGATCAGGTCGACGATTTGATCGTCGGACATTTCCTTAGCGCTATCCACTCCGTAGCCGGCGTAGATATCCTTTTTATGGGCCTCCGCCCCTGTCTCTTTCAATAGGATGTGGAGTTTTGCGAGTAATTTATTCCGGTGCATACATGCTTAATTTTTCAGGTTTTACGGTTTTTACGATGGCACGAACGGTTTGCATCACTCTATCGCGTTCGTATGTATCCCTACAATAGATTTGTACGATTTCTTTGTCGATCATTTCGCGGGCGATCAATTCACTCAATCGACTTTTGATCCAGTCCGGACTAACATTATCACTTAGATCGTATCTATAATCGGCGCTCAATACGACGATCTCTTTGCTTCGACGCTCCGGAGTGGGGGTAAGGGATAAAGGTTCAAAGCCTCCCAGCGCTCGATACAATTTACCTACCCATTTACAAAGTTGTTTTTTCATGTGTCAATTTATTATGCCCGAAGGCTGGTTTTGGTTTTCTCAAATTCTTCATTCAGTCCCATCGCCAATGCCCGGCAGATGGGCGGTAAGATTGTCATCGGTTTTCGGTTTAATTGTATTGATAATCATTCCGGTAATTCAATCGTGATATCGACGTTCTTTTTCAGCACATCGATTATACTATTGCTAACCGCGAGGTAGTACCCGGCTTCATCTTTGCTGGGCATGAAATAGAAATACCGATTTTCTTCACGAAGAGGCAAACCCAACTTTTCCAGACCGTCGGAGGTGATGGAATTGTAGAATTTCTTGAATTTACCCGACGCTTCCCGGCCTTTTTTGGTGGTTCTAAGCACTTTGTATGCTTTATGCTCACGGTTCGACGCTTCCGGATTTTCCGACATCAATTTGGGATCGGGAACAAAACCGTCTTTAAATGCGACCATGCACGGATTCCATGCACAGGCGAAGCCCCAGCCCCAGCAGTATCCGAATGCTACCGGTCGCTCGCCAACCAACTCCTCAATAATGTTGCATGCCTCTTTGTACGTGGCTTCGCGCACATCGTTCATCCGCTTTAATTCGGCATGAAGCGCGGAACCTTCTCTAAATCTTAAAATCATAGCTTATAATGTTATGCCCGGAAGCGGTTACTTATACTGGCTATTATCAAAATCGAATTCGTATTCCGTATCGTCTTCAGTAATTTTATAGAACACCGCCGTTTCCGCATCGCGTTTAGGATCGATTCCTTTGTAGCATGTCGGATAAAATTGAAGGCCCTCGACATAGTCGTCCTGATTCATAACCACTGTATACCCTACCTGCTCGGCCAAATTGAAAAAAGGGATCGACTCATCCGGAATATCTTCCGGCACAGTGGCATAAGAGAATCCATCGGGTTCCTTGTTAAGATCGGATATATAATGCGTCCAATTCGTTACCCATTCCTGACGGAGTTTCGTGTCGTCGAATTCAATATCCAGAGACACTTCGCGTTTGATTGTTAATCGAATTTTTTTCATAATTGTATCTATTTTGTACAAAGTCTGTTAGAATAATTTTTGATAATTGGTCGGAACATAATTCATCCAAATCGTTTCCTGCATGATAGTTCCGCTACCGTTCACTATATTGCTGCGGATATTGTTGCGTTTAATCGGAAATTTCACTTTGTGCCAATCTCCGTACAATTCATTCATCAGGTTACAATCGTAGCCGCTAATCATCGCCTTACCTTCGATCCGATGGAGACGGGCGGCTAATTGTCGGTGATCGTCATCGGTAAAATCGAATTTGTAATCCTTGCCTTTACTTTTACCCCCTCGACTTTCTACCGGATAAGGCGGATCGCAATAAAAAAATGCCTTAGGAAAGTCTATTTTGTCTATGCAATCAGTATAGTCAAAATTCGTGATCTGAAACCCCGATCGCAAGACCTCCGCGACTTCGTGCAACTTCTCGATCGTATTATTCCAACGGGAAACGGTTTCGCCGCCCTGAGCGAGAACTTTCTTTTTCGCCATGTGCCAGCCTTTATTTTGACGCTGACAGCCCAAACCGAAAAACGACTGTCTCACCCTTACATAAAATCTGCGGGCCTGTTCAATATTATCATCGGAATATTCCCGGCAGTTGTCGTATTCCTGCAGCGAGCATGGCGTAAGCAATAACAAACGGATCAGATCGTCTTCATGGTTACGCAACACTTCGAAAAAGTTAGTAATATCGGAGTTGATTTCGTTGGCCGTTTTAATCACCTTGCCCGGATAATTGATCGACACGACCATACTGCCGGCGAACAGATCTACTAAATGCGTGAAACCTTCAGGGAAATACCGATACAAATATTCGATCCAGGTAAATTTACCTCCGAAATAATTGAAGGCTATTATTTTAGATTTATTGCCGCTCATTGTTCCTATCTCTTTTATATTTTGGATGCTTTCACTAAAACTTTGTCGATCTCCATCGCCACCTTCCGGAGCGTAGAGGCATTGGAATTGGTTTCTTCGGCCAAACGGATCGCGGCGGTTTGGATCAATTCGGCTTCCGCCGGAGCCATGTCGTGAAGGCTGACCTTTCCGTCTTTGTCAATATCGGCGTACATAATCGCATTTCGTTTATTTGCTCCCGGAGGCGGAGTCGAACCGCCTCGCGTGGCCACCCGGTCGGGAAAACTTAAAGCACAACAAACTTATCTTCGCGGACGATTTCGATACCGCGAGAGGCAAGAATCTGCCGGACAGTTTTGTCTTGGCTGTTGAACAAGAAGGTGAAATCGCACGATGATTTTACATAGGCGGGAGGGAGTGCTGCCGCGAGCTCCGAGCGGGCAACGGTCGGGAGCGGCTTGCCTTCCTTTAAAGGCTTTGCAGCCCCCGCCTTGATCGCAATAACCCCTTCGTCCATCGGCAAACGCCCGTCGGCAAACTCTCCGATGTGGTTTAAGCTGTATGCCTCGATGACTTCCTCGGCATCTTTAATCGCACCTTCGATCTCTGCTTTTTGGATTTTCGCGGCCTTGTAAGCTCTGATCGCTTTTTCGACTTCTTGTTTACTTACATTCTCCATAACGTATTGTTTTTTAGTTAAAATTGAGGTTGTGTTCAAATATCAGTAATTGCCGAGGGGGGATTGCAGGGCAATCAGGTCGCGGCGCATGTCGATAATGGATTCGATCGTGCGGTATAAATGAAGTTTCAGCAGCCGTAGCCGATCCTCGCACAGCCGGGAGCCGAAAATCCGCAGATATCGCTCCGTAGACTGCGCTCGTTCGCTTCTCATCACGATCATTCTTTCAAGTTGCTCGATCTGTTTTTGACGCCGTACCTCCTCAGGAAGCGTCCGGGCGTCGACAATTTTGATTTGTTCCATTATTCTCCGGTTTTAGCAATACAGTACATAGTTCTGAAATATTCTTCGGTAAGAGGCTTCCCGTCTTTTTTTGCAGAAAGTATGGCCGGTTCGAGGAAATCATGCAATTCGCCGTAATTGTCACATAGCCCGACCAGGAGCTTGCGCAACCGGATATCCTCCACCAAATCCATAAAAGGCGTGTATTTACGATCCATAGGGGGAAGGTTCACAATCCCGGCTTTAAATCTCCGCACGACCTGCTTGATACCCGGAGTCCCTTTCCCCAGAAGTAAATTCATCATTTTGGGCAGTTCCGGAGTACCGGCAATAACGAAAGCGGCATAACCTTGCACAAGATCGTATATGGCTTTGTACATTTTCAATCCGGGAATCTTTGTGTTCTCCCCTTCGTCGAGGATGAGGATCATTTTCACACCTCTGAGCGCCCTGCTTCTGAATTCGCGCGCGATTGCGCGCAGTCTATTGCCCGCCCCTAAAGGAAGTTCGATGCTTAATTGTCGTCCGATCTCTTCGATGATATCTTTGATCTTATCCATGTCGTTGATCGTTATTTTGATCGAGTCGGTCGGATGCGCTTTGCAGTATTGGTTGATCGCAAAAGTTTTTCCGCAGCCGGATTCCCCGATAATCATCTTGAAGGCCCCGCGACCATTTTCCGACATAGCGTTTTCGTGGGCGTTTTCAAGGGTGGATATCATCATCGTGAATTGCGATGTTGCTCGGATGTCCCAAACGGACTCTTGCAGGTTCATCCCGATACAATCGGCGATGATATGGAAATATTTGTCAGATATGGGGACTATCTTTCCTTCGGCGGCTTTGTATTCAAAAATCCCGTTCAGAATGTTACTCAGATACGACGGATTTATTCCGCAATGTTTTGCAAACATCGTCTGCGACATCGCATTCTGCTGAATATATTCGAGCGTTCTGCCCGAGATCAACTTTTTTACGCTTTCATCCATGATTTTTAACGTTTTATGTATTTGGATAAGTCTGATATTCTGTTTTTGTGGAAAGCTATCGACGCAGACATAATTTCCTTTTCCGCACGCGCCTGTTCTTTGTCTTTTTTCCGTGTCTCTTTCTTCTGTGCCTTTGCCAATTCTTTGTTGAACTCGGCTTCGGTGACTCCTTCCATCATGCCGTTGTATGTCTCTTTCGTCCCGATCCCCTGGATGTTGAAGTCGTAATTGCGGCACATCACGTCCTTCGCATACTTCACATCGGAAACGAAATCGTCCGCCATCGCTTCGACCTGTTCGCCTTTATCACTGTGATGACGCAGTGCGGAAAGCGTTTTTCCGTCGGCTTCCGATATGGATTTGGAGGCCAGTGATGCCGCCGGACAGCTAAGTATATATTTCCCGTCCATAGTGTACAGATCGGCCCCTTCTTCGTTCCAGTATGCCGTCACCGGCACATCCGGATTATATCCCATGTGTTTTGCGATTAATGCTATCGAATCCGTGTCCGTCGGAACGTCGAAACGATATTTTTCCCCGTTTTTTTCGATAGTCATAATCGATCGCTGGTAGCTCAGATCTTGCCGGCTTACATTGCCGGTTATCAACCGCCAGTGACGGTCGTCGTATGATTCAGCCTGCGGGTTTTTCCACTGTGCGAACCATTCGACGGGAGTCAGTCCGTTGCTCATTCGGGTATTGTTCCAGTCGGATACAGCCGTGTTTAGCTTCGTAATGGATTCCGAGTAGGTCGGAAGCGTCATTACGTCGTAATAATCCGGATTCGCAACGCTTTCAAGGCTGTGTGCATTCCATGAGGTTTCCGGGAGATTGAAATAGCTTTTAAACCGTCTTTTAAACAGTTTAAACGTTAATTCGGCAGGGTTTGCCTGGGAATTTCCCGGCTTGATCGTGCGGAAATTTCGGCAAACGAGCTGAAGATATTCCTTTGATTCGTCGCTTGTATATGCGCCGTGATTGTCCGAAATAAAGTCCATCACCTCAGTCCTGCCGTTGTTGCGTAAAGCCATTGTCATGGCGTTACGCAGCATCCGGACATCCTCGATATGTTGACTCTTCCAACTCACCGCATATCCGATGATACACCGGCTTGCAACGTCTGAAATCAACATCACGTATAACTTCATCATTCGCCACCTTCCGTACTGATCCTGATACCGATATGGAACCACGCCGGAACCGTCCGACGCCCATAATGAATTCGCAAACTCCAATGGGCGGGCCGGAACGTAGGGGCGGTATGTATTTCTGAAATGCTTTTTACCGTGACGTTCTTTCGCTGTCAGCATTTTATTCGTCCAAATGTTCGTATAATGGTTGAATGTGGACGGTTTTATCGGGATTCTGCCGACCGCTTCCATGTCTGCGGCGTAGGATTCCCATAGTTCGCGCTTGGTTCCTTTGGCCGCACCGCCCGGATTCAGCCAGTAGGTCATCATAATGGCCTGGTGCTCGTCGATGGGTAGCAGTTCACCGGTCGAATAGTCTATCAATTTGTATTTGCCGATGATCCGGCGATTGTCGTTGCAGTATTTCCCCGATACCAGGTAACGGCGCAGCAGTTCCGGATCGTCCGGCGACAGGCTGATTTTTTTACGGAGAGAATCAGCCGTTTTGACTTTCAATCCTTCGAGATCTGCGCGACGGATCAGTTCGACACAGGCGGAAAGAAAATCAGTCCGGGAGGAGAATCCTATCTCCCGGTAACGATTCCCGGACTCTTTGATATACCGACACCAGGCCATTGATTCGGCGAGTTGTCGGGACTTGTCGATATTAAAAATAGTTTTATCTCCGACTTGGTAATGCAGGAAATATTGAATATCCGAGTTGTCGATCAGTGTTTTGATCTGTTTTGAAATCGTTTTGTATTGCGCCGCTTGTCGCTCACGGCTGCCGCGCAGGTTCTGCTCCTCGACGGCGGCAATCAGATCGTCCTTCGCGGGCAGTTTGTCCCGGTAGCAGGTCGGCTGACGGTTCGGAATATGGTCGAGATCGTAGTAATACTGCCCGCCTTTACAGCCCCAGCGCCAGGCCTTGCCGTTTTTCTTGCCCAGGAAAAACTCCGATTGATTGGTGATCTTCTGCCACGAGAGCGGTAGGGCGGATTTATAAGCAGGACGTGCTTTCTTATTAAAGTATTCATCGCTTACCCCGCACGCCTCGCATACCATACGCTGCGACACCCAGACGGTTTGCCCGTCTGAGGTCGCGCGTATCAGTATGTCGTTCGGCAGTATCATTAAAACCGTGTTTAAATCTGTTTAAATAGATATTAATAAGTCGATTTTAGAAAGCACATCCACTGCGTTTTTGAATTCTTGCCGCTCTTGTGTCCGAAAAGTGGATTTACCCCGAATGTTTCGATGATGTGGCTGACTGGGATTTGTGTTTCGTTCCATTTGAAGATTAAAACCCCTTCCGGTTTCAACACACGCATACATTCGTTGAAGCCTTGCTTTAAGTCCGTTTCCCAACTGGGGAATAACTTACCATATTTATGTGCCGTGTAGCTATTGGCCCCAAGACGGACAAGATGCGGGGGATCAAACACAACAAGCCGGAACGTCGCATCCTCAAAGGGTATATTTCTGAAATCACCGACCACATCCGGATGTACTTCTAAATTCCGTCCGTCGCATAAAGTGCATTCTTCATCCCGAATGTCCATGAATACAGCCAGCGGATTCTGCTTGTCAAACCACATCATACGCGAACCGCAACAGGCATCCAAGATCAGTTTATCCATTCCCGTGTTCATTCTAATTATCCGTAAACTGTTAATATTTTTTTGCTCCCGTGTCGGTATCGCTCCGAAACAATGCCTTTGCATTCACGGGATTTTTAGTTAACTTTATGGGTGCAAAACCTATTTAACTAAAATTGATTGTCATGAATGAATTGCAACTTATCAAAGCCGAATTAGTCGTAATCTTGCGTCGCCTCGAGAAACTTGAGCATGAAGTAAAAGGCGGTATGCGATCGGCATCACCACAGTCTTATGCCGATGAACTCGAACGCGAAGCATTGAAGATTATAGATCAGATTCGCCAGTCATAATCCCATTCCGTCAAGCCGTAATAGCTTGGATTATACATCCTCTTTCGATACAAGAGGATGCCGAAAAGTTTATACTCTACCAGCGTTCCGACAACGCCGGGGCCGCCTTGTGCGGACGAAATAATCGGGGTGATCTCTTTGGTGAACATAAGCTATTATTATTAATGAGACATTAGAAATTGGAAGGCTTCATGATGCGATCTAAAGTCTTTCCTGATCTGTCTGTTGACGTTTGCACGGTACCTGAAATGGGCCCCACGGAAAACGATATAGATACTACCTTTGATCTGTCCGCGTCTGCGGGTATGCTCAGGAATAATGAAGCTGTCCTCTCGTAGTGTGGCCTCCACTTCACGCATTGCATCAGTGCAAGGGCTTTGATCAAGATCGTCGGGAATGCTCCGAACAACATACGAATCGGTCGACACAGACCATATTCGGCGTTTTGCGGCATCGATCGCCTTGAACTGGATCATCCGTTTGACGTAGTTGCGCAGCTTCTTGTTGCCTTGCGATTCTTCATGGAGAAAGTCGGCTAATACTGCGTCTGATTTTCGGCATAAATCCTCCATGACATCACCGACAACATCGCAGGCTTCATTCAAAACGCCATATTGTGCGCAGATATATCGGGAATAACTCAGCCATACGTCATAATACCGAGCAATACAAGGTTCTAATCCAGGCAACATAATAGTAGGTGTTTAAATGTCAAACAAGGATACCCCCCCCCGCATTTATCATTCGGTTCAGATGTTCTTTCTGCAACCGTTTGCGCTCACGAAGAGGTACACGCTTCCAGCATGCAATACAGTACCGTCCGATGGGTGTATTGTAGTGTGCGCCGTTGATCTCGCATTTGCATTCTTTGCAATAGATTTTCGGTTGTGCCATAAAAAGCTATTTAAACGTTAGTTTTGTCCAGATTCGCCCGTGTTTATTATCTACGACCAGCGTCAGATCCTCCTGACGGACGATCTCCATAGCTTGGCGAGCCGAGATAATTTCGTTGCGAGGGTCTTTCATGGTGAGATGTCCAGTGGCGTCTCGGGGGTACACCTTTTCATGTACTATTTTCGCCACATCAGATACAAGGGGAGACGTGACGTGGTAGCGGATGATAAAAAAATCGTCGTTCATACTCTTGGAGTTAATTTTGCTGTCCTCGTTTGGCAATAATATCCTCGGCAATCGTCAGAACCCGCTCGCTCACGCCCCGCCCATTGATCACATAGGAAAC
>ERZ857882.3890-NODE-3890-length-13565-cov-3.157735_pt1 | contig 13565 bp, 12 predicted proteins | sample MGYA00519697_ERZ857882 | MGnify/ENA primary metagenome ERZ857882 (study PRJEB31778, sample SAMEA3449373) | human gut metagenome | biome: human gut; feature: human-associated habitat; material: faeces | place: United Kingdom | collected 2010/2012 ...
CGATGTATACCATAGAGTCTTTATATTGGATATCTTCCTGACTCTTTGCGCATTCTTCGGTTATTTCCTTCAGATAATACTGATTGTTGGAACCATTGTTTTTGGAAGGCAGCTCCTCTCCTGCCAGTGCGCGGATAATGATTGTTTCCGAATAGTCTTCCAATGAATCATCCACTTCGTCATTGACTTCATCGATCATCGTAACATAGAAGAAGACTGCCCAGACAGTTAAGATAAGAGTCAGAGCCAGTGTGATACGAAGAATGATATAATATATTAGTTTCATGGATGATAGCTCCTTGTTTTTTTATTATTCTACAATCATTTTATAGCCGAATCCGTAGACAGCTTTGATTTCGATATTGGCTCCTGCATCTTTCAGCTTTTTGCGGAGATTTTTGATTTGCGCATAAATAAAGTCAAAGTTGTCCACTTGGTCAATATGGTCTCCCCATACTGATTCTGCCAGTGTGCTTTTATTGACCAGGCGACCGGGACGATTTATAAAATAAAGCAGAATATCATATTCTTTTCTGTTTAGCTCCAGTTCCTGTTCGTCGACAAAGACCCGATATTTGTCGGGTTCTATCCGTACATTTCCCTGACGGATGGTGATCTCACCGTCGTGCTGGTTACGACGGATGACACTTTTGATCCGGGCATTCAGTTCGGCCAGATGAAAAGGTTTAGGGAGGTAGTCGTCCGCTCCCAGTTCCAGTCCTAAGACTTTATCTTCCAACGAATCTTTGGCGGAAATTATAATCACATTTTCCCGCTTATGAAGAGCTTTCAGGCGTTCGAGAAGTTCAAGGCCACTCCCATCCGGCAGCATAATATCCAGTAAGACACAATCATAGTCGTAATCTTCAATTTTACATAATGCACTGTTGAAGTCTCCTGCTGTTTCTACAACATAACGCTCTTTTTCAAGTGAGCGCTGGATAAGTTCTCTTAAAGAGGGTTCGTCTTCTACAATTAATATCTTCATAAAATCTTCTCCTTTCTTCTTTTTTATCTGTTACAAAGAAAAGGGATATTTCTGAAATAAAACTGAAATGGATAAAAAAAGAGTCCGAAATTCAAAATCGGATTCCGGACTCTTGCTTATAATGAAGCAGAAACGTCTTTTTTAATAAGAACGTGCAAAGACTACACGGCAAGCAGATGGTTTACCCGTTACCATACATTTTCCCGGTTCCTTATCTCCTGCAACGTATGAATCGAAAGGAATACAACGAATCGTTGCTTTGGTCTCCGCTTTGATCTTCTCCTCTGTCTCAGGAGTACCATCCCAGTGAGCCAAAATGAAACCACCCTTCTCATCCAAAACACGTTTGAACTCGTCATAAGTATCGACTTTGGTGGTCATCTCCTCGCGGAACTTCAAAGCCTTATTATAGATATTGGTCTGGATATCTTCAAGCAACTTCTCTACATGATCGGCAATACCCTCCTGAGAGTAGGTCTCTTTGGCCAAAGTATCACGACGCACAACTTCAATCGTTCCTGCTGCCAAATCACGAGGGCCAATAGCCAAACGAACAGGCACTCCCTTCAACTCATACTCTGCAAACTTGAAGCCGCTACGAACATTGTCACGAGCATCAATCTTCACACTGATACCTTTCGCCTTCAACTCAGCAGCAATCTCATCCAATCGAGTCCGAATCTTCTCCAACTCCTCTGCTCCCTTGTAAATCGGAATCATCACAACCTGAATCGGAGCCAACTTCGGTGGCAATACCAAACCATTGTTATCCGAGTGAGCCATAATCAAGGCGCCCATCAATCGAGTCGAAACGCCCCAAGAGGTTGCCCATACGTAATCGAGTTTACCCTCACGGTTGGTGTATTGTACGTCGAATGCCTTGGCAAAATTCTGACCCAAGAAATGCGAAGTACCGCTTTGCAAAGCTTTGCCATCCTGCATTAACGCCTCAATCGTCAAAGTATCTTCTGCCCCAGCAAAACGCTCGCTGTCACTCTTATGTCCGACAATAACCGGCAATGCAAGCCACTTCTCTGCAAAATCAGCATACACGTGAATCATCTTCTCTGCCTCAGCAATCGCCTCCTCGCGCGTCTCATGAGCCGTGTGACCTTCTTGCCACAAGAACTCAGCTGTACGCAAGAACAAACGTGTACGCATCTCCCAACGTACCACATTCGCCCACTGATTGCACAAAATCGGCAGATCACGATATGAATGAATCCAATTCTTATAGGTATTCCAAATAATCGTCTCAGAGGTCGGACGAACAATCAACTCCTCCTCCAATTTGGCATCAGGATCAACAATAACCCCTTTGCTCTCTGGATCATTCTTCAGTCGATAGTGCGTCACAACCGCACACTCCTTGGCAAAACCCTCAACATGATGCGCCTCTTTACTGAAAAAAGATTTCGGAATGAACAACGGGAAATATGCATTCTCATGCCCCGTCTCCTTAAACATCGTATCCAACTGACGTTGCATCTTCTCCCAAATCGCATAACCGTATGGCTTGATGACCATACAGCCCCGAACTGCAGAACCCTCTGCTAAGCCCGCTTTTACTACCAAATCATTGTACCACTGCGAATAGTTCTCATCACGAGAGGTCAACTCTTTCAGCTCTTTTGCCATAATTTCTATTTCGTTGCTTACGTTTATCCTATAACGATGATATCCCATCGAACTGCGCAAAGGTACAGTATTTTTCGCAATTTTATAAAATTTGAATACCTTTGAATAATTGAGGGATACGTATTCAATCTCAACCTATACGAATACCCCATATCCCTAACCTTGTAAAGCAGCGATTACGAACCAAATTTCATCTTCAATAAAGACAAGGCTACCTGCAAATATTTTTTTCACTTCACATGTTGTTGTAGGTAACATTTTCGGTACGATATTCGTTATACCTTATATAAATAAACAGATTAAAACCACAAGCATGAAAACCAAAAAATCCATATGGACATTGGGAATGATGGCAGCGGCGTGCTTTGCCCTGTCCGGATGCAGTGCAACTCTGTTTTCATCATCTTCGACTACAGACGACCTCTACTCGACGCATGATGTCAATGCAATAGCTAACGCCGATCTCGAACGCCGTGAACAAGCCCTCGCCCAACGAGAAGCAGAACTCCGACGCCAGGAAGAGGCCGCTAAAGCCGCATACAGCGTCCATCTGAGCCGGAACACTAACACCGACTCTACACAATCATTCAGCAGTGTACTGGCCGATAACTATGAAGACGCTTACGAACGTCGCCTCAAAGGATTCAGTTCACTCTCGTATAATGTAAACAGTGTCGTACCAAACTACGACCAGACAACATCCATCAACTACGTATCGGCATATGACCCAGCCGTATACAACGTTATGGTAATGGGTGATGAAGTTTGGGTAGAACCCAAATACGTCAGCTCATTGTTCGGGACATGGGGCTCAAACAGCTCTGTCAATCTCAACATCAACCTCGGTTGGGGTTGGTCTAGCCCCTATTGGGGGTGGAACAGTTGGTACTGGGGATACCCCTACTATAGCTGGTATGCCCCCTATTGGGGTTGGAACAGCTGGGGTTGGAATAACTGGTATTGGGGTTGGAACCATTATTGGGATCCCTACTGGCATTGGCATACCCCGGTTTGGGGTGGTGGTCCTCACTATTGGGGAGGCGTACACCATCAGCCCCGAAATGTCGTCTATGGCAAACCGGGGAACAGCAACTATCGACCGTCAACCGGCTATTATCCTAACACCGGTTCAGGCGCAGGATATGGCGGTGGTGGCACCTATCGACGCCCAGGATCTTCCAACTCCTACATCACAACCGGAGGGACTCGCCCTGCTGGATCCAATCCAACAACCAGTGGTGGCACCTCGTATCGTAGAGGATCTTCCGGTGTAACCATTAACAGTGGATCATCATCCTCTACTCCATCATACAACAATAACGGCACGTTCCGCAGAACTAATACCACTCGCAGCTATAACAGTGGTTTCTCCACTCCGTCTGGAGGATTCTCCAGTGGTAGCAGAGGCGGATCCGTTTCCGGAGGTTCAGTCGGAGGTGGCGGAGGTTACTCCGGAGGTGGCGGAGGATATCGCCGTTAATCCCTATACTTTAAATGTTGCTCCCATACATGTTGGGAGCAACATTTAATTCTTTCGCAAATATTCCACTGACATTGCTCATTTCACCTGATACCGATCCCTTATCACAGATCTGAACTATGAAAAAATATAGATTTCTGGCTTTAGCCATAGGAGCTGTCTCTTTGGCAACCATCACAAATGCACAAACTCCCTCTCCAGAGGTTATGCTGCGATTATCGCAATACAACTACTCATTCGGAACGGCCCGTAGTGCCGCACTGGGAGGGGCTTTTACCTCATTAGGTGCAGACCTCTCTTCCATGGCCATCAACCCGGCCGGACTGGGTATGTATCAAAGCTCCGATGTCAGCATCTCCCCGTCTATCACCACCGCAACCATTAAAAGTGCATATGGGGGATATCATGCAGAGGATAACAAAACTCAGTTCTCAATAGGAAATTTGGGAGTAGCTCTCAACGTCTATCAAGGAAGCGGGACGCTCACCAGCATGACTTTTGGCTTTAGTTACAACAAATTGGCTGACTTCAATAATACTTCCTTTGCATACAATAACGGGATCGGCAGCTCAATCACCGAAATTTTCGCCGAAAGAATGAATGGCGTACCTGTCAGCATTTTCAAGACAGATGATCCCTATCAGCCATTTCGTCAAAACCTAAGTATCAGCCAATGGGGGGGAGGTTTAGCTTATCAGACCCGACTGCTGGAAGCCATCAATAGCAACCAATATTCTCCTTTCGGCCCCACAGCTGACAACCCGGATCGGAAAGGCGCCCTCTCCGAATTGGCAACCATGAATCCAGCCATGCGCAGAATCATGAGTGGAAGCATCGGAGAATACGACTTCTCAGGAGGGTTTAACTTCAACAATATTCTCTATCTGGGTTTCACCGTAGGGTTGCAAACAATACACATGCACAATGAAAACAACTACACCGAAACCTATAACAACAACGAGTACAACCTGATCTCCATGAACTACATCCAGCGTCAACGACTGGATGGAACCGGAGTCAACTTTAAATTCGGTGCAATCCTGCGTCCAACACAAAACCTGCGCATCGGCTTGGCTGTACATACCCCCACATTCATCAGCCTCGAAGAAGAATATATCGAATTCATGGGCGCTGAATATAAAAATGTTACTCCGGGAGGTTTGATCGATTCACCATATGCATTAAACAACTACAGCATAAATACGCCGACCCGACTTTTAGCCGGTATCTCCTATTCGATCCCCAAAATCGGTCTGATCACATTCGATTATGAACGCGTGTGGTATAACGGCATGCGATTGAGAAACACCGGATACTGGACGGTAGAAGATGAAACAAAACAGATGGTGAAAGATATGTTCCAAGCTGCAAATAATTTCCGGGCCGGTATTGAATTAACACCTCTGCCCAAATTCTACCTGCGTGCCGGTTATGCCTTATACGGAGATTGCACCCATACAGATATCTATGCCACCTCTGCCAATTGTCCTGTGATCAAATCGTATGAAAACTATTCGGCTGGCATCGGATTCCGTTTCGGCCATGCCTATCTCGATTTCGCATACATCTACACCGATTATAAATACCTCGGTGACGATCTGTTCTATTACAACGAACCGGGTATGGAATATCCGATCTCATCCGGAACGATTGATTATACACAGAATCGACACACTGTTACCATGACCCTCGGATTCCGATTCTAATTTTCTCGCACCAATATTGCAAAACGAGGTAGCTCATCTACAGCTACCTCGTTCGTTTTTGTTAAAAAAGCTCCTATGTTCATTACAGATTGGAGCATCTTCTCGATGCTCCATGTGGCCAATTGGGCATCTATTCCCAATGAACATATGAGAGACACATCAATATCATTGCCAAATCACAACAAGCAAATAGTTAAGAGACCTATGGAAATGTTTTCCACAATGTATTGCTATTGGTCAATCTATCGTGAACACAAACGGCAAGCAACTTACAATAAAAAGGGATGGATCAAAACCCATCCCCATTGATATCTCTTTACACATATTATTTATTGCACCACACCGTCACTAAATCTCGACCAGATTATTTTTAATCGCATACACAACTAAATTCGCTGTGTTCTTACACCCTGTCTTTGCCAAAATATTGGAACGATGCTTGTCTACCGTTCGTTTAGAGATAAAAAGCGAATCGGCTATCTCACTATTCGACTCTCCACGGCATATATGCAACAAGATTTCCGATTCCCGCTGTGACAACTCCTCAGGACTGTCCTCCGGAACCGATGAAGGGGTAGATTTCAGGTTGCTAACCAAATTAAACAACAGCTCTTGCGAAAAATAACTTCCTCCATCCACAACCGTCTCAATCGCTGTTACGACCTCCTTTATCTCGGAATTCTTCAAAATAAAGCCCTTCACGCCAAACGAAACCATTTTGAAGTAATAATCCTCGTCTCCGTACATCGACAAAGTAATAATCTTCAACCCGGGATAACGCTTCAAAGCCTCCTCTGCCGCAACAATGCCATTCATCCGCGGCATCTCAATATCCAGCAGAACCACATCTGGTTCAATGGTGGGCAACATCGCTAAAAACGCCTCCCCATTGGACGCCTCCCCAATGACCGTAAAACCTTCGGTCGCATCCAACAATGTACGCAACCCGTTGCGAAACAACGTGTGATCATCAACCACAACGATCTTGCACACTTTTGCCATAACTATCTTCTCCCTCTCAATTCAAATTCGAATATCGATCTTGGCTCGCATTCCTTGATTCGGACGGCTATCAAAATGGACCACACCCTTCAATGATGTAACCCGTGAATAGATATTCGACAATCCCATGCCACCTTTTTGAACAGACTGCTCCACATCGAAACCACATCCATTATCCTCAAATTGAATCTGGATGTGTCCTTGCTTGTACTGTACAGATAACTTTACCTCTGTTGCGCCGGAATGTTTTAAACTATTATTGATCAACTCACAAATAACCCGATACAAAATCACCTCAATATCCGGATCAAAACGTTCTCCTTTCAGATTTGTATCAAATCGGATATGCATTCCCCCGTGAGGCAACTTATTGATAAAATTGGATACGGCACGAGCCAAACCAAAATTATCCAGCAAATGAGGACTCAAATTGGCCGAGACCTCCCGCAAACTGCGAATCGCCTCATCCACAACATAAGTCACATTGCGAAGAATCTCTTGATTCTGTGCACTCATATCCGAAGTCGACAAGGCTGAAACAGACATCTTGGCAGAAGAAAGCAACGGTCCCAATCCATCGTGCAAATCTTTCGAAAAACGCCGACGCTCCTTCTCCTCTGTTCGTAAAACAGTATTCAATATGCGACGCTCCGAAATGCGTCTCTGACTCTCGGTCCGAGCAATATAATTGAGCAACTTGTTGACAATTAAAATACCTACCGCAAAACAAAGCGACACAATAATACCCAGCCAAACAAAAAACTCTTGCGGAACATGCAACTCCTTCATGTGGGTAATTTGGACATACTCACCAAAACGCAAACCCGCCAGGCCAGTCAAGGCTACCGTGAACAACATCCACGACAAATTGTATTTGGTCTTGCGAATCATTCCAATCGCCACCGTAGCTGCTCCTAACTGCAGGATAATCGAAATGATCAACAATATCTTAATAACCATAACTCACCCAAATTAACTACTCAAAGTTAACAAACTATCCCTGTTTCCCAAAATCTCTCCCAATTCTAAAAAATAACAGAGTCGATCCTATTAGGATCGACTCTGTTATATCATACTCCGGGAAACTCTTCCCTTTGTATCTAAATACTCTTCTTAGAAGCCAACTATTTGGCTGATCCGACTTTTTTCTCTTTAATACGAGCCTTCTTACCTGTCAGACCACGCAGATAGTAAATACGTGCACGACGTACAACACCACGTTTGTTCACCTCGATACTGTCAATGTGAGGAGAGTACAACGGGAAAATACGCTCTACACCGATACCATCGGAAATCTTGCGAATAGTAAACATTTTGGTCACACCATGACCTTTGATCTGAATGACGGTACCGCGGAAACTCTGCAAACGCTCCTTGTTACCCTCGACAATCTTGTAGGTTACCGTAATGGTATCCCCGCTCTTGAAAGAAGGAACCTCCTTCTCGGCCCACATCGAAGCCTCAGCGATTTTGATTAAATTGTCCATTGTTTTGACTGTTTAATTTTAGAGTGGGAATATTACGGGCCCCTACGTCCTCATAAGAGATTCCTTCACTTTTGGTCTGCAAAGATAGCGCTTTCGTTCTAAAAAACAATACTTTTCCTAATAAAACTCCCAGCAATTCCTAATCAAAGGGTTCGGATTGGGCCCCTTTTCGCTATCTTTGTCCGCATAAAGCAGCATTTTTTCCCATGACGAAACCTCTATTTTTTCTAACCAACGACGATGGTGTAAACGCTAAAGGTTTTCAAGCCTTAATCGAAGCTCTTCGTCCATTGGGCCGTATCATTGCAGTAGCACCTGAACGAGGCCAAAGCGGCATGTCACACGCAATCACCATGACACAACCTCTGTACCTAACTAAAGTAAAAGAGGAACCTGACGTCGAAATATATGCTTGCAGCGGAACCCCTGTCGATTGCGTGAAAATTGCGTTCGACTCACTCCTGCCCGAAAAAAAGGTGATGCCGACTCTCATCTTTTCCGGTATCAACCATGGCTCAAACTCCGCTGTCAATGTCCTCTACTCCGGGACCATGGCGGCCGCTATCGAAGCCAGTTTCTACGATATCCCATCCATCGGACTCTCCTTGCTCGACCACGCCCCCGATGCCGATTTCAGCGCCGTCGTGGAATATATCCCCGAATTGGTAAACTACACGCTATCTCATAAGCCAGAATGCCCATTCTGCCTCAATATTAACTTCCCCAATCTACCCAAAGAGCAGATAAAAGGAATGCGCGCCTGCCGCCAAACACGCGGCTATTGGCGTGAGGACTTCGAACGCAGACAAGATCCTCGCGGCAAAGATTATTACTGGCTGATCGGCTACTTCAATAATGCAGAACCCGATGCTGAAGACACCGATGAATGGGCCTTAAAACATGGCTACATCTCAGTTGTTCCTATTCAAGTCGACCTGACTAATTACAAACAGCTAAACGAACTGCAAAATTGGCCGTTTATGGACAGGTAAAACCAATACAAAAAACGGATTTCTCCTTTAACAGCGCTCATGATCTCATGGCGCTGTTTTTTTTATTGACAGTTTTCGATAGAAACGGGCAGGAACTCCCTGTTAATGGTAATTTAGGAGAAGAAGGAGTGCAGGAGTGGTTAGATGTTGGCCTAATAAAACTGCAAACTGGCAACTCAAAACAATTAATGTGTCGTAGGGTACACCTATTGCTGCTTACAGAGACCTTTTCAGACTTGGGATGAGCAATGGAATCTTGACAATAAGCGTACATCTCAAGTGAATCTCACCCAATTATTCAACAAATATTCAGTCAATGCAATATCGTTTCACGGCGATTGTCGTAATACCTTGCGCACCTTGAAGCAGAGGCACGAATAGATCAACAACTAACAACATCCAAAATCATAGCTGTTCAATAAAATCAGCTATTTCACGAGCAACCTGAGGTTCAATCCGAATGTCAGGCTTGACATAAGTCTCCATCTGAACCGCCATATCAGTCGAAACACAAGGTTTCAAAACATGGTTCATATTCGGAATAATCACCAACTCAGCATCAGGGCGAACCTCCTGCAACAGCCGGGCATCCTCCACTCCAATCTGAAGGTCCTTATCACCCTGAATAATCAGCACTGGCACATCAACACCTTGCAACACCTCAACAGGATCCACCGCAAAGTCCGAGATCAAATAGGACTGAACCGAAGGACGAAACAAAGCATACAACATCTGCGGCACCTGCTCAACCATACGTCCCGTTTTGAGTGTATCGATAATTGATGAAACACTTTCCAAAACCATCGGCGAAGTTTGTCGAATTTGCGTTTTCAAAATCTCATCGGTCGGTCGACCTGCACCGGCCAACAATACCAAACCCGCAACCCGACTATTTCCAGCACTCGCCATCGTGCCAATCTTTGCCCCCTCACTGTGTCCGACAACAACCACTCGATCGTAATCCTTACTTAACGCTTCAATCCAACCTTTAGCATCCTCCACATAGGTCGAAATGCGTATATCCTGTTCAGGCATAGCTGACTCCACACTCCGTGCGATTCCCCGTTTATCATAGCGCAATGATGCAACACCTTTTGCACACAGATCCTCAGCCAAATACCGGATCGAGTTGCCCTTCATCTGCGGATTATTCCCATCACAATCAGTCGCTCCCGAACCACAAATCAACAAAACGACCACCCGTTTTGTATCTTGTTCCGGCGTCATTAACGTTCCATAAACCTTGCCCGTCGGAGTATCAATCGTCAGCTCCCGCTCTGAAGCCTTGCTCACAGCCAAACTCCAACACAAAACAAGCAACCCACAGAACACCGATTTCATACCGCAATATTTCTATTATTAAATAGTGAAAACTCATTATTAAATTTAGCTATTTCCGCAAACCAAAAAGCCTGAACAAAAAGTTTTTGTGTTCAAGCTTCCATTATTACAAACTATTTATATTCTATCCCAATAGTTATTCCAGCTCCCAATCAGAACCGTCCTTGCGATCCTTGACCTTGATTCCCAAAGCCGTCAACGAATCCCGAATACGATCCGATGTCGCCCAGTCCTTGGCCTGCTTAGCCTGCATGCGGATATCCAAAACCGTATCAATCAACTGGCCTAACAGTCGATTGTTGTCTCCGGCCAAATCGTCACGCAGTCCTAAAATATCAAACACGTACAGGTGCATCACCCGACGCAATTCATCCAAATCAGCAGCCGAAATGGTCTGTTGACCATCATAAATCTGATTGATCAAACGCACCGCATCAAACAGCACCGAAATGACAATCGGCGAATTCAAATCATCATCCATTGCCGCCTTGCAACGGGGCTCAATATCCGAAATGTCAACGCTCGATTTTTCTGATGCCTTCAGCTTAGACAACGTCTTCATCGCCTTCATCAACCGTTCGTACCCTTTCTCAGCAGCCTGCAAAGCCTCATTCGAGAAGTCCAACGTACTGCGATACTGAGCCTGCAAAATAAAGAAGCGAATAGTCATTGGCGAATAAGCCTGCGCCAACAAAGGATGATTACCAGTCGTTAACTGCTCAAACGTAATGAAATTGCCCAACGACTTACCCATCTTCTGTCCGTTGATGGTAATCATGTTATTATGCATCCAATAACGTACCATCTGATGACCTTCTGAAGCCACAGCCTGTGCGATTTCACATTCATGATGCGGGAACACCAGGTCCATTCCTCCTCCGTGAATATCGAAAGTTTCACCTAAATATTTGCGTCCCATAGCGGTACACTCACAATGCCAGCCCGGGAAACCGTTGCTCCACGGTGACGGCCAGCGCATGATGTGTTCCGGCTGTGCACACTTCCACAAAGCAAAGTCGGCCGGATTGTGCTTTTCATCCTGTCCGTCGAGTTCACGGGTCGTATTCAGCACATCATCCAGGTTACGTCCTGACAACACACCATAGTGATGATCTTTGTTGTACTTCGCTACATCGAAATACACAGAACCCTTGCTTTCGTATGCATATCCGTTTTTCAGAATCTCTTCCACCAGCTTAATCTGCTCGATGATGTGCCCGGATGCATGCGGCTCGATGCTGGGCGGCAACACGTTCAGTGCTTCCATTGCCTTGTGGTAACGCAACAGATAATACTGCACCACTTCCATCGGCTCCAGCTGTTCCAGACGTGCCTTCTTGGCAATCTTGTCTTCACCATCGTCTGCATCATGCTCCAGATGGCCCACATCTGTAATGTTACGCACATAACGTACCTTGTAGCCCAAATGAGTCAGGTAGCGGAACACAATATCAAACGTAATGGCAGGACGCGCATGTCCCAAATGTCCGTCACCGTATACGGTAGGACCACACACATACATGCCCACATGAGGAGCATGCAAAGGCACGAAAAGTTCCTTCTTGCGGGTCAGTGTATTGTAAATAAAAAGTTGATTATTCTCCATAATTCAATGAGTTAGGATGCAAAGTTATAAATTAAAAAGAGAAAAGCGTGATTTCCACTAAAAAATCACGCTTTTTCTCTTTTGAAAACTCCTCAAACTATTTTGTCAGAATAATACCTCCATCCGGTTGGATTACCACCTTTACCTCTGCCGGATTCTTGATTTTCAGTTCTTCCAACTGCGGCTGACGTTTCTTGTCGTCCAGATAATAGGAAACCGTTTCACCGTTCTCCCACATCGGCAGGTTCAAGCTCAACTTCAAAGGCTCTTTCTGTGCATTTACACCTACCACATACCAGCGGGTACCGTGACGACGGGCCAGCACACAGTATTTGCCCGGATAACCGTCAAGGAATACCGTTTCATCCCACGTAGTAGGTACCTGCTTCATAAAATCGATGGCTAGTGCCGGTGCATCTGTCAGGTTGTTCGGAGCAAGAGCAAAGTTCTGAATCGGATTCTGATACAGCACTGCCGTAGCCAGCTGGAATACGTCCGTCGTCTTGCGAATGGTACCTCCGTCGTTCGTACGGTTGTGACGCTTGTTCAGCAACGTACCACCAAACTCCATACAGCCGATGGTATTGCGGATAAACGGATGCAGGCAGGCATTGTAAGCCTCCATGTCATCGAAGTGCTGGTTGAATATCAGGTTCTCAGAAGCCAATACCGCCTCACTTCCCACATAGTTGGGATACATGCGTTCCCAGCCGCGAGGAATCGTACAGCCATGGAAGATTATCATCAGGCCGTATTCGTTGGCATCGGTCAGGATATCTTCGTACAAGCCCATCATCTGCTGCTTGTCACTGCCGAAGAAATCTACCTTCAAGCCCTTCACACCGCACTTCTGCAGCCATTTCATCTCTTTCTTGCGGGCCACGGAGTTGCTCATGCACTGCTTGGCATCCTGCGGCGCATCGTTCCAGTAACCGTTGGAGTTGTACCACACGAATACGTCTACCTTCTTCTGATGTGCATATTGGAAGAGTTTCTCCATCTTGTCGCGACCGATATTCTTCTCCCAACCGCCATCAATCAGGGTATATTCATAACCCATCTCACTGGCCAAATCGATGAAACGCACCTGGTCGTCATAATTAATGCTCGGGTCCTGCCACATAATCCAGCTCCAGGTGGAACGTCCGAACTTATAATCCTGTGAAGGTTCATAGAGCGGATCTACCACATCAAACGGGACTGTGGTTTCCACAATCGGCTTCAGCCCGTTACCCACCGTAATGGTACGCCAGGGAGTCACACCCGGCAGAGCCAGTCCCGGAGTGGAAGAACCCAGTCCGTTCATCTCGCCCGGGTTCGGGAAG
>ERZ857882.3898-NODE-3898-length-13523-cov-3.439338_pt1 | contig 13523 bp, 8 predicted proteins | sample MGYA00519697_ERZ857882 | MGnify/ENA primary metagenome ERZ857882 (study PRJEB31778, sample SAMEA3449373) | human gut metagenome | biome: human gut; feature: human-associated habitat; material: faeces | place: United Kingdom | collected 2010/2012 ...
TATAAGCTGTATCCAAATAGCTTGAGACAAAACCCGAGCCTGCTTGAGGAGCACGGATATTGCCGATAGCTATTTCCCATGCCTTCCAATACATTTCAAGTTCTTTCTCGTGTCCGCCCCAAATGGGATTGGGAAGAATCTGCCGGGCTTCCTCGAAGCTTTTCGGCACAATCGTCTCAGGTTTTGCCACACGATATTCGTTTTCTGTGACCAACGGTTCCTTTACATACGTATTTTTATAAGGCAAATGATACTTTTCATCATTGCCACAGCTCTGGGCATTGAGCGACGAACCCGCCGAGAGCGACAACAGACCTGCCAATAAAACATGTTTCAGCATGGGAAATAGAGTTATTTGGTTATAATTTAAGCAACTTCTTTATTTTATCAAAGATGGCCGTATTCTCATAGATTCCGGTAAAATCTTCCGCTCCGGGACCAAAAGCATATACAGGCACCATCACACCGCTATGGCTGCCGGTGGAAAACTTGCAGACAATCTTGCCTTGTTTCAAATCGCCGTCCACAAGCGTAAGTCCTCCGGTTTCATGGTCGGCCGTCACTACAACCAGCGTTTCGCCGTCCTTGGCAGCCCATTCATAGATAGCTCCGATGGTACGGTCAAAGTCGTGCGTTTCCTGCATCAGCAAGTCCAGGTCGTTGAAATGTCCGTAATCATCCAACTGCGAGCCCTCTATCATCATGAAGAACCCTTTCTTGTTCTGATTCAGTAATTCGATACCTTTCAAGGATGCACGCGCCAAGAGGTCGCCACGCTCTGCCGGAAGAGGTGTATCCTTTGGATAAGGCACTGCAAACACCTTGCCACTCCCTATAGCCGCCAGTTCGTCCCAAGTGCGGGGTGTCTGGAAGCCCTTCGTACGCAGTTCTTCAAACAAATTGCGTCCGTCCTTCCGGTTCTCGAAGTATTGTGCACCGCCACCAAACACATAGTCGGCCTTGCAATCCACATATCCCGTCACCACATCCTCTTCTGCATCCCTGTCCTTGTTGTGACAGCAGAAGTCGGCAGGAGTGGCATCCCACAGGCGGCAGGTCACTGCCAGACCCGTTGATTTTCCTTTTTCCGAAGCCAAATCAATCAGAGATTTCAAAGGTCGCCCTTCCGTATCCACTCCCACATAGTGGTAATTGGTCTTTTGTCCGGTGGCAATCGCCGTTCCTCCGGCACCGGAGTCCGTAATCAGCTTGTCGGCACAATAAGTCTTAGACAAACCCACCGCCTGGCAGTTGTCCAGAAAAAGCTTTCCCCTGTTTGCGGTCCATGCCGAATAGACGTGCATCAAGCTCATCCCGTCGCCAATCATCAGGATGACGTTCTTCACCTTCTTGCCTTGCGGAGGTGTTATTTTGGTCACTTCATACGGTTGTTCCAACACGTAGGTCTGTTCTTTGTCACGGCGGCTTTGTGCCGATGTTCCAACGGGCAGCAACACGATTGCCAAAAGTGCCCATACACTTATCTTTGCTATTCTTTTCATCTTTTTATTTTTTATTTTTCACCACAAATTACCAGATTGACACAAATTCTTCTCTTAATTCATAATTCAAAAAAACTCTGTGTCCTCTGTGGTGAATTACGACATATCATTTCATTCTACCGTCACCAGCACCGGAGCATGGTCCGACAAGAAAGCCCCGTTTTCCGTCTCGGCCAGCACACCATATTTCAGCACTTTCCATCCGTTGCCCACAAACACATAATCTATCAGTGAACGACGTTCGTAGGGAATGCTGCCGAAATCGTGGAAACTCCATGCAGGTCCATATACCACGGGCGACACCGTGCGTGCATCCGTCAGATGTCCCGGGTCTTCCGGGTTGGTGATATGCTTGATGACATCCGACTCCGGTGTAGAGTTAAAGTCTCCGGTCAGCACCACCGGCATCCCGTTACCCAATTCTTTCACTTTATTCAAGATAAGGCTGATTCCCTCGCGGCGTGCCACAACGCCCACATGATCCAAGTGCGTGTTCATGGCCAGGCACTCCTTGCCCGAAACCTTGTCCTTCAATTTCGCCCATGAGGCAACACGTTCACAAGCACCGTCCCAACCTTTGGAACCTGCCACTTCGGGCGTTTCGCTCAGCCAGAATGTGCCGGAATCAAGTACCTCAAAACGCTCTTTCTTATACCAGAGCGCGCTATATTCTCCTTTTTCCTTACCATCTGTGCGACCCACACCTATCACTCCATAATCCGGAAGGCGCTGCTGCAAGTCCTGCAACTGGTTGTGCAGCACCTCCTGCGTGCCCACAATGTCCGCATCATAAAAGCGGATGGCATTGGCCGCACGGTCTTTCCTGTACAGCCAATTGTTCAGGCTATCTTCCGGATTGTCATACCTTATATTGAAAGACATCACATTCATAGTAGATTCCTGCACGGCAGGCTTGTCCTGTTTCTCCTGTCCGCACGATGCGAGCAGAAGCGGGAAAAGTAATAAAGCTATTTTCTTCATGGTTATCTGTTTTTTGACTATTTCACATACAATGCAGAAGCAGGAATAGGTGACAGCTCCTGTGCCGAAGGAAGTTTCCAGCCCCAACCCAGCTCTTCTCCTTCGTAATCCTCAAAGTAATACAGCTTGTAAGCATGGAATCCTTTCTTCAGTGCCACAGCCCCCGTAGCAGGAATAGCGGCGTGCGAACCATCGTTATTCACCACCATCTCATCATCAATGTACAATACGCTGCCATCATCCGAACGAGTCATAAAGGTGTAGATTCCATCTTCGGGCACCTCTATCAAGCCGGAGAAGATATAGCCGAAGTGGTCTTCCTGACGTGCCTCCTTGATGGAAGGTTCTGCCATGATACCGGTGTCAAGTAACGGACTCTTCTCTATATCCGCCACCTTCCGGTAAGTACCCTCGAAATATTTGTAGGATGTGCCGTTCCGCACAGGACGGACGGCAAGTGCCGGTTTCATCTCAGCCTTGGTGGCCATGATGGAGAGTGTATGGCTTGGGCGGAATCCGTCCTTGAACCCTTTCGCCTTTATGGGAGTCGTCCTATCCAGTTCCAGCGGCTTCTCATAGAGCGGTGACAGTTCTGTAGGTTCGCTTCCATCCAGCGTATATCTCACTTCCGCTCCTGCCGTTACCGTGGCCAGTGCTACCGTAATCTTGTCCATAAACAGATTCAGGTCTTTGTCCACGTATGGCACAGATACCACCTTTTCTTTCGTATAAGAGTAAGGTGCCGATTCTTCCGAAACTCCCCGGGACATGTCCGGCTTGTCTGTCAGCGTAAAACGCAATTCGCCCCCTTCCATCAGCTGTTCATAGGTAATGAAGTTACCCTCTATGGCTTCTCCATTCAGTTCTACCTTGTTTACGTAGATATTCTTTTCCGGATTGTTGGCAAGCACAGACAATGTCTTTCCGTTGGTCAGCCTTATCACCGCCTTATCAAACAGCGGCGTGGTCAGTGCAAATTCATTGCTACCGGGACACACGGAATAGAAGCCCAGACTTGAAAGGATGTACCATGCCGACATCTGCCCGCAATCTTCGTTACCGATGATGCCTTCGGGAGTGGGTGCATACATCTCACGCAGCAACCGGCGTGTCAGCTCCTGGGTTTTCCAAGGCTGGCCGACATAGTCATACAGATAAGCGATATGATGGCTCGGCTCATTGCCATGCACATACTGGCCTATCAAGCCGGTGATGTCCGAAAGTTCCCCTTCCAGCTTCAAGTCCGAAGAGAATATGGAATCAAGTGCCACTACAAACTCATCCTTGCCGCCAAACAGCTGCATCATGCCGTTCACATCATGCGGCACAAAGAAACGATATTGCCAGGCAGTGGCCTCCGTATAGGCACGTCCCACCGCCAACGGCTTGAACGGTGCTTCCCAATTGCCATCCATCCGTTTGGGACGGAAAAACTTGGTAGCCCCATCAAACACATTCACATAGTTTTGCGAACGTGCAATGAATGTCTTGCAAATATCTTCTTTCCCCATCTCTTGCGCCATGCGGGCTATGCACCAGTCATCGTAGGCAAATTCCAGCAGGCAAGAAATAGATTCCCGCTTGATGTTCGAGGGGATGAAACCGTTCCGCACATAGTAGTCCGCCCCTTTTTCGTTCTTCTCGGCAGAGGCTACCATTGCTTCCAGCGCTTTCTCGGCATCAAACCCACGAATGCCTTTCAGATAAGCATCTGCTATGACAGAAGCGGAGTGATAGCCTATCATCGTCCCCGTCTCCCCGGCAGAAAGGGGCCAGATGGGAAGTTCGCCCGAAGCGTCATAAATATCCAGGAAAGAGTTCACCATGTCATTCACCAATCCGGCATCGAGTAGTGTCATCAGCGGATTCCAAGCACGGAAAGTGTCCCACAAGGAGAAAGTGGAGTAATGCTTCCTGCCCTCGGGCATCCTGCCTGTCGTCATGTCGTGACGGCGATACTCACCATTCACATCGCTCACCACATTGGGCACCACCATCGAATGATACAAAGCCGTATAGAAAATCTTCCTGTCGTCCGCATTGCCGCCTTCTACCGCAATGGTGGAGAGTGCCTGTTCCCAAGCAGTACGGGCAGCACTGCGCACGGCATCGAAATCGAAATCTGCCACTTCGGATTCCAAATTTTCACGTGCATTCTTTTCGCTGACAACGGACAGCCCGACTTTTGCCACCAACGGTTCTCCGTCGCTGTTGTCAAAAGCCAAGCAAGCCTGCAAGTGGGTACCGGTCAATTTTGCCTGTGCAGCAACCGGTTTCCGTTCCTGCACAAAGTCCACCGTCTTAAAAGGTTTAGAGAATTGCGCCACGAAATAGACATACTGGTTATCCGTCCATCCCCTAGTGCGGCGCATACCGGCAATCTCATGGTCGGACGTCTGTTCCAGTGTAGCTTCATAGATATGTTCGTTATCGAGCAGGTGTGCCAAGTCGATGATGACAGCCGCTTCCTTTCCAGCGGGGAATGTGTAGCGGTGCACACCGGCATGGGCGGTTGCCGTCAGTTCTGCCTTTATGCCTTCTTCTTTCAGCACGACGGAATAATATCCGGCGGAAGCCTCCTCTTCCTTATGGCTGAAAGCCGCAGGAGGACAAAGCGTTTCGACCGTCAAGTCCGGCTTTTGTGTAGTGGGGCGAAACAGGACGTCGCCCAAGTCAATGCAGCCGGTGCCGCTGAGGTGGGTATGCGAAAATCCCTTCAAAGTGGTGTCGTCATAGTGGTACCCCGCACAGGCATCCCAGTTTCCGGCACGCGTGTCGGGACTCAGTTGCACTGCCCCGAAAGGCACAGTCGCCCCCGGATAGGTATGTCCGTGGAAGCCGGTACCGATGAACGGGTCTACGCAATCAACAGGCTGTTTCACATCGGACGAACAAGCCCCACACACTACACCGACAAAAACGGCATACAGAAGTTCTTTCAAGTTCATTGAGATGAATGTTTTTCAAGTTATTGTTTACGATGTTTTCCTACTCTTACAGACACAAAAGTACATAAAAAGCATGAGTTTTTTACACCGCCATAATAAAGAAATCATTTTTTTCTTCAGAGGAAAGACAACAAAACCTTCCCATATAAAAAAATTCTGCAAGAGCCGATATGCCACGCACACCAACCCTTGCAGATCAGACCAATGGCAATGAGGTCTATTTTATCATTCCACACCCGGTTCAATGGCCAGACAATAATCTTTCACATTGCCGGACACTGAATTTGTGGTAGTCTCACGAAGAACCCACGATTTGTCTGCAACCATAAAGATAGCATATTCTCCGGCTGCAATATCAGCTTGGCTAAACTTTACGTTGCTAATGGACTCTGCAACACTCTTCAAGTCCTCCACAAGATTGCTTTTCACAGTACCAATCAACACACCATTGTGCCTGCTGTCCACAACGGTTCCCAGTGCCGATTTTGCAGCATTTATCTGCTCTTTAGAGCTAAAACGTGCCGTAGCGAAAGGCACCAATATGTCCTTCTGGTTCTCCTTCACCATACTCTTGCACATAATGCTGATAAACTTGATGAAGCAATCGTTACTCATCTTGAATCCTTCTTCAGCATTGTTCTTGTGATTGTACAAGATGAGAGAGCCTTCCGTAGCAATGCCATTTCCATTCTTAACAACCTTATTCAATGCATAACCGGGAAAACGGCTGGTGGCAAAAGAGATATGAGTGGCCACATTGCTGCCTCCGCTTACGTCCGCACGGTCTATCACACCAATGGAACAATCCTCGCCCAACGCGTTGATATGATTGACAATCGCATCGGTTTCCCCGATGTTGGCGTCATTCAGTGCCGACAAAAAGTGGACTTCCACGCTTCTGGTTTTATTCCAGTCGGAGTTAGCGTTCTCTTCCTGCTTGATATTGCCCACTCCAAGGTCCTCTGCGATGCAGGAGCCTGCCAGTACTGAGCAGAACCCCAGTGCGGCGAATGTATATAATATATTCTTTTTCATATCGTTATCGTATTACTTTTTAAGTTCAACCTCAACTATTACCGGATCATGGTCAGAAAGCTTTCCTGCATCCACTGACTTTTCACTAATTTTATTCCAGCCGCCTTTGGAAGCAAAGATATAATCTACCCAATGGTTTCCTACCTGGTCAAATTTAGTTCCAATAAGCCCTATGGGCGAAGCGCTGGGATAAACGTTCAAGTCACCGGCCAGAAGAGCAGGCACCTTGGTATCGTTCAAGAATGCAATCAATGCTTCTGCCTGTTCCTGCTGCCCTCCGGTATGGTCGAAGTGAGTGGCAACCACAGCAATGATGTCGCCCGAAGGCAACGCCACCTCGGCAACCACGGCACCACGCTGGTCAGAAGAACCTGCCGGACGGGGAAGCTGCATTGTACGAGAAGCGATAATAGGGTATCTGCTCAAAATGGCGTTACCATAAAGCTCGTTCATGCAATAGGTATAGTTCTCTTCGGGGTTTTGTCCCTGCTTGTTATTCAGGTTGTAAGAGTAGCCATAGATGGCAAACATACCCAACTTATCGGCAATTTCCTGCACTTTATCTATATATTTTCCATCTCTCATCTGGCGGGAACTTCTGTTCTCCACCTCATTGAGTATGATAAAGTCCGCATTTTCATCTTTCAAGAAGTCGGAATAAGGAGTCACATCAAAAGAGTTACGCTCCCCCCATTTATCCTCCTGTTCGAAGGACAGGACATTGAAAGTAATCACTTTAAACCGGTTGTCCTGCGCCTTGGCTTTGGAGGAAAATCCCCCAAAGACCATCACGAAGAGCACCAATATGATATAAGGATAAAATCTCGTATTCATTTTATTGATTTATTTAAACATTAATAAACATTCTGCTTCAAGTTCTTGCTGTTTGCCACCTCTTTGGCAGGAATCGGGAACACATGGTTTACATTCGGATTGAATGTACGTGCAGGCCAGATTTCAACCTCCTGCACATTAAATGAGCCGTCAGGGTTAGTAGTGGTCTTCACCCCATGCAACGGCTTGGCATAAGCTTCCTGTGCATCGTGCCATCTCACGAGGTCAAGGTGGCGGCTGGGTTGGAACTCAAATGCAAGTTCACAACGGCGTTCGTTCTTCAATTGCACCTTGGTGGCTTGGCTGTTTTCAGGCAATCCGGCACGCTTGCGAATCAGATTCAGCAGAGACTTGGCCTCGGCATCACCTTCGCCGTTCTTCCAGATAAGGGCTTCTGCCTTCATCAGCAGAATGTCGGCATAACGGATAAGGCAAGTGCCCAGTACGTTGCTGGCATCGTTCATATTGGAATTCACTTTTTTTCCTATACAGTCGGCGTTTTCCCAAGGAGACATGAATTTTCTCCAGGTCAAGCCTGACGTGCTTGATGTAGCCCATGAGCCTACCGCCCATGTAACATCCTGTCCCACAAACCGGATGTGGTCGCCCGGATAAAGGATAGTAGCGTCACGGCGCTCGTCACCTGCTTCGTAAGCGTTGTAAAGCTCAAGCGTAGGCTGGAAGTACCCCCACGTATTATACAATCCCCAGCCACCGTTCTCAAACGACATGCCATGGAATTTAGGACCTTCCACTGCATTACCCAGCAACGAGAAGATGTATTCTTCGCAGAAGTTGTTCTCTTCGCGCCACAGACGGGCAAAGTCGGGATAGAGGCCACGTTTATCCGCGCCTGTCATGCCCATCACCTTGTCGCACATCTCGATAACCGTGTCGTAATACTTAGCATCGAACTGCGAAGCGTAAAGTGCCGCACGAGCTGCAAATGCCCAGCATGCAGCCTTGTGAGGACGACCATAGTCTTCGTTGGCCATTTCGGACAAATAGGGAAGCAAATCGGCGGCAGCGCGCATGTCTTCTATAATCATGTCATAGTTGGCAAGCACCGAAGTCGGACGCGGTTGGTCTATTTCGGCAGTCGGCGTTTTTTCCGTTACGATAGGAATACCGCCGTTCACACCGTTGTCGCCATACCAAGGAGCCAGCCACAAATAGCAGAAACCACGGTAGAAGCGTGCCTGACCGATGGCGCGGTTCTTTACACTCCCGGAGATGGACATGTCGGGCACATTGCGCAACACATCGTTGGCACGGGCAATGATGCGGTACATCCACGGCCAATTGTCTTTTTGGTCGCGACCGTTTTCCGGGGTCATTTGGAAATTCTTGATGGCCTGCGCCTCACTCTGTGAACGACCGGTCACCATATTGTCGCTACAATTCTCAAGCCACATGAATCCGCGCCCCGTCACTCCTTCTTGGTAAGTGAACTCATGGAAAGCATTCAATGCCTTTTCCACATCTTCTTCTGTTTTCCAGAAACTGGTACTTCCCTCCAATCCATAGGGATCGAATTCCAGAAAATCACTACAACCGGTCAACGAAAAGCCCAGCAAGAGCGACAATGCTATGTTTTTATATTTTTTCATTTCAATATACTGTTTTTGAGGTTTGATTTTCATTTAGAAACTAAAGTTAAATCCGATGCTGAAAGAACGTGACACAGGATATGTACCGCCATCAATACCGAAGTTTCCTACTTCAGGATCGATACCGCTATAATCGGTAGCCGTAAAGAGGTTTTCGCCGTTCAGATAGAAACGGGCCGTGCTGCCCGGCAGACCGATGGCTCTCATCACATTGCCGGGCAATGTGTAGCCGATGGTAACATTCTTCAGACGGAGGTAGCTGGCATCTTCCAGGAAGAAGTCGTTCAAGCTGTTGTAGTTTCCGTTAGGGTCGGAAATCAAGCCGATTCTGGGCACGCCTGAAGTCTTGTTATATTCCCAGGAGTTCTTCACGTCGGCAAGCATATTGCCACCCTGTCCGCGACCGGTGTAACCCATCTGCTTGAAGCCGTTGTAAACGGTGGATTTTCCCACACCTTGGAATTGGAAGCTGAAGTCAATGCCTTTCCACTGCAAGTTGCCGCCAAAGCCGAAAGTAATCTTAGGCATATAGCTGCCCAAGTATTGCTTGTCCTCATCGGTAATCTTGCCGTCGTTGTTGAAGTCCACATACTTGAAGTCACCGGGCTTGGCATTGGGTTGCACTTTTTGCTTGATGCCCGTTTCGGGGTCTCTCCAAGTGAAGTTGTCTATCTCTTCCTGGCTCTGGAAAATCCCTTCGGTCTTCAGCACGTAATAAGAATACCAAGGATGTCCCACGGCGGAGCGCAATGGGGTAAGGCTATTGATTACCACATTGTGTTGCATGAATTCAAGGTTGCCCAGGTCAAGCACTTCATTGTGAACGGTAGAAAGGTTACCGTTTACACCGAATGTCACGTTACCTATTTTCTTGCTGTAACTCAAACCGAATTCCCAACCACGGTTCACCACATCGCCCACGTTGCCGTAAGGAGAAACAGAGATACCTGCCACCGAAGGAACGGGCACCACCTCGATAAGGTCTTTCGTGCGTTTGTTAAAGTAGTCCACAGTAAGGTTCAGGCTGTTGTCAAGCAAGCCCATGTCCAAACCTACGCCCCACTGCTCGGTGGTTTCCCACTTCAAGTCTTTCGTACCGATAGAACCGGCATATACACCACCATATATAATGTTGTTCAAATCTTTACCATAAATCATCGCCCAGTCGGTTTCATTCAGAGGCACATTCCAAGAGTAGCGCGGAACCAATGCCACGTTACCTACCTGCCCCCAGCTTCCGCGGACTTTCAGCAAGTTCACCACGTTCTTCAAAGGTTCGAAGAACTCTTCGGAAGAAATCTTCCAGGAAGCCGAGAATGCGGGGAACACGCCCGAGTTATTGTCCTTATAGAGTTTGGAAGTGGCATCGCGACGCACACTGGCAGTAAGGAAGTAGCGGTCTTCGTAAGAGTAACCCAAACGAGCGAATGCCGACAGCATACTTTCCTCCCAGATGTTTTCCTCCGGCTGGAATTTGCTCCATTCGCCTGCCTGGCCGTTGGTAATGGAGTGACGATCCTCATTGACGTAGCCGGTAGTGTAGTAAGCGTCATATTTATACTTTTCGTAGCTCATGGAGTAACCCGCCATGAGACTGAAGTGATGCTTGTCGGCAAACACCTTGGCATAAGTGGCTGTAGTTTCCCACAAAAGCTTGCTGTTCCAGGTATTGGTCTTGTCGCGGGAGTTGTCAGAGTTGGGGCGACCGATTTCGGGAACACGGCAATTGAAGATGTCTTCCGTACGAATGTCGATTCCGGCAGTAAAGTCACTCTTCACCGTAAGGCCTGAAAGCGGCTTCAACTCAAGCGAAGTTGTAGAGTAGATGCGGTTGGAAGGACGCATCTGGTCGAGACGTTCCAACATAGCAACGGGGTTGCGCATCTCGCCATAAGGGCTGTTGATGCCTTCTGAAGAAGCCCAACGGGGGATGGTACCGTGATAAAGCGGCCTACCGGTTTTTTCGTCAATCATCAACTTGCCCTCCTTGTCATAGTCGTATACGCTTGCCGAACGGGGGAAGAAGACAGCCTGATTGAGCACACCTTCGTGGCCGGTACCCACGCTACCCTGTCCGTTCTTATATTCATAGCTGACACGCTCGCTCACCTTCAGCCACTTTGCCACCTGGAAATCCAGATTAGCCTTGGCAGAGAACTTGCGGGCGTAGGTATTGAGGAGCACACCCTTGTCGTCGTCGTAAGCAAACGAAGCAAAGCCTTTCATCGTATCGCTACCCCCCGACAGAGAGAGGGCATAGTGTTCCAGCGAGCCGGTGCGGAAGATGGCATCCATCCAGTCCGTGCGGGTAACGTTGCCATAAGGGAAAATCTCCGGGTTTCTGGAAGCGTGGAGAGGGTCGCCGGTAGCGGCACAAGCGTCAGCCCAGATTCTGTTATACTCTTCGGCAGTCAGCGTTTCAGGCAGGTTCACAGCGTTCTTAAAGCTCTTGGAAATGTTGATGTTCACCTTCACCTTGCCTGCGGAAGCCTGCTTGGTGGTTACCACAACCACACCGCCCGAACCTACGCTGGCACCATAAATGGCAGCAGAAGCGGCGTCTTTCAGCACAGTGATGCTTTCCACATCTTCCATATTGAAAGGTGCTCCCGGCACGCCGTCGACCACATAGAGCACACCATCACCGCTGTTATAGCTGTCGTCCGTACCACGCGAACCGCGTCCACGGATAGACAGGGAAACATCAGACAGCGGGTCTCCGCCATTGGATTGTATCATGACCCCCGGCATTTGCCCTTGCAAATAAGAACCCAGATTCGCGGGACGGCTTTTCAGTTTATCATCCATTTTCACTGTAGAGACCGCGGTCGACAAGTCTTCCTTACGGCTCGTTCCATAACCGATGACCACCACTTCGTCAAGCAATTCCGCATCTTCCTGCAAAATTATGGTAATGGGCTTCGACGAGGCCTTTACCTCCTGAGTTTTATACCCCAGAAAGCTGATTTCCAAAACATCTTTCTCTGCAGTTTGTAATGCAAACTTTCCGTCAACATCCGTAATCACCCCATTCGTCGTTCCCTTGACAAGGACATTGGCACCAATCACCGGTTCACCGGTCTGATCCTTCACTGTTCCTTTCACTGAAATCTGCTGTGCATAGACGCCAGCCGACAAGAACAGCCCTACCAAAAGGGTCAGAATCGTTCGATAGATTCTAAGATTTACTTGTTTCATTCAATTAAAATTTAAAGTTTATAATATAGATTCTAATATTTCTGCCACAAAGGTCGGAAGGCAGAATTACGTGGTTATTACAAGGTTGCAAAAATCATTTTTCCCAAAGCGCCGAAGCACCCAGCAGACTGGAATCCGTTTGCTGCGAAACCTCCACCTTCACCTTGTCCGATATCACTTTATAGGGGAAACTTTGCATAGCCTGCTCCATGGCATCCTTAAAAAACGGGAAAGCCGCCGCGATTCCTCCACCCAAAACGATGGCCTGGGGGGCGTAAGTGAAAAGGACCGCTTTCATCAGGTTGCCCAAGTGCATCCCGAGTCCATTCCAAAGCCCCAATGCAGCCGGGTCGCCTTGCCGGGCTTTTTCAGCCTCTGCCGCACCGGTAGTATTGTAGCGTCTGAAGAAAAAACTGCTGCAATAGTGCTCAAAGTCCGAGTCCAGATAAGGCAGCGAACCTATCTCGCCGGCACCCAGATACTGCCCGCCATACAGGCGGCGGCCAATGACGACACCGGCACCGATACCCGTCCCGATGGTGATGCCCACCATATTGTCATAAGGTTTCCCAACCCCATACAGGTTCTCTCCTAAAGCAAAACAATTGGAATCATTGTTGACGGCAACCGGAAGCCCGAACTCATTCTCCAGGACCTCCTTCAAATGTATCTCTTTCCAGGAAGCTATGTTTGCCACATTATATACAATCCCCTTCACGGAATCGACAATCGAGGGGACACCGATACCGATGCCATCCACCCGCCCATCCATCATGTCACGGACAAGACGGGAAAGCAGGCTTAACACCGCTGCGGCATCCTGCTGGGCAGGACAAGGGACAGACTCTTTATTCAGGCACTTCCCTTGTTCCACTTGTGCTATCCGGATATTGGTTCCTCCCAAATCTATTGACAGTTTCATAGTATATAGTATATGATTATACAGGTTTCTTAATTCTAATTACAAAATTAATGAAATTAGAAAATCGACAAAACAGCAAATTGCGCATATTAATCCTCATTTTGCGCAAACATTGCCTCTTCTCAAAGGCGGTTGCTGTTTATCAAATACGCCACTAATGCCTTTCCGTCCGGCTTGCCCACAAAATCAATGAAGACAATGCCGCAAATCCGCCTTCCCCCTTTCCTCAAATAGTCGGCAACCGGTTTGTTCACCTTATCGGCAAAGGCTTTAGGAGTTCCCGAAGGAAGCCCGGTAGCACTTACGAAAGTAATCCCCCACCGACGCGAAGAGGCCGGCTCGGCAGATACATTGTCGAGGTTGCGGATGCAGGTTTCTACTTTCCGCCCGGCCTCTTCACCCGATTCATATTGATATTCATCTTCGAGCAGAACCGCCCCTTCCTTACCATCTTTATTGCGAAGAGTGAGCAGGCAAGTACTGTCATCCTCCC
>ERZ857882.3907-NODE-3907-length-13501-cov-4.688829_pt1 | contig 13501 bp, 14 predicted proteins | sample MGYA00519697_ERZ857882 | MGnify/ENA primary metagenome ERZ857882 (study PRJEB31778, sample SAMEA3449373) | human gut metagenome | biome: human gut; feature: human-associated habitat; material: faeces | place: United Kingdom | collected 2010/2012 ...
CAGCCCACCGCTCTGTTTTTTGCTCTGCTGGTTCTCGGTATACTGCAAATATTCGATCTGGCCGGAGATATGCACTTCCCCCGTGCGAACCGAAAGCTCGCTGACCTGCATTCCTTGCCCACCGATGGTCAGATCCCCCAGCGGAGTTTGCAGCGTTGCGCCCAGTTCATCACAGCTCACAATACGGGTCACACCGGTCACTGTCAGCCGGGCGCGGTTTTCCAGCGTCAGGGCATGGGCGCGCGGCGGAGCAGGCAGGTCGGATTGCTGGGGGGCATGTTCCCCAATCGGGTGCGGGCTGGTCAGTTCTGGCATGGCGGTTTCCTCCGGCAGCAGTTGTTGCTTACCCTATACCATATGCCGCACACCGCGCGGTTAGAACTCCCCCGCCCTGGTTTTTCTCAGCCTTCCAGGATCTCAAACAGCTCGCGGGCAACATCCTTGCCCTTGGGTTCATCAATAGAAAGCACCCGCACCTTGACGGGGCGGTTGCCGAAGGTAATCTCGATCACATCGCCGATCTTTACGGCATAGCTTGCTTTGGCGGGTTTGCCGTTCACGATCACGCGGCCCGCATCGGCCACATCATTGGCCAAGGTGCGGCGCTTGATCAGGCGGCTGACTTTCAGGTATTTATCCAGTCTCATGGTTCATCCTCATCTCTATGGCAGCGGTACTCCAGCCACCAGGCGGGAATCATGCGGCGCTGCCTATATCATAAAAGCCCGCCGCGTTTGGGTGCGGCGGGCTTTTTCATTCAGAGCGTATCTGACGCCTGAACAGATTACTGCACAGCGTCCTTCAGTGCCTTGCCAGCCTTGAATGCGGGCAGCTTGGAAGCAGCAATGGTCATGGGCTCTTTGGTCTGCGGGTTGCGGCCCTGGCGTTCCGGGCGCTCGCGGACTTCAAAGGTGCCAAAGCCAACCAGCGAAACTTTGCCGCCGTTCTTCAGCTCTTCGGTGATAGCAGCCAGTGCTGCGTTGACAGCCTTTTCGGCGTCTTTCTTGCTCATGCCAGCTTCAGCGGCAACGGATGCGATCAGTTCAACTTTGGTCATTTGTTATATACCTCCAAATTAAATAAATTGCGTTTTTTTGCCTTTTCAGGCTACCGGCCCGGCTGCTGTGCAAAATGCCTCGTTGGCTTTTTGCAGCGCCTGTTCGGGGTCTACCCCTGCCTGCCGGGCCAGATTGGCGGCGGCAAACAACAGTTCGCCCACAGCCTGTTCTGCCTGCGCGCTGGCGGGCTGCGCCGTTTGCAGGTTCTCCGCCGCGTCTGCCAAGGCTGCAGCATCGGCCCCCTGCAGGGCTGCGCCATGGCGTGCGGCGCGCTTTTGCAGCTTGGCCGCGCGCATCAGCGCGGGCATGGCACGGGGCACACTTTCCAGGTCATCGGCCAGGGTGCGGCGGCCCTTTTCTTTATTTTTGAGCGCATCCCAGTCCGTTATACCTTCGTAACCTGGTTGGGTGCCAAAAATATTTGGGTGCCGCTCAATCAGCTTTTGGCATACGCCATCGCAGACCTGTTCCCAGGTAAAGCGGCCGGTTTCCTGTTCCATGCAGGTATGGAAAGCAACTTGCATCAGCACATCGCCCAGCTCTTCACACATCAGCACCGGGTCATCCAGGTCCAATGCGTCCACAGCCTCATACGCTTCTTCCAGGAAGTTCATCCGAATCGATGTATGGGTCTGAACTTTATCCCACGGACAGCCGTTGACCGGATCCCGCAAAAGGGTGATAATGCGGACAAGATCATCTGCCGTGTACGGGCGGTTGTGCGGATATTCCATGCATGCTGCAATGCTGCCTGCCCAGGATGTACCAGGGTCCGCTTGAAAAAACAACAGGCAACATCATACCTCTCATTCTACCGTTTTGTCAAGGAAACAATACAAGTTGCTGTTTGACAGCCGAGTTACCTGTTTACAGCTGTGCGCCGCAATGGTTGCAGAACAGTGCGTCTGCATCCACATCTGCATGACAGACAGGGCACTCTTTGGTCTCACCGCGCGGGCGGTCAGCCGCATCGGCCAGAGCCTGCTCCTCTTCGGGGGTCAGGCCGGCGGGGTCATCGTGGTAGGTGGTGGGATCGTTGGGGTCCTCAGCCTCCTGCTCAGCCTCGGCAGCTTCAGCGGCAGCGGCCTCATCGGGGGTCATGCGGGCCTTGATTTCCTCAATCGCCTTTTCGATTTCGGCAATGTTCTCGATATATTTATCCACCAGGGGCTGGTTTTCCTCGTCTGCCTTATGCAGGCTGTAAACCAGTGCGCCCAGCTGGCGCTGTGCCTTGGCCAGGCGGTTCTGCTGGGATGCCAGATCCAGCTGGTTCTTGCCCTTATCTGCAATATCCATGGCTGCCTTGTAAGCGGTATCCACAAACTGCATGCTCTGTTCTTTGATCTTATTGATATCCAGTTCAAACATAATGTAACACCTCGTTATCATCTGGCCCCGGCAGGGCACTGCGCCACAGCTGCGCAGCCCGACCGGGTGGAATGAAAAGCCGTAAAAATTTATTACTTTCGATTTCACGGCTTTTCCCTGTAAGGCTTATTATACCGTATCATTGCCTGGTTTTCAATCTTGTGGCGCAAAGAATTATGTCCAAATCGTAAACATTTGGACGTAACAGGAAGTTTTATTGGTTTTCGGCTCCAATGAACTCCCGCAGCATGCTTTTCTGTGGGATCAGCGCGGCATTAATGGGTACAAAATGCGCAAACCGGCTGCGCAGGTCTGCCATGCGGCCCGCATTGGCGCTGGCCGTCAGCTGGTCAATATAATATTCCCAAATCCCCACCTCGCAGCTGAATGAAGTATCCAGCACAAGGTTCGCCCGATTCTTGAACGTCTTGATATACTGGTCCTCTGCCTTACAGACATGGGGCCACAGGCCGATGGTAAAATCGGCATCATGCCCGCGGAACCGCCAGTCCCGCGTAATGCGGCGGGCAAGGCGAACATCGCGGGTGGCGATCAGCCGCGCACCGTCCGGTCCGGCATATTCTTCCCGCAGGCTGGCGTAAATATTCAGCACAGCATCCTGCGGCAAAGTCTCGGTCAGGATGGGGTTAAAGGCGTGCAGTCCCTCCACAACCACCACACCGTCGGTGCAGTCGATGTGCTGGGTCTGCGGGGCGGGCAGCTGGGTCATAAAGTCAAAGATCGGCGCATCGCACACGCCGGTCTGGGCCAGCTGCTGCAGGCAGTGCTGTACCAGCGGGATATCCAGCGCTTCCACGCATTCGTAATCATCCCGGCCATCCGGCTGAACCGTCGGCTGTGGCGGCTCCGGCATCTCCTGATGTTCAGGTCCCGCAGGCGGCTCCCGGCTGCGCACGCCTTTGCTGCGCATGGCGGCGGCCAACTTGTTGGCGCTGGTGGTTTTGCCCGCAGCGGAAGGCCCCGTCAGCATGACAATACGGCGGCCGGATGCCAGAACATAGGCCGCGGCGGCATCAATGCGGCTCTGGTACTGCTGTTCGCTCAGCTGCACCAAATCAGCCGGGTTGTGCGCGGCAAGGTTGAGCAGCTCACACCCCACCATGCGCTTGGGGGCGCGCGGATTCACCACAGTTGGGATATTGGTCATAGAACTGTTTCACTCCTTCCTTGCGTGCAAGGATCGTGTCAAAACGGTCGATATATTCTGTCGGGTACTTATCATTAAAGATACGCTCGATCTTGCCGTGACGTGCACCGGGGGCCACCAGCTTTGTAGAACCGCCCGCACCGGCAGAAAGAATGGTGTGGACTTCCTCCATGATATAGATATTATAGTACCCCTCGTGGCCCGGCTTGCACCAGCCCACGTTTTCCAGGTTTTGCAGGGTGCCTTTTTGGCGGTACAGGTAGTAGGGGCGGTAACCGGCTTTTTCCAGCGGCTCGCAGCTTTCCACCATAGCGGCCACATCGGCATAATCCGCATCGCGGTGCTCCACCACCAGGTTGGACGCCCGTTTCAGCGTGAGGGTATGCACGGTGATATTTTCCGGGTCCAAGTCAATGGCCGTCTGCAGGCTATGGCGGAAGCCTTCCACCGTATCCCCCGGCAGACCCGCGATCAAGTCCATGTTGATGTTATCATGCCCCACGCGGCGGGCGGTCCGGTAACAATCCAGGATATCCTGCGCCGTGTGGCGGCGGCCAATGTTGCGCAGCACTTCATCCGAGAATGTCTGCGGGTTGATGGAAATGCGCGTCGCGCCGCCGTCCTTGATGACGCGAAGCTTTTCAGGATCCAGCGTGTCCGGTCTTCCGCCTTCGACGGTAAATTCCAGACAGCGGGACAGATCAAAATTCCGGTTGACCGCCTCCAGCAGCCGCGCCATCTGTGTGCTCGAAAGCGTCGTCGGCGTGCCGCCGCCCATGTAGAGCGTGCGGATGTGGAAGCCCGAATTTTTTAACAGTGCGCCGGTATGCGCGATCTCGCGCAGCAGCGCGTCCAGATACGCAGGCAAAAACTCCCCAAAGCGCTCGATGGACTGGCTCACGAACGAGCAGTACGCACAGCGCGTCGGGCAGAACGGAATCCCAATATACACGGAAAGATCGTCCGCGTCAAGCAGTTTTGCTGCTTCGACCGTATGCCGGGAGGCGTCAACGCAGAGCCTCGCCCGCTCCGGCGAGACAAAATAGACCTCGCGCAGAAGCTTTTCCGCGTCCTTTTCACTGCCGCCCGCCATCAGGCATTTCGTCGACAGTTTTGTCGGCCTGACGCCGGAGAGCGCGCCCCAAGGCGGCGCAGCCGGAAGCACCTGCAAAGCAGCCAGATAATAGCTGCGCTGTAAAATGCGCCGCGTTGCACGCACATCGGCCCTGTCCAGCAGCACACGGTTTACGGCAAAGCCGGTCTTCCCCTGATACGTGACCTTCGCCGTGGCCGTCAGATAGCGCTTCCCCCGCGAGAGAGACGAGACGGTCCCGTCGCCGGTAAACGGCTCGGTGCAGAACTCGCTCGGCTCCTGCGCAAACAGCTGCAGCTGCAGCTGCTCGACCGGATAGCGCTCGGTATGGTTTTTCAGATACAGCTTCATTCGATCCCATGCCCCCGCAGATACGGATTGGTGCGCAGCTCCTCTTCGATGGTGCTGGACGGCCCGTGGCCGGGCAGCACGCGCGTCTCAGGCGGCAGCATGGACAGCCGCTTCAAAGACGCGGCCATGTCCCGGCTGCTTCCGCCGAGGAAGTCTGTCCGGCCATAGGAGCCTGCGAAGAGCGTATCGCCGGAAAAGAGCACGGTTTCGCACAGCAGGCACACGGAGCCCGGCGTATGGCCGGGCGTAGAGAGCACCTGAAAGGTCAGACCGCCTGCCGCGACGGTATCGCCGTCCTGATACGTATCCGTATAGGTCAGCAAATCGTGGCACATATGGCTGGGGTCGTCCTTGTCAGCCTCGCCGATATACACGCGGGCGTTCGTCGCCGCGCGCAGGTTTTTAAGCGCGCCGATATGGTCAAAATGCGCGTGTGTCAGCAAAATCGCCTCCAGCGTCAGCCCCTGCTCCTCCAGCGCGGCCAGCAGCCGTTTGGAGTTCGCGGCGGGGTCAATAATGACAGCACGGCGGCTTTCTTCCGCGCGCACCAGATAGCAGTTGGTGGCCAGCGGCCCCAGCGTAAGCGTCTGAATGTTCATAGCTTCTCCTTATTTCAGATCGTCCGTGTCGACGATCAGCGTCACAGGCCCGTCGTTTTCCGACACGACCTGCATATAGGCTCCGAATTCGCCGTGCTGCGGCGGGAAGCCCGGCCGCGTACACTCCGCGAGGAACTGCTCATACAGCGGGATGGCGGTCTCCGGCCGCGCCGCGCCGATGAAGCTCGGCCGGCGGCCGTGGCTGACATCGCCGTAGAGCGTGAACTGGCTCACGACGAGGACGCTTCCGCCAACGTCGGCGAGCGAGCGGTTCATTTTGTCGTTTTCATCGCGGAACACCCGCAGCCCCAGCACCTTTTCAGCCAGCTTCCGGCAAAGCGCAGGCGTTTCGTCCGGCCCAACGCCAAGCAAAATCAAAAAGCCTCTTCCGATTTTTCCGTGAACAGCGCCGTCAATCGAAACACTGGCAGAATTCACGCGGGTAACGACTGCTTTCATAGTGAGATCCTTTCATTTTGTGGGAATGCTCTGCATTCAAAATTTGAGAGGCAGTACGAATTTGCCCAAGACCTGGTAGGGGCGGGGCTCTGCTCCGCCCGGCAGGATGCGGTTGATTTTTTCGGAAAATTGCGATGAATTTGCACGCGCTTATGCGTATGATTGTAGGGGCCGATTCCCACATCGCCCCGGCAGATTGCACCGTTTTTACGGAAATCTGCGGCGAATTCGCAACTTCCAGATGGGCCGACAGAGTCGTCGGCCCCTACAACAACACTGCTCTCTCTGTAGGGGCGGACGACTCTGTCCGCCCGCAGGATGCACCGGTTTTTACGGAAACCTTCGGCGAATTCACAACTGCCCAACGGGCCGATGTGGGCATCGGCCCCTACAAACGAGGAGGAAAATGATTGCGGATTTTCCGAAAAGCTGCCGTCCTTACTCTGTCCCTCTCTCGACATTATGCACGCCCGAGATGCCGCGCAGTCTTGTGCGGACGTTTTCAAGCTCTGTGAGGTTGTGGACGCCGAAGCGCAGGCAGACGATGGCGGTGCCGCCGCCGACGGAGCGGGCGCTCATTTCGCTCGTGCGCAGACGCAAAGACGTGAGAATTGTTGCAACATCCAGCATCAATCCGTCGCGGTCGTCGGCCTCGATCTCCAACGACGTGGAGAACATCACGTCCGGGGCCTCCGCCCAAGTGACCTTGACCCAGCGGCCCTTCTGCGCGGGATCGAGCGCGGCCCTGGCGTTCGGGCAGTCCTTCCGGTGGACGGACACGCCGTAGCCCTTGGTGATAAAGCCGATGATCTCGTCGCCGGGAACCGGCGTGCAGCAGCGGCTGAATTTGATCATGCACGAGCCGATGTCCTCGACAATAACGCCGGAGGAATTGACGGCGGGCGCATTCTGCCGCGCAAGCGGCTTGGGGGCAAGCGTCCGGGTCGCTCTGGTCAGATCGTCGCGGATGCGGCCCACGGCCTTCGCAGCGGTCAGACCGCCGTAGCCGATGGCGGCATACATATCGTCCAGACATTCGAAGCTGACCTTTTTGAGGATGACCGGCAGAACCTCTGTATTCTGCAGAATATCGGGGTCGACACCGGCGTGGCGCAGCTCAGCCTCGAAGCTCGCCTTGCCGCGTACGATGTTCTCCTCGCGCTTCTCGCGCTTGAACCACTGCTTGATCTTGACGCGCGCCTGATTGGACTGACAGATGTTCAGCCAGTCGCGGCTCGGGCCCTTGGCGGATTTGGACGTTAAAATTTCAACGATATCGCCGTTGTGCAGCGGCGCGTCATAGCTTGCGATGCGGTTATTGACCTTCGCGCCGATCATGGAGTTGCCGACAGCGGAGTGGATGGCGTAGGCGAAGTCGATGGGCGTGGAGCCTGCGGGCAGGGAAATGACCTTGCCCTTGGGCGTGAAGACGAAGACCTCATCGTCAAACATATCGACCTTGAGGGAGTGGATATAGTCGTCCGCCTCTACGTCCTGCTGGTTCTCCAGCAGTCGCCGCACCCACTCGAATTCCTTTTCCGAGCCATCGCCCGCGTGCTGCTTGTATTTCCAGTGCGCCGCAACGCCGTATTCCGCCGTCTGGTGCATTTCCCACGTGCGGATCTGCACCTCGAACGGGATGCCTTGTGAGCCGATGACGGTCGTATGCAGAGACTGGTACATATTGGGTTTCGGCGTGGAGATATAGTCCTTGAACCGGCCCGGAATGGGGTTAAACAGGTCGTGGATGTGTCCGAGGACGTTATAGCAGTCGGCAATATTGTCCACGATCACGCGGAACGCGTAAAGATCATACAGCTCGTCGATGGTCTTGTTCTGTGCGCGCATCTTGCGGTAGATGGAATAGGTATGCTTGATGCGGCCATAGATCGATCCGTGGATGCCGACGGAGGCCAGCCGGGTCGTGATCTTCGACTGGATGGCGTTCATGAAGCTGTTGGCGCTGTCCTCGTTCTTTTTGAGGTAGTCGATGATCTCCTGATAGCCCTCGGGATCGAGATACTGCAGCGACGTGTCCTCCAGCTCCCACTTGATCTTCTGCATACCGAGCCGGTGCGCCAGCGGCGCGTAGACCTCCATCGTCTCCATGGACTTCGAGATCTGCTTGGCAGGCGTCTGGTACTGCAGCGTCCGGGTATTATGCAGGCGGTCGGAAATTTTGATGAGGATGACGCGGATGTCCTTCGACATGGCCATGAACATCTTGCGCAGATTTTCCATCTGCTGCTCTTCCATCGTAGAATACTGCACGCGCGTCAGCTTTGTGACGCCCTCGACCAGATTCGCGACCGTCTCGCCGAACAGGCGTGAGATCTCCTCGAAGCTCGCGTCGGTGTCCTCGAGGCAGTCATGCAGCAGCGCTGCCGCGATCGCGTCGGTATCGAGGCCGATCTCGGCCACGATCTCGGCCACGGCCAGCGGGTGGATGATATACGGCTCTCCGGACTTGCGGAGCTGGTTCTTATGCTTTTCGTCGGCGTATTCGTATGCCCGCTGAATGACCTCCAGATCAGCGGAGGGCGCATAACGGGCGATCGCCTGCATCATGGATTCGTAATGCTCCTGTTTGGTTTCCATTCAGTTTCCTGCCTTCTGCTTTTTCAGATGAATCAAAATCGGGCTTTTCTCAAGATCGACCTTCCGGCCGTTCGCGCACAGGCGGATGCACAGCGACTTTGGCCGCTGCTCCAGCTGCAAAAGCCCCTGCTCTGCCAGCACGTCGAGGCAGATGCGTGTTTTTCCCGCGCTTAAGGGGAGCTTCGCGCAGCGCGAAATTTTGCGGCTCAGGCAGCCCAGCTCTTCCGACAGCACACCGTCCTGCGAAAATGCGGCCAGATACCGCCAGACGGCGGCAAAATCCTGCCGCGTCGGCAGCAGACACCCGGCCTCGTCGCAGCTGAGCGCGCCGCCCGCCAGATGCTTTTTATAGACCGCGCGGTCATGCCCCTGCGCCTCGCGGAAGGCCTTGTCGGGCCGGATATCCACAAGGTTCAGCTGCACGGAGCGCACGGAACGGTATTCATTGATCTGCGGCGTAAACGCGATGTCGACCACGTCGCCCTGCGCCACGGCGGCACGCTGCGCGTTGGTCGAGAAGAAGATCGCGCCCCAGGTATGCGTGCCCTTTGACAAACGCAGGCGCAGATGCTTTCCGCCGCCAACCTCCGCCAGCTCCGTCACATGAAGCCCGCGCATACAAAGAACCGGACGCGGGCAGCCCGCGCCGCAGGGTTCGAGGTCGCCCAGCGCCTGAATATTTTCAATGGTCAGCAGCTCCGGCGGGATCTCGCAGTCGATGGCAAGCGCCGTGCTGCACGCGTCCGACTCCCGGAAGCTCGCACACAGGGCCATCATCTTTTCGCGGAAGGGCGCGATGCTCTCGCGCCGGATGGTAAATCCGGCGGCAAGCTCATGTCCGCCGTAGCTTTCAAGCAAGCCGGACAGCTGCTCCAGCGACCGGAACAGGTTGAACCCGCCGTAGGACCGCGACGAGGCCTTGCCCTTGTCGCCGTCGAGGCAGATGAGGAACGTCGGGCAGCTGTATTCCTCCGCCATGCGGGAGGCCACGATGCCCACCACGCCCTGGTGCCAGCTCTCGTCCGCCAGCACGATCGCCTGCGGCGGCCCGCCGGGCGGGAGCATGGCGACAGCGGACTGATAAATGCTGCTTTCGATCTCCTGCCGCCGGCGGTTGAGGCGGCAGAGCGCGCCCGCCAGCTCGACCGCGCGTCCCGCGTCGTGCGTTAGAAACAGCTCTGTCGCAATTCCGACCTCACCCATGCGTCCGGCTGCATTGATGCGCGGGGCAAGCGTATAGCCGATGGTGCCCGCCGTGACCGGCCCCTTCTGCACGGAGCATTCGGCCATCAGCGCCGCAATGCCGACGCGCCGCGGGTTCTCCAGCGCCTTTAAGCCCCGTGCGACCATCGTGCGGTTCTCTCCCGTGAGGGGCATGACGTCCGCAACCGTGCCGAGGCAGAGAAAATCACAATATTGATCCAGAAGCGTTTCCTGCTCGCCCTCGATGGCGGCAGCCAGCTTGAACGCGACGCCGACGCCCGCCATTTCCGTGACCGGCTGCGGCTGGTCCTTCCGGTGCGGGTCGACGAGCGCGATGGCCTGCGGCAGCTCGGATTTGCACTCGTGGTGGTCGGTGATGACCAGATCGATGCCAAGCTCCCGGCACAGCGTGGCCTCGTGATTGGCCGTGATGCCGCAGTCGACCGTCACGATCAGCTCCACGCCCTGCTTTTTGAGCGTGTCGATGGCGATGGGGTTCAGCCCGTAGCCCTCTTCAAGGCGGGCCGGGATATAGCTGGTCACATGGCCGCCCTTGCTGCGCAGATACTCCGTCAGCAGGCAGGTCGCCGTAATGCCGTCGACGTCGTAATCGCCGAAGACGGCGATATGCTCGCGCCGGGAAAGCGCCTGTTTGACGCGGGCGGCAGCCTTGTCCATGTCCAGAAGGGCAAACGGCGACGAGAGCGGATAGCTGCAGGATAAAAATTCGCGGGCCGCGCCCGCATCCCGATAGCCGCGGCTGCACAGCAGCGCGGCCGTGATCGGGGAAAAGCCCGCCGCGCACAGCGCCCTCGCGTCGGCAGGCTCATAGGACGAGATTTTCCAGGTTCCGTACTTCAATTCCAATGCACATCCATTATTTTTTCTTTTTCGGCTATTATAGCATTTCAAACCGAATATCACAATACAAAAAGTGGATACCAGCGGCGCAAAGCACGGATTTTTCGCAGGAGCCGGACGGTCCCGGCGCGAAGACGCGTCGTTTTGCTTTTCTTTGTGGCCCGAATGTGTTAAAATAGCGGCAATCGAGACGCAGGAGGATTCGGTATGCAGGAGAAAAAACGGGGCAGGACGCACAGCCGCTGGCTGCTTCCGGCGGCGCTGGTGCTGGCAGGCGCGGCATGGTTTGAAAATTTCACGCTCTCGACGAGCACCGTGACCGCCGCCTGCGCAGCGCTGCCGGAGGCGTTTTCCGGGCTTCGGATCGTGCAGATCTCCGATCTGCACGGCAGGCGCTTTGACGCAGAGAGCCGGTACCTGCTGGAGCTGGTGCGCCTGCAAAGTCCGGATCTCATCGCCCTGACCGGCGATCTGGCCGACGAATTCACGGACTTTTCCATGCTCCCGCCGCTTCTTGATGGCCTGACGGCGCTTGCGCCGACATTTTATGTGACGGGAAACCATGAGTGGGTGCTCTCCCGCGAAAAGCGCGAGGTGCTGTTTTCCATGCTGGACGCGGCAGGCGTCGTGCGCCTGCAAAACGAGTACCGGCTGCTGAAAAAGGGGCAGGCCTCCATCGTCCTGGCCGGGGTCGACGACCCGAACGGCCCGTATGACCAGAAGCGCCCGGCGCAGCTCGTGCGCGAGATCCGGCAATCGCGGGGCAGGGACGCGTATATCCTCATGCTCTCGCACCGCAACGACGAGCTGGACCTGTGGGCAAACATGGGCGTGCAGACCGTCCTGTGCGGCCACGGCCACGGCGGGATCGTGCGCCTGCCGTTCGTGGGCGCTGTCTTCGGGACGCATCTCGATCTGTTTCCGGACTATACGGCAGGGCTGTACCGGAAGGGGCAGACCAGCATGATCGTCAGCCGCGGTCTCGGCGGCAGCCGGAAGCTGCCGCTGCGCATCGGCAACCGCCCGGAGATCGTAACCGTTATTTTAAAAGCAGAATCCGGAAAGGTTTGAACTTTTTATAAACATTCCGCCCACGCTCTTGTATTTCCTCCGCAGATTTTTATAATAGACTCCATCAAACGATTTACAGATGGAGTGACAGATCATGTTTCGGAAAATCGGGGACGGATTACGTAGGTTTATGGCCGGGCGCTATGGCTCTGACCGGCTGAACCAGTGCTTGCTGGGCGCGGCGTTTGTGCTGCTCCTGATCAGCGCGATCGGCGGCCGGCAGGTGCAGTGGATGTCCATGCTGAGTCTTCTGGCCTATGTTCCGCTCATCTGGTCGATGTTCCGGATGTACTCGCGCAACATTGAGGCGCGCCGGCGTGAAAACGCAGCGTTCCTGCGCTTTTTCAGCCGTCTGACGGATAAGCAGTACCGCTATTTCCGCTGCCCCGGCTGCCGGCAGGTCGTCCGCGTCCCACGCGGCAAGGGCAAGATCAACATCCGCTGCCCAAAATGCGGCGAGCGCTTCATCAAAAAGACGTAAAGCAGACAAAAAAACGCGGAGTGCGCTTCGGCGGCTCTGCGTTTTCTGTGATCAGGAGGTTTGAACATGGAAAATCGATATCACGGCGCGTGGACGGTGCCGCTGAGCCACTGCGACGATACGGCGCGGCTCTCGGTGCAGGGGGCGCTCAGTCAGTTTATGGACATCGCTGCGCTCCACGCGGAGCAGATCGGCGTGGGCGGCGAGGCGATGGCGCAAAGAGGGCTGTTCTGGCTGACAGTGCGCAGCCGCATCCGCCTTTATGCGCGTCCTGCGATGATGCAGACGGTCACGCTGGAGACGTGGCCGGGCGCAGTCGAAAATCTCCGCTGTGAGCGGTTTTACACCATGAAGCACGGCCAGACGCTTCTGGCCGAGGCGCGGACGCAGTGGGCGGTGCTCGACCTTGCGAGCAAGCGTCCCGTCCCGGTCGCACCGGTCTACCCGCCGGAGCTGATTTTGCCGGAAGAGACGGTCTGCAACGGGGCGTATGCGCCGCTGCGCGGCGTGCCGGAGGACGAGGTCTGCCGCTATACCGTCCGTTCGGTCGATCTGGATCTGGGATGTCACATGAATAACGTTGCGTATGTCTGGATGCTGCTCGGGACGTTTCCCTCTGCGGAGCTGCACCGCATCCGGGAGATGGAGACGCATTACCGCCGCCCGTGTTTTGAGGGCGAGACGCTCTCCATCCGCCGCCGCAGAACGGAAGACGGCTGGCAGCTTGCCGCCGTCAAGGAATCGGGCGAGACGGCGGTCTCCGCGCTGCTCCGGACAGCCGAAGACGCTACCGCAGAAAACCCCTGAGTCCGCGTTTTTCGTTAAAATCGTATACCGCACCGGGCCGATGTGGGCATTGGCCCCTACAAACGCCCACGAAAAATCGTAATATTTTATTCTACGCCGTAGGGGCGGACGACCCTGTCCGCCCGCCGGAATTGCGCGTTTTTACGGAAATCCGATGCGAAATCGCAATATTTTGAAGGGCCGATGTGGGCATCGGCCCCTACGACCGACCTCGCAAAACGCCGGATTTTGAGGGCGGACAGAGTCGTCCGCCCCTACAAAAGCACGTAAAAAATCGTACAGGTCAAGCAAAGAATCGCCGCATTTCCTGTTTTGCGCCGTAGGGGTCGATGCCTACATCGACCCATCCCACCGCCCAAACGGGAATGCCCCCGCGCGGGGGGC
>ERZ857882.3914-NODE-3914-length-13484-cov-5.789932_pt1 | contig 13484 bp, 13 predicted proteins | sample MGYA00519697_ERZ857882 | MGnify/ENA primary metagenome ERZ857882 (study PRJEB31778, sample SAMEA3449373) | human gut metagenome | biome: human gut; feature: human-associated habitat; material: faeces | place: United Kingdom | collected 2010/2012 ...
GACTCGGCGACGTGTTCGACGAAGTGGTCATCTCCAGCGACGAAGGCGTGCGCAAACCGTCCGCCGAACTGTTCCGCAGCGCGCTCGTGCGCATGAACGTGGAGCCCAAACATGTGGTGATGGTGGGCAACGATCCGCGCAACGACATCGACGGCGCGCGCATGGCCAACATCGACGGCATCTACCTGCATACCGACAATCACACGCCGGCGCAGTGCGACACCGCAGTCTGCTCGCTCGAAGGCGCCGATTACGCGGGCGTGCTCGCCTACATACAACGCGCCAACACGGAAGACGGGCGTGGGCGCGAATATTCGGATACTCTGGAAGAGAAGCTCAGATAACAGACGGGAACCGGCATGGTAGACGAATACACGCGCCACTTGGAGCGCAACAAAGAGGTGAAGGGCAAAGGGCTCTCGCAGTTCCGCATGAAGGTGCTTGCCGATGTGCTGCTGTTCTTCTCCCCGTTCTCGGTGGCCGTGCTCCCGCACATCGTGGGCACGCCGAGCCGCGAGAACATGTTCGCGCTCTCCGTCTGCGTGATCGGCGAGGCGATCTCATGGGCGTCGATCCCGATGTTCGCGTGGCTGCTCTACCAGGGATTCGAATGGACGGGCAACGCATGGCTCTACGGGCTGCGCCTGCTCGTGCTCGCGCTGGTGTGCGAGGTGCCGTACGACTACGTGGTGTTCGGCAGCGCGTTCGACATGCGCTCGCAGAACCCCGTGTTCGGCCTCGTGGTCGCGCTGATCGTGCTCGGCATACTCGACCTCATGTACGCATGGCGCACGAGTGTGCTCAAGGTGGTGCTTTCGGCAGGTGTGATCATCATCGGCCTGCTGTGGGATTTCATGCTGTCGATCGGCCAGACGCAGCGACTCATGAACGTAGGCATTGTGACGCTCGGCATGTGCGTGACCTACTACTACCTGCATTCCCGTGAGAACACGATGGTGTTCACGGCAGCCATATTCGGAGCGGCCTGCGTATTGACGCCTGGCTTGGGCGCGGTGGCGCTCCACTACCGCAACGACAAGCTCGGCTATACACACCGGTGGACGCGTTGGGCGTTCTACCCGGTCTACCCGATCATGCTCGTGCTCTGCGCGGCGATCGGAATGGCGAATTAATCTGCCGCAAAGCTGCGGCAGCCATATAAGGAGTACGAAATGCACAAGGCTGGAATTCGTGACGTGGCACGGGAGGCGGGCGTTTCCATCTCCACCGTCTCGCGCGCATTCACCAAGCCGCAGCTCGTCTCGCAAGCCACCCGCGACAGGGTGATGGCTGCTGCAAACAAGCTTGACTTCAACATCTCACGCTCGGCGATGGCGCTCAAATCCGGGCAGACATACCGCGTAGCGCTGCTCATGAGCGAGGGCATCACGAGCTGGTTCAATGCCGAGGTGTTCGCCGGCATAGACGATGTGATGCATGGCAAAGGCTATGACATCTCGCTCTACCAGCACATCAACGACGCCGAGACGCGCGACCGGTTCTTCACCGTGCTGCCTGTGCTTCGCAACGTGGACGCCGTGTTCGTGGCATCGTTCGCGATAGAGCCGGCGGAGATCGAGCAGTTGCGCCGTACGAAGGTGCCGATCGTCGGCATCAACACGCCCGACCCGCTCCGTTTCGACGCCTCCGAGACCATCGACGACGAAGGCGGCATGTACCGGGCGGCTCAGCATATGATCAAACTCGGGCATAAGCGGATTGTCTACACCTGCTCGGCGGCGGCCGAGATCATCGAGGCGTCGAAGTCGTCGAAGGCGATGCTGCGCAGTTTGCTGGGGGCGTTCATCTTCGCCATCAGCTCGAACGCCGTGCGCTTGATGCCCGTCGCCGACACGTAGGTCTCCAGACAACCCCTGCGCCCGCAGCCGCACTCGCGGCCGTTGCGCTCGACGATCACGTGGCCGAACTCGCCGGCGAAGCCGTCGTGGCCGTAAACCATCTCACCGTTGGCGACGAATCCCGAACCGAGCCCCGTGCCGAGGGTGATCATAATGAAATCGCGCATGCCCTTGGCGTTGCCGTAAATCATCTCGCCGATCGTCGCCGCGTTGGCGTCGTTGGTAATGAGCGTCTTCACGCCGCCGAAACACTTCGAAATATCGTCCGCCAGCGGGAACACGCGGCGCGACTCGTCGGGATTGGGGTCGCCCTCCTTAAACTTCCAAAGGTTCGCAGGGGTTTCGATCGTGCCCTTGTGGTAGTTGGCATTGGGCGCGCCGATGCCGATGCCCGTCAGTTCGTACTCGAACGAAAGGCTCTGCGCCAGAGCGCGCATCGAGTCGCAAAGGTCCTCGACATAAGCCGGATAGTCGTCAACATAAGGGTACTTCTTGGTCGAGATGACCGATTCGGCATAGAGGTCGCCGTTTTCATCCACGAGGCCGAAAGCGGTGTTGATGCCGCCGATGTCCACGCCGATCGCGAGTTTTTTCATATCGTGTTTCAGGTTAAAAGTTAGTTTTATCCTGTCAAAGTTAATCGAAAATTCGGCTACTCCAAAGTTTTTTCCTATTTTTGGGACAGTTTCCGACCCAAAAGTACCATTCAAGACTATGCAGACCAACGAGCAGATGCTCTCCGCCATCGAAAATTACCTCGCCCAAACCGAATTTCCGGCCGAACCGGAACTCCTATACGCCCCGATCGGCTATTCGCTCGCCGGGGGCGGCAAACGCCTCCGCCCCATGCTGCTGACGCTCTCCTGCGGCATCTTCTCCGACGACGTGAAGCAGGCGCTGCCCGCGGCTGCGGCCGTCGAGGTGTTCCACAACTTCACGCTGCTGCACGACGACATCATGGACAACGCCGCCGTGCGCCGGGGCAAGCCCTCGGTCCATGCCAAATGGGGGCAGAACGTGGCCATCCTCTCGGGCGACGCCATGATGATCTACGCCTACCGCCTGTTGAGCAGCGTCCCGGCCAACCTGCTGCCGCAGGTGCTCTCGACCTTCAACACCATGGCGCTCGAGGTGTGCGAAGGACAGCAGTACGACATGGATTTCGAACAGAAACCCAAGGTCTCGGTGGTCGAATACATGCACATGATCGAGCTGAAGACCTCGGTGCTGCTGGCCGGATCGGTCGTGATCGGCGCGATGCTGGGCGGCGCTTCGGACGAGGACTGCCGCCGCCTGCGGCGCTTCGCCGTCGAGCTGGGGCTGGCATTCCAGTTGCAGGACGACCTGCTGGACAGCTACGGCGACCAGCGGCTGGGCAAAGCCATCGGGGGCGACATCCTCGAAGGCAAGAAGACCTACCTGATGATCACGGCGATGAGCCATGCCGACGAGGCGACGCGCGAGATGCTGCGCACGGCCTACCGCGACCCGGCGCTCTCCGACGCCGAGAAGATCGGCAAGGTGAAGTCGATCTACGACCGGCTGGACGTGCCGCGCCTGACCGAGCAGCAGATCCAGCTGCGTTTCGAACGTGCGCTGTCGATCCTCGACACCCTTTCGGTGGCCCCTTCGCGGACGCAGCGCATGCGCGACTACGCCATGAGCCTGATGGACCGGAAAAACTGAACGATGAAACGCTCCGACATTGAAATAATGGCTCCTGTCGGGAGTTACGAATCGCTCGCGGCCGCCATCCGGGCCGGGGCCGACGCCGTCTATTTCGGCGTCGGGAAACTCAACATGCGTTCGGCCTCGGCGGCCAACTTCACGCTCGACGACCTGGGACGGATCGTCGCCTCGGCCCGCAAGGCCGGGGTGAAGACCTACCTGACGGTCAACACGATCGTCTACGAAGACGAGATCGCCGACGTGCACGCCGTGATCGACCGCGCCAAAAAGGAGGGTGTCGACGCCGTGATCGCCTCGGACATGGCGGCGATCCTTTACGCCCGCCGGATCGGGCAGGAGGTGCACATCTCGACCCAGAGCAACATCTCGAACTCCGAGGCGGTGCGCTTCTACGCCCAGTGGGCCGACACGGTGGTGCTGGCGCGCGAACTGTCGCTGGAGCAGGTGGCGGCGATCCGCCGCCGGATCGTCGAGGACGACATCCGCGGCCCGCGGGGCGAACTGGTCGAGATCGAGATGTTCGCCCACGGCGCGCTGTGCATGTCCGTCTCGGGCAAATGCTACCTTTCGCTCTACGAAACCAACTGCTCGGCCAACCGCGGCGCCTGCCGCCAGCTGTGCCGCCGCAAATACACCGTCACGGACAAGGAGACGGGCGCGCAGCTGGACATCGACGGACGCTACGTCCTGTCGCCCAAAGACCTATGCACCATCGACTTCCTCGACAAAATGATCGCCGCGGGGGTCCGGGTGCTGAAGATCGAGGGACGCGCCCGCGGCGCGGAGTACGTGAAACGCGTGGTGGAGTGTTACGACCAGGCGCTCAAGGCGATGGAGTCCGGGACCTACACTCCCGCTTTAACTGCGGAGCTGAAAGAGCGGCTCCGCACGGTTTTCAACCGCGGTTTCTGGGAAGGCTACTACGCCGGACGCCCCGTCGTGGAGCACAGCCCCGCCTACGGATCGTCGGCCACCCAACGCAAAGTGTATGTGGGAAAGGTGACGAACTTTTACCGAAAGCTCTCGGTAGCCGAGGTGTCGGTCGAAGCGGCTCCGCTCGCTGTCGGGGAACCGATCTTCTTTCTCGGCGCGACCACGGGCGTCGCCGAACAGACGCTCACCGAACTGCACGGACCCGACGGACAGCCGGCAGAGTCGGTCGCCCAGGGGGAACTCTGCGCCATCCGCACGCCCGGCGTCGTCCGCCGCGGCGACCAGCTCTACAAATTCGTCCCCGCCGAAACAACCTGAAACCCGATACCGATGAAACCTCAACCGACCCAACCGGCCGCCTCGCAGCGGCTTCTTTCGCTCGACGCCCTGCGGGGCTTCGACATGCTCTTCATCATGGGATTCGCAGGACTGGTAACAGCCCTGTGCAAGCTCTGTCCCGGAGAATTTTCCGACTGGATGACCGCCCAGATGGGTCACGCCGACTGGAACGGATTCTTCCACCACGACACGATCTTCCCGCTGTTCCTCTTCATCGCGGGCATCTCGTTCCCCTTCTCGCTCGCCAAACAGCGCGAAAAAGGGATGAGCGAACGAAGCATCTACCTGAAAGTCATCCGCCGCGGCCTGACCCTCGTGGCGCTGGGATTCGTTTACAGCGGACTGTTCAAGCTCGACTTCGCCACGCTGCGCCTGCCGAGCGTGCTGGGCCGGATCGGTCTGGCGTGGATGTTCGCGGCGCTGCTGTTCGTCAATTTCAACGTGCGCACGCGCGCCGTCATCGCCGCCGCGATCCTCCTCGGCTACGGACTGCTGCTGCAATTCGTCGCCGCGCCCGACGCCGGAGGGGCCGGGCCGCTGACCCTCGAAGGCAATATCGTGGGCTACGTCGACCGGATCGTCATGCCCTCGCACCTGCTGGGCGGCAGGGGATTCGACCCCGAAGGGCTGTTGAGCACCCTCCCGGCCATCGTGACGGCCATGCTGGGCATGTTCACGGGCGAGTTCGTCCGCCGCTCCGAAGAGCGGACCTCCGGCAGCCGCAAGACGCTCTGGATGGCCGCCGGGGCGGTTGCGCTGCTGGCGCTGGCGCTCTGCCTCGACCCGTTGCAGCCGATCAACAAGAAACTCTGGACTCCGGCCTTCGTATTCGCCGCCGGAGCCTACTCGCTGGGCATGTTCGCGCTGTTCTATTATATAATAGATGTGTGCCAATGGCGGCGGTGGAGCTATTTCTTCAAGGTCATCGGCGTCAATTCGATCACGATTTACATGGTCCAGCGGATCGTCCGCGTGAGCTACACCTCGGAGTTCTTCTTCGGCGGGCTGGCTTCGAAACTCTCGCCCGAGGCGGCCGCCGTGGTCCTCTCGGCGGGGTACGTCGCCGTCTGCTGGCTGCTGCTGTGGTTCCTCGACCGGAAAAAGATATACCTCAAGATCTGACCGTCCCCCCAATGACGGGAAGGCGCATCCGAAAGGTGCGCCTTTTTTCGTGCCACGGAAACCGGAAACGGCCAACTATCGAAAATTATTTATCGAATTTCAATAAATATTATTTGTTTTTCAAAAATTGTTTCGTATGTTTGCAGTGTCGAAAACAAAAAAGGCACCCCATGGAAATCGAAAAAGTCATCCGCATTCTGACCGTTTTTCTCGTCGTCGCGGCTTTCGCCGTGAAGGTCGCCACACATCTGATGTTCCCCCAGTCGCCGCACGGGTTCAACCTGCCGATCGCGATCGGCCTGCTCCTCTGCCTGACGAACATCTGGTGCAAAACCGGAAAACAAGAAGAGAACTCAAACGAATAAATCCCATGAAAAAACTCCTGATCATCGCCGCAATGGCCGCCACGGCCGTCGCCTGCACCCCGAAAACAGCCCCCGAGCTGCCGATGGAGACCTTCTTCCGCAACTCGGAAAAGTCGGACTACCAGATTTCGCCCGACGGAAAATACTTCTCCTACATGGCCCCCTGGGAGAGCCGCCGCAACATCTTCGTACAGCAGGTCGGGTCGGATGAGGCCGTGCGCATCACCTCGGAGAGAGAACGCGACCTGGCCGGATACTTCTGGGCCAACGACAGCCGCATCCTCTACCTCAAGGACACGGGCGGCGACGAGAATTTCCAGCTCTACGGCGTCGACATCGACGGCACGGACCCGAAGGCCTACACCGCCGTTCCGGGCGTGCGGACCACGATCATCGACCCGCTGGAGGAGATCGACTCGCTGATGATCATCGGCACGAACGAGCGCAACCCGCAGATATTCGACCCCTATCGTTTGAACCTCAACACCGGGGAGAAAACCCTGCTCTGCGAGAATCCCGGCGACGTGCAGGGCTGGCAGACCGACCACGACGGCAAGCTGCGCGTGGCCTACGCCGTCGTCGACGGCGTCAACACCCAGATCCGCTACCGCGAGAGCGAGGCCGAAGAGTTCCGCCCCGTGCTGACGACCAATTTCAAGGAGGGGGTCAGCTTCGCGACGTTCACCCCCGACAACAGGATGGTATACGCCATCACCAACCTCGGACGCGACAAGGACGCCCTCGTGCTGATGGACCCCGCGACGTGCGAGGAGAAAGAGGTGCTCTATACGAACGACACCTACGACCTGGCGGGCGTCTGGTACAGCGAAAAGGAGAAAAAACTGCTCGGCGTATCGTACGAAGGACACAAGGGGACGACGCGCCACTTCTTCGACCGAGAGGCCGGCGAGCTGTTCGGCCGCATGGAGCGCCACCTGCGCGGCTACGAACTGGGCATCGTCGGTTCGGACAAGGCCGAGGACAAATACATCGTCTACGCCGGCAGCGACCGCACGGCGGGCGCCTACTACATCTACGATGTCGCCGCCGACACGATGACCAAACTGGCCGACCTGTGTCCGTGGATCAAACAGGAGGAGATGGCCGAAATGCTCCCCATCGAATACACCGCGCGCGACGGCGAGCGCATCGAGGGTTACCTCACGCTGCCCGTGGGCAAGACCCTGCGCAACGCCAAAAACCTGCCCGTGGTGGTGAATCCCCACGGAGGTCCGTGGGCGCGCGACTCGTGGGGCTTCAACCCCGAGGCGCAGTTCCTGGCCAACCGCGGCTACGCCGTATTGCAGATGAACTTCCGCGGCTCGACGGGCTTCGGCCGCCGCTTCACGGAGATCGCCTTCGGCAAGTGGGGGCAGGAGATGCAGGACGACATCACCGACGGCGTGAACTGGCTGATCGGGAAAGGCATCGCCGATCCCGCCCGGATCGCCATCTACGGCGGCTCGTACGGCGGTTACGCCACGCTGCAAGGCATCGTCAAAGACCCCGACCTCTACGCCTGCGCCATCGACTATGTAGGCGTCTCGAACCTCTTCTCGTTCCTGAACACCATTCCTCCCTACTGGAAGCCGCTGCTCGACCAGATGTACGAAATGGTCGGCAATCCCGAAACGCAGCAGGAGATGCTGCGCGAAAACTCCCCGGCGCTCAACGCCGGGCGGATCAAGACCCCGCTGCTGGTGGTTCAGGGCGCCAACGACCCCCGCGTGAACATCAACGAGAGCAACCAGATGGTCGAGGCGCTGCGCGCACGCGGCGTGGAGGTGGACTACATGGTCAAGGACAACGAAGGCCACGGATTCCACAACGAGGAGAACCGCTTCGACTTCTACCGCGCCATGGAGAAGTTCTTCGGCAAGCACCTCAAGGGCGTCCGGCCCGAGGGCGACATCGTCCCCGAAAGCTGCCGCCGGTAAAGGCAGCGGAAACAGAATCTGTGAACCACAACCATTCAAAATAAAAAGTTCAAACCCGGGCCGACCCGGAAGACGGCTCTCTTACCGGCCGCCGCGACGGAAAAGCCCATATGACAGTTGTGCGACGAAGGCCCGGAATTTCCGGGCCTTTTGCCGGAAAAGCCCGGAAAAATCCCTACTTTTGCTGTCGCAATGCACGCCGCGCCCCACATACCCCAGCGTCCTGCGGACGGACTGCCCATGCCCCAACGGCTCGGAGCCATTCTGGCCGTGGCCTTCGGCGTATCGCTCTCGGTGATCGACGGGACCGTCGCCAACGTCGCCCTGCCCACCATCGGGCAGCAGCTGGGCATCTCGGCGGCCGATTCGATCTGGATCGTCAACGCCTACCAGCTGGCCATCATGGTCTCGCTGCTCTCCCTCTCGGCGCTGGGCGACGTGGTGGGTTACCGCAAGGTCTACATCGGCGGGCTGATGCTCTTCACGGTGGCGTCGGTGGGCTGCTCGCTCTCCGGGTCGCTCCAGGCCCTCGTGCTGGCGCGCGTCATGCAGGGGTTCGGAGCCGCGGCCATCACCTCGGTCAACACCTCGCTGATCCGCTTCATCTACCCCAAGGCCCGGCTGGGACGCGGCATGGGCGTCAACGCCACGGTGGTCGCCACCTCGTCGGTGGCCGGGCCGACGCTGGCGGCGGGCATCCTCTCCGCGGCCGACTGGCCGTGGCTGTTCGCCGTGAACGTCCCGATAGGGCTGGCCGCCCTGGCGCTCAGCCGCCGGTTCCTGCCGGAGAATCCCGTACGGGTGCGCGAACACCGCTTCGACTGGCGCGACGCAGTGATGAACGCCCTGACGTTCGGACTGATGATGGCCTCGGTCGAGGGTTTCTCCCACGGGCTGGACCCGCGCGTGCTCTCGCTGGGCGTCGCGGCGCTCATCGTCGTCGGCTTCTTCTTCATCCGCGGCCAGCTGCGCGAACCGTATCCGATCCTGCCGTTCGACCTGCTGCGCATCCCGATCTTCTCGGTCTCGGTCGCAACGTCGGTCTGCTCGTTCCTCGGGCAGATGCTCGCCATGGTGGCGCTGCCCTTCTACCTGCAACAGGCCTGCGGCTACAACGACGTCGAGACGGGACTGCTGCTGACGGCCTGGCCCGCCGTGATCATGGTCGTGGCCCCGGCGGCCGGGCTGCTCGTCGAGCGCATTCACGCCGGGCTGCTGGGCGGCACGGGGCTTACGATGATGGCCGCGGGACTGTTCCTGCTGGCCTTCCTGCCGGAGCATCCGACCGATTTCGACATCATCTGGCGGCTGGTGCTCTGCGGCGCGGGATTCGGACTGTTCCAATCGCCCAACAACAGCATCCTGATCGCCTCGGCCCCGCCCGAACGGAGCGGTTCGGCGAGCGGCATGCTGGCCACCGCACGCCTCGCGGGACAAACGACCGGCGCCGCGCTGATGGCCCTGCTGTTCCACGTCGTGCCCGAAAACAGCACCCACACGGCCCTGCTGCTGGCGGGCGGATTCGCCGTCGCAGGGGCCGCCGTCAGCCTCGCGCGCATCCGCCTGCCCCTGCCCGAAGGGCTGAAGAGAATTAAAAATGAAAAATGAAGAATTAAAAATTAGTTTTTCGTATATTTGCTGAAAACAGCAACACTATGTTTTCAGCAAAAACCTATACCGCGCGCCGCCACGAGCTGCGCACGAAGATCGGAAGCGGCATCATCCTGCTCCCGGGCAATTCGCTCTCGCCGAACAATTATCCCAACAACGCCTACTACTTCCGGCAGGACTCCTCGTTCCGCTACTATTTCGGGCTGAACGTGCCGTCGGTCGTCGGCGTGATCGACGCCGACACAGGCGAAGAGGCGCTGTACGGCGACGATTTCACCGTCGAGGACATCATCTGGACCGGACCGCAGCCCACGCTGCGCGAAATGGGCGCCGGAGCGGGCGTCACGGCGACGTTCCCGATGGCGGAGCTTGAAAAACGGCTGCGCAGGGCGATCTCCCTGGGCCGCAGGGTCCACTACCTGCCGCCCTACCGCGGGGAGACCAAGCTCCAGCTGTCGGCGCTGCTGGGCATCAAACCCGCGCTGCTGCACGACTACAAGTCGGTGGACCTGATGTTCGCCGTGGCGGAGATGCGCGAAAAGAAGAGCGCCGAAGAGGTCGAGGAGATGGAACGCGCCTTCCGGATCGGCTACGAGATGCACACGACGGCCATGCGGATGTGCCGCCCGGGCGTCGTCGAACGCCAGATCGCGGGAGCCATCGAAGGCGTCGCCAAATCGCAGGGACAGGGCGTGTCGTTCCCGTCGATCGTGTCGCAGCACGGCGAGACGCTCCACAATCTCAACGCCGACGGCGTGCTGGAGGAGGGCCGGCTGCTGCTGTGCGACGCCGGCGGCGAAACCGTCGAAGGCTACTGCTCGGACCACACGCGCACCTATCCCGTGAGCGGACGCTTCACTCAAAAGCAAAAAGACATTTACAACATCGTACTGGCGGCGCACGACCACGTGGCGCGCATCGTGAAGCCCCACATGATGTACACCGAGGTGCACAACGCCGCCTACATGACCCTCGCCGAAGGGCTTGTCGGACTGGGCCTGCTGAAAGGCTCGGCCGCCGACGCCGTGGCCGCAGGAGCCATGACGATGTTCATGCCCCACGGACTGGGCCACGGACTGGGCATGGACGTGCACGACTGCGAGGCGATGGGCGAGAGGTCGTTCGACTACGGTTCGATCGCCGAACGGGCCGCCGAGTCGGGAACCTGCGTCTACCGCGCGGCGTGGCGGATCGAACCGGGGACCGTGATGACCGACGAACCGGGTCTCTACTTCATCCCCGCGCTGATCGACAAGTGCCGCGCCGAAGGGAAATACAAGGGCATCGTCGACTACGACGCGCTGGAGGCCTACCGCGATTTCGGCGGCATCCGCATCGAGGACGACATCCTCGTGACGGAGTCGGGCAGCCGCATCATCGGCGACCGGAAAATCCCCGTCACAGTCGAAGAACTGGAAGGCTTAAAAAGCCTTTTTTAGGGGCGACGGCAGGAATTGCATATCGGAGCCTGTACTGCGCTTCGGTCCTCTTTAAAACCCGGCTTTTAGCCGGAGCGGAAAAAGAATAATCTCAATAATACGACTATGGACAAAAAATGGACAATCGGCCTGGGCCTGCTGGGCATCCTGATCGTCTTCCTGCTGCTCTGGAATTTCGCTCCGGCCATCCAGCGGTGGCTGGCGAGCGTCTTCGTGGACATCATCCTCCTGCTGGCCGCCTTCGCGGCGGGATGGCTCTTCGGACGTTTCGGAGGCAAACGCCGCCGCAGCGACGACGAACGCAACGCACGCAACATCACCCAAGCTCAAAAAAAGTAACGACCTCCATGAAAAAACTGATTCTGCTGATCGCGCTCGCACTTCCGGCCCTGCTGACGGCCCAACAGCGCGACTGGGCCAACTACGGCCGCTATGCCGAAGCCAATGCGCAACTCACGACCCCGCCCGCGGTGGTGTTCATGGGCAACTCGATCACCGACGGATGGGACAACGCCCATCCCGAATTCTTCACGGCGAACAATTTCGCCTGCCGCGGAATCGGCGGGCAGGTCACCGCCCAGATGCTCTGCCGCTTCCGGGCCGACGTGATCAACCTCCATCCGCAGGCGGTGGTGATCCTCGCCGGGACGAACGACCTGGCGCAGAACAACGGGCCGATCGCCACCCAGCACATCGTCGAAAACATCATCTCGATGGCCGAGCTGGCGATGGCCGCAGGCATCCGGCCGATCATCTGCTCCGTGCTCCCGGCCGGAAAATACCCCTGGAGGACCGAGATCGAGTCGGTTCCCGAAAAAATCCGGGACCTGAACGCACGGCTGCACCGGTACGCCTCCGACCGCGGGCTGATCTGGGTCGACTATTACACGGCGATGGACGCCGGAGACGGCTCGATGCGCAGCGAGTACACCAAAGACGGCGTGCATCCCACGCCCGAAGGATACGACGTCATGGAGCGGATCGTTCTGCCCGCGCTGGCGCACTACTGTCCCGCGGCCGCAAAGTGAATCCGCGGTTCCGACAGACCGAAAAATCGCCCTCAAGGGGCGATTTTTTCATTCCCGAAGTTGTTTTTCACGAATAATTTGTATATTTATAGTCGGCTAACCGAAAAACCTTAAAACCATACGAGAATATGAAAAATTATTCAGCTAAAGAGATCAAGAACATCGTACTCATCGGCGCGCCCGGCACGGGTAAAACTACCCTTGCCGAAGCGATGGCCTTCGAGGGTAAGGTCATCGACCGCAGGGGTAGTATCGAGGCGAACAACACGCTCTCGGACAACACGGATATCGAGCACGAATACAAACGCTCGATCTATTCGACGATCCTCTTCACCGAATTCATGGACCGCAAGTTGAACATCATCGACTGCCCCGGCTCGGACGACTTCTGCGGAAGCCTCTTCTCGGCCTTCAAGGTCGGAGACGTGGGCGTCTTCCTGTTCAACGCCCAGAACGGCTGGGAGGTGGGCAGCGAGATTCAGGCCCGCTACGCCCGGCTGCTGCAAAAACCCGTGATCGGCGTGGTGAACCAGCTGGACGCCGAGAAGGCCAGCTTCGAGGCCACGGTCGAGTCGATCCGGGCTTCGTCGCGCGTGAAACCCGTCATCGTGCAGTATCCCGTCAACCAGGGTCCGGAGTTCAACGCCTTCATCGACGTACTGCTGATGAAGATGTACCGCTTCAAGGACAACGACGGCCACCGCGAGGAGCTGGAAATTCCGGCCGAAGAGCTTGAAAAGGCCCAGGAGCTGAACATTCCCGTGTTAAGTGAGGAGGAATTTTTAGCACTATTATAATTTGTTATAATATATAATTACCGTGCCGTTTCGGCACGGTAATTTTGTTGCTTTTTTATACAAAAATGGGCTTGGATGTTGGGAATAGTTCCAAATTTTATTGCTTCACATTGACGTGAGAAAAGAAAGTGCTACAATATAAATTGTATTGTTACGAAACAGATTCGGACAAAGGGCTGGCCGGGTCTGCACCCTAAAAAGCCCAAGAGGAGGAAGTATAATGAGTAAGATCATGAAGATCTGCGATGGTAACGAAGCGGCGGCCTATGTGGCGTATGCGTTCTCTGAAGTCGCAGCAATTTCCCCCATCACGCCATCTTCGCCTATGGCGGAGCATACGGATGAATGGTCCGCAAAGGGAAGAA
>ERZ857882.3924-NODE-3924-length-13447-cov-4.064665_pt1 | contig 13447 bp, 11 predicted proteins | sample MGYA00519697_ERZ857882 | MGnify/ENA primary metagenome ERZ857882 (study PRJEB31778, sample SAMEA3449373) | human gut metagenome | biome: human gut; feature: human-associated habitat; material: faeces | place: United Kingdom | collected 2010/2012 ...
GCCAAGCTCAAGCAGTGCCGCTATGCCCTGGCGGGCGAGGCGCTTGAAAAGGGCGACTCCGTCGCCGCCGTAAGCGGCTATGAGGCTCTGGGCGGCTATAAGGATAGCAAGTCGCTTCTGGAAGAAGCCATTTACCAGCAGGGGCTCAGCCTGAAAAACGCGGGCGACGCGCAGGGGGCCGCCACGGTGTTCAGCACCATTCCCAACAGCAAGAGGGCCGCGGAGGAGCTGGCCTCGATTGTGATGGAGGAGGCCGCGGCCCTTGAGGCCAGCGGGGACTACGCCGGGGCTGCGGAGCGCTACGAAACGCTTGAGGACAGCGAGGAGGCTGCCGGGCGCGCCCGGGCCTGCCGTTACGCGCTGGCCCAACAGATGAAGGCGGACGGCGACCTGCTTGGCGCGGGCGCGGCGTTCCAGGCGTTGGGAACGTATGAGGACGCAAAGGCGCAGAGCGAGGAGTGCTACGAGGCCTACTTTGGCGCTGTGGCGCAGACCGCGCGCGATTTGATGGAGCAAAAGGACTATGCGGGCGTGGCGGCAGCGCTGGAGCCGTTTTCCATGGAGGAGCTATCCGGCGCGTATGCGGATTTGCCGGAAATCTATAACGAGGCGTGCTATCAGTATGCCGAGCAGCTCTACCGCGACGGCAAGCCCTACGAGGCGCTGCCCTACTATCAGCGCGTGGGCGATTACCGCGATACGGCTGAAAAGAAGCTGGAGCGCCGCGCATACCTGATTCTGGGCGAATGGGTGTCCACCACAGGCAAAACCGCCGTGTTTTCCACGGACGGCACCTGCGATCTGCTTGGGGAAAAGCTGTATTACCGCGTAAGCAACTTTAGCCTCTACACCGGCCTTAGCGAAACGGAAATGACCATTACCCACAAGCTGAGCGCCATTGATAAAACCTACATGAGCCTGCGCGACATCCGCGACGGGCAGGACGTGGTGTATAAGTTCGACCGCGTGGGCGAATGGAAGCTGCCGCAGGCCGAAGCCACGCCGCCGAAGGGCGATAGCGCGCAGAGTGTACCGGCGGAAACGTCCGCCCCGGAGGAAGCGCAAACGCAGCCATTAGAGGTCGCGCCCGCCCCCGAGAGTACGGATTTGCCTGAACAGCCCGTGGAAACGGAGGGCGCGGATGCGGCCGAGTAAGCGCGAGCGCAGGCTGGAAATTGGCGTGCTATACGGCTTCCGGGCCCTGATGGTGCTGCTTGTGGCCAACTACCACATTTGGCAGCAAAGCTGGCTGCCCCAGCGGTTCACGCTGTTTGGGCAGAGTTATAGCTTTGATTTTTTGACCCGTTCCAGCTATTTGTTTGTGGATGGCATGATGCTGCTTAGCGGCTTTTTGCTGTACCTGCCTTACGCCAGGCAAACGGTGGAGGGCACGCCCGCGCCTGGCCCCGGGCGGTTTTATTGGAAGCGCGCGCTTCGCATCATCCCTTCGTACCTGGCGGCGGTGCTTTTGGCGCTGTGCCTGTTCGCCCTGCCGCAGGGGGCGTATCCTTCGCGCGGGGCGCTTGTGTGGGATGTGCTTGCGCATCTCACGTTCACCTTTCCCTTTTGGCCGCAAACCTATTTGTATACGCCGCTGAACGGCGCGCTGTGGACCATCGCGGTGGAGATGCAGTTTTACCTCGTCTTTCCCTGGCTGGCGCGCGCCGCGCAGAAGCGCCCGGCGCTTACCCTGTGCGTCATGGCGGCGGCGGGATGGGCGTACCGCTTCTGCGTATGCCGCTTTGCGGCGGATACCGCCATGCTGGTGAACCAGCTGCCGTCGTTTTTGGATGTATACGCGCTGGGCATGCTGGGGGCGATGGGCTATTGCCGCGCGCGGGGCCCGGTCGCAAGGCTTGATCCGCCCGCGAGGCGGGCGCTGCAATGGGCCTGCGTGGCGGTGTTTGCGGCGGGATGCGTTTTCGTGTGCGGGCTGCTCAGGGCGCAGTCCGCGGCAAGCGCGCGCGGGCAGACGGCGCTTCAAATGTCGCAGATGATCGTTCGGTTCCCGTTTGCGCTGACGCTGCTTTGTATGATGCTGGCCGCCGCGTATGCGCCGCGCGCGCTTCAAAAGCTGCTGGATAACCGGCTGATGCGCTTTCTCTCCGTCATTTCCATGAACCTGTATATCTGGCACCAGATTTTGGCGGTGCAAATGCGGCAGGCGTGGTTCCCGGATGCAAACGCGCTGCATGCATCCGCCCCGCAGCAGCGGGCCTATACGGTTTTGTGCTTCAGCGTATCCATTCTTGTTGCGATGATCGCCACCTATGGCCTGGAGGAGCCCGTGGCCAGGGCGGCGAATCGAATGATAAAGCATTTTGGGAGGCAGAAGAACCATGAGGGATCCCAGACTGGACAAATTGAGCAGGCAGCTGATACGGTACTCGTGCGCGCTGAAAGCGGGCGAGCGGGTGTTGATTGAAAACTTTGGGCCCGAGCGGGATTTTGTGACCGCGTTGGTACGCGAGGCCTATGAGGCGGGCGCGGAGCCCATCGTGGTTTTGCGCGACGCGGCGGTGGAGCGCGCGCTGCTGATGGGCGGCACCAAGGAGAAGTGGCAGGAGGAGGCCCGTGTGGACGCGGACCGCATGCGCCATGTGGACGCCTACATCGGCATCCGCGCCGGGGATAACAGCTATGAGAAGGCCGATGTTCCCGCGGATAAAATGCGCCTGTATATGCAGTATTACAGCCAGCCCGTACACAGCCAAATCCGCGTGCCCCATACCCGCTGGGTGGTGCTGCGCTATCCTACCGCGTCCATGGCGCAGCTGGCCGAAACCAGCATCGAGGCCTTTGAGGATCACTACTTTGACGTATGCACCCTGGATTATGGCAAAATGAGCCGCGCTATGGACGCGCTGGTCAGCCGCATGGAGCGCGCCGATAAGGTGCATATCGTGGGCCCGGGAACGGACTTGAGCTTCTCCATCAAAGGCATGCCCGCCATCAAGTGCGACGGCAGGCTGAACATCCCCGATGGCGAGGTGTTCTCCGCGCCCGTTTGGGACAGCGTGAACGGCGTTTTGCAGTACAACACGCCAAGCCTTTATCAGGGCAGCGTGTTTGAGCGCACGCGCCTGGTGTTTCAGCACGGCAAGATTATCGAGGCCACCAGCAGCGATACCGTGCGCTCCAACCAGATCTTCGATACCGACGAGGGCGCGCGCTACGTGGGCGAGTTCGCCATCGGCGTGAACCCCTATATCACCAAGGCCATTAAGGATACCCTGTTTGACGAAAAAATCGCCGGCAGCTTCCACTTCACGCCCGGCAACTGCTATGACGAATGCCCCAACGGCAACAAGAGCGCCATCCATTGGGATTTGGTGTGCATTCAAACGCCTGAATACGGCGGCGGCGAGATGTACTTTGACGGCGAGCTCATCCGCAAGGACGGCCTGTTTGTGCCCGAGGAGCTAAAGCCGCTGAACCCGGAAAATTTGAAGTGACGCGGCGTGGCGCGGGGCGGCGCATCCAAAGCGGACGCCCCGCGCGCCCATGTCCGCCTTTACATTGCGCCCCCAAACGGGTATAATAACAGCAGTGTTGTTCCCGTACAAAAGTGAAAGGAGTACGAAAGCCATGAAAGGCATTATCCTGGCGGGCGGCGCGGGCACGCGCCTGTACCCCCTCACCATGGTTACATCCAAGCAGCTGCTGCCCGTGTACGACAAGCCCATGATTTACTACCCGCTTTCCACGCTGATGCTGGCGGGCATCCGGGACATTCTTATTATCTCCACGCCGGTGGATACCCCGCGCTTTCAGGCCCTGCTGGGCGATGGCAGCCAGTTTGGCCTGTCGCTGCAATATGCGGTGCAGCCCTCTCCCGACGGGCTGGCGCAGGCGTTTTTGATTGGCGAAAGCTTTATCGCGGGCGAGCCCTGCGCCATGGTGCTGGGCGATAACATCTTCTATGGCAACGGCTTTTCCGGCATGCTGCGCGAAGCCGTGGAGAATGCCCAAAACGGCAAGGCTACCATCTTCGGCTATTATGTGAACGATCCAGAGCGCTTTGGCATTGTGGAGTTTGATAAAACCGGCAAAGTGCTCAGCGTGGAGGAAAAGCCCGCGCATCCCAAGAGCAATTACTGCATCACCGGCCTGTATTTTTACGATAAGCGCGTGGTGGAGCTGGCCAAGCAGGTCAGGCCCAGCGCGCGGGGCGAGCTGGAAATTACGTCCCTGAACGACTTGTACCTGCGGGACGGGTCGCTGAACGCCAAGGTGATGGGGCGCGGCTTTGCCTGGCTGGATACCGGCACCATGGATAGCCTGATGGACGCCGCCAATTTTGTGCAGCTGATTGAGAAGCGGCAGAGCGTGAAAATTGCCGCGCTGGAGGAGATTGCTTACAACAAGGGCTGGATTGACCGCGATACGCTGCTGGTGAGCGCGCAGCGCTACGGCAAATCGCCCTACGGCGAGCATTTGAAGCGCGTAGCGGAGGGCCGCATCCTCTATGACAATAGCATTGCGGAGTAAGGAGAAGCATATGACCATTCTTGTAACGGGCGGAGCAGGCTTTATCGGCTCCAATTTCATTTATTATTTGCTGAAACATCATCCCGAGGACCGGGTGGTGTGCCTGGATAAGCTTACCTATGCCGGCAACCTGGAAACCCTGGACGGGGCCCTTAAAGAGCCGCGCTTCCGCTTTGTGCGCGGCGATATTGCCGATATGGAGGCCGTGGACGCGCTGTTTGCGCAGGAAAAGCCGGAGATTGTGGTCAACTTTGCGGCGGAAACCCATGTGGACCGCTCTGTGATGGATCCCTGCGTGTTTGTGCGCACCAATGTAATGGGCACGCAGGTGCTGTTGGAAAGCAGCCGTAAATATGGCGTAAAGCGTTATCACCAGGTAAGCACCGACGAGGTGTACGGCGATTTGCCGCTGGACCGCCCCGACCTGTTTTTTACCGAGGAAACGCCGGTTCACACCTCCTCGCCCTATTCGGCCAGCAAGGCCGGGGCGGATTTGCTGGTGCTGGCCTATGCCCGCACCTTTGGTCTGCCGGTGAGCATTACCCGCTGCTCCAACAACTACGGCCCCTACCACTTCCCTGAAAAGCTGATCCCGCTGATGATTTCCCGCGCCCTGGCGGATCAGCCCCTGCCTGTGTACGGCAAGGGCGAAAACGTGCGCGACTGGCTGTATGTGGAGGATCACTGCGCGGCCATCGATCTGGTGATGCGCATGGGCCGCGAGGGCGAGGTGTACAACGTAGGCGGCCACAACGAGCGCACGAATATCGATGTGGTGCGCACCATTTTAAAAGAACTGAAAAAGCCGGAAAGCCTTATCACCTATGTGACGGACCGCCCCGGCCACGACCGCCGGTACGCCATCGACCCAACCAAGATCCATACCGAGCTGGGCTGGCTGCCGCAAACCGCCTTTGAGGACGGCATCCGCCTGACCATCCGGTGGTATTTGGACAACCGGGGCTGGTGGGAGCGCATTCTGGCTGGAGAATACCGGGACTATTATGAAAAAATGTATGCAAACCGCTAAGCTGTTGATTCGCCGCTTTACCGCGGCGGACAGGGCGCTGTACCTGGACATGGCGGAGGCGTTTTACCACTCGCCCGCGGTACTCAAGCCCATTCCGCGTTCCTACCTGGAGCGCACCTTTGACGAGATGATGCGTTCCGACGTGTATGTGGACGGCTTCCTTTTGGAGTATGGGGGCGAGCCCGCAGGCTACATGCTGATTGCCAAAACCTTTTCCCAGGAGCCGGGCGGCCTGGCCATATGGGTGGAGGAATTGAGCATACTGGAGCCTTTTCAGAGAAAGGGCTTGGGCAGCGAGACCCTGAAATGGGTGAAGGCGCGCTACCCGGATTGCCGGCGCATCCGCCTGGAGGTAGAGCGCGATAACGAGCGCGCCATACGCCTGTACGAGCGGCTGGGCTATGAGGAGCTAAAATACTATCAAATGGTGTGGGATGCGCAATAGCATCGCATTTTGGCGGCGGACGGCCATAGCGCCATCCGCCGCGTATTCTGTTTGGAAGGGAATGAGCCGCATGGAGCTTTGGGACGCCTATTTGGAGGACGGCAGCCTGGCGGGGCGCGACCTGACGCGCGGGCAGCCGGTGCCCAAGGGCCTGTATCATCTTGTATGCTGCGTGCTGGTAAGGCACGCGGACGGAACCTTTTTGCTAATGAAGCGCGCCGCCGGTAAGGAAACCTGGCCCGGCGTGTACGAGGCCAGCGCGGGCGGCAGCGCCCTCAAGGGCGAAACAGGGGAGCAGGCCGCCCGGCGCGAGCTGTATGAGGAAACGGGCATACGCGCGCAGCGGCTTACAAAGCTGTATGCGCGCAAGGGCCCTCACACCCTGTACGAGGGCTTTTTGTGCGAGGTGGATGGGGCTAAGGATGAAATTGTATTGCAGCCCGGCGAAACGGAGGGCTATCGCTGGGCCGCACGGGACGAGCTGCTGCAAATGCTTGGCATAGCGCCGCCCGTTTTGATTGTGCAAAAGGGGTTTTGGCCGTACCTGGGTCTTGACGTGGCCGAAGCCAAGGAAGGCTCTACTACTGAAACGATGTGAGCAGGCGCGTTATTTTGCTGCCCAGCACATTGCCCGCGGCAACGAGCAAAATTACGCCCAGGCTTTGGAGCGCTTCCGCGGGCGCAAGGCGTGGCAGCGCGATGGCCAAATAGCCCATATCCGCGATGCAGTGCTCAAACAGGGCCAAAATGAATACGGGCACGGCATACAGCACGCTGGCCACGGCCAGGGCGCCGCTTCGCGCCCGCTTGAAGCCGGTGACGCCCAAATACATCATTGCGCCGCACAATACGCCGTTGCTAAGCCAGCTCAGCCAGGGCGCGTCCAACTTTTTGCGCATGACGTCCGCCGCCGCGCCGGGCAGCGCCCCGCCCGGCCAGGTGAGCAAGCCCGCCAGCAAAATGCCCGCGCCGTTAAGCACAAACACGGCCGCAAGCCGCTTCCAGGGCGTCTTCAGCCCGCAGATGCCCGTAAACAGCGTGCCGCCAAACGTGAGCACAAAAAACAATCCCGCCGAAAATAAAAACGCTCCCAGCGCCTTGTTTTCGCAGGCCAGATATACCATGCAGCCCACGCCGATCATCAGGCCCGCAAACAGGGAGGTCAGGATCAGGCACTTTTTTTCTTCCGTCATGGGCGGTTCCTCCTTGGTACAGGGGTGGTTTTTCTTCAGTATACAGCCTTTATGGCGTTATGTTAAGGGGAATTTTTTTCTTTTGCGCCTCAGTGCGCAAGCCCGGCCAGATAGCTTTCCACATAGTGGCAGGCCACGGCCCCGTCCGCCGCGGCGGTAACGATCTGGCGCACGGCCTTGGCCCGCACGTCGCCAACGGCAAACACGCCCGGTAGGGCGGTGCGGGTTGTTTCGTCCGCAAGGATGGCCCCGTCCGGGGCCAATGGCAGGCTGCTTCGCAAAAACGCGGTTTCGGGTATGCGGCCAATGGCGATGAACAGGCCGTCCGCAGGCAGCGTATCCGACGCGCCGCTCTGTGTGTGTCTGACGCGTATCCCGGTCAGGCGTTCGCTGCCCAGCAGCGCTTCCACGGCGCTGTTCCAGACAAAGCGCACGTTGGGCGCGGCCATCAGCGGCGCGTGGTATACCTTGGAGGCGCGCAGCGCATCGCGCCGGTGGATGATTGTAACGCTTTTGGCGATGCGGCTTAGCAGCAGCGCGTCTTCGGCGGCGGTGTTGCCGCCGCCCACAACGGCCACGTCCTTGCCCTTAAAGAGCATGCCGTCGCACGCGGCGCAGTAGCTTACGCCGCGCCCGGTGAGCGCCTGCTCGTTTTCCAGGCCCAGCAGCCTGGGGGCCGCGCCCGTGGCGATAATAACCACCCTGGCCTTCATATCCCCCTCGGAGGTTGAGAGGGTTTTCACGGGGCCGGAGAGGCGCGCGCCGGTGACCTCGGCCATGCGGGTGCGCGCGCCGAAGCGCTCCGCGCCCTGGCGCATGCGCTGGGCCAGCGTGAAGCCGTCAACGCTTTCAGGAAAGCCAGGGTAGTTATCCACCTCGCTGGTTTGCGCAAGCTGCCCGCCTGCCGCCAGCTTTTCCACCACCAGGGTGGAAAGCCCCGCCCGCGCGCAGTACAGCGCGGCCGTGTAGCCGCCCGGCCCGCCGCCGATAATGAGCACGTCATACATAGCGCCGCCCTCCTTTTTGGGTACAGGATGCCCAAAAAGAAGGGCCGCAAACGCAAATCCTGCGCGCCCTGGCAGGGGAGGGCGCGCTTGGCGGGCTGGGCATGGCTCGGGCCCGCAGCCAGGCTTTATGGCATTTCCAGCTTGTCGCGCGCAACAAAGCCGCGCCAGGTTTGCCCGTCGCGCACAACCTGCACATAGGCGGGCGTGTCCACATCGAACCAATCGCCCCTGCCCCAGGCAAGGCCGTCCTCCCACAGCACGGTTAGCTGCGTACCGGCGGGCAGGGTGCACACCTCGCCGCTGTGGGAGAGCGGATCGTCCCAAAGGGCGGTTGCGGCGCTGAGGCGGGCGGTACTGCCCTGGTTGAAGTCGGCGGGCATGGTTAGGGAGCAGACCCGCGCAAGCATGTCATCCTGCGTGGAATCAATCCAACCGGCGCGGTAGCGGCCCGGGCGCGTTTCGTACAGCACCATCAGCCAATCCCCCTCCCGGCACAGCGCGATCACCCAATCCTTGAGCGATACGGCGGCCTTGCCATTCCCCGCGCGCGGGCTGGAAACGTCCGGGCTCACATGCACGGGGCAGCGAACGTCCTTCCCAAGGCGCATGTAGAGCGGCTCCGCGCCGGCAAAAAATTCGATGTCGGGCGCGCCCTGCATGCTGGCGCGCAAGGCGGACTTGTCCTCGAAAAGCGCCCAGGGGTCAAGGGCGGCCGCGGATTGCTCCGCCTTTGTGAAGGAAATGCCCGCGGTTGCCAATGCGCTGAAATCACCGGCATTGATGAGCAGGCAGTCGGGAAAAAGATAGACATAAAGGTTCCATTGATCCCAGCCGTAGTTGTCCACCTGCCAGGTATCCGCCGCCGTGCGGCTTAGGGAAATCAGCAGGTCGGGATGCTCCTCGCCCGCGTAGATGCTTAGCGTATCGCCGCGCATGGCGGTAAAGCGCGGGTATTCATACGGCTGCGTTCCCTGGGGGGAAAACGAGAGGTATAGCTCCTGCATGGTCGCGGGCAATAGCGTATCGTTGCGCCACGCCTGCTTCCATTCGCCGTTTTCCAGGCGGCTGTATACCAGCGCGTGCCGGCTACCGTCGCGCAGGATGGTAAAGCGCGCGGCATCGGAAACGTCCATCTGCGCTTCCACCCGCTCCTGGGATTGCACGGCCCCGGGAAGCCCGCGCAGGGCTTTATCCAGGTTGACGGTATCCACGCCGCAATTTCCCTCGCGCGTGATAACGGGCCGACGGTAGGTTTGGCCGTCAAACGCAAAGGCGTATACGGCGCTGCCGCCCCCGTCCTCAAGCGTGACGGTAAGCGAAGCCAGCTCCACGCGGATGCGGATGGTTTCCAGAACTTCGCCGCTGTCCTTGCGGGTTTTGGAGAGGGTGGCAAGGCCGGTGGTCCCGCTCATATGCGTTGGGCCATACTCGCTTTCGTATACGGGATCGACGGGGCCGTTTTCATCCGGCTGCCATGCGGTGGTATAAAGGAAGCGCGCCCCGTCCTCCAGGCATTCCCGCGTAGCAATCCACATGGGATAGCACTCCCACAGGCCCAAACAGAAATTGCTGGCGCAGGTGAGCATATCGGGAAGCTGCAATTCCATATCGCCATAGAAGCGGATGGGCGCGTCGCGGCCAATGCTATCCAGATAGGCCTGTATCTGCCGGGCGATCTGCTGCTGGATGGCGGTATCGTCCCGCCGTTGATACAGCTTTTGCGCGCAGCTTTCCGGCATGATGGTGGGACAATCCAGGCTGGATTCCACCTGCAACATCTCCCACAGCTTCCAGCCGTCCCTATCCCGCCTTAGCACCGCGGTGCAGCCGCCGCCCCAGCCGCTTTGCATAACAAAAGCGTCGTTCAAAAAGCCATAGCGGCCCACGCTGCACGCAAGGTACACGCGCAGCATATCGCCTGATTGGTCGCTGCCAAGCACCTCGTGCCCCTCGGCCCCAAACTCGCATTCCGGGTAGAGCAGCGGGGGACAGGTTTGCAGCAGCGCGTTGTGGATAACCTCTTCGGGAATGGTTGTTTTGCCAAAGGCGGAAGGCTGCGGGAGAAAAAGGGCCAGGCAGAGCGCCAGCCAAAGCGCGAGCGGCTTTTGAATCATAGGGATGCGCCTCCTTGGGAAGGTTACAGATAAAACGGGCCAAAACAGGAATTTCATGCCACAGCAAAGTGAAACCGGCATGAAAAACCCAGGATAGGGAACCCTAGCCCCAAAGCATAGCCTTGGGGAGGGACGGGAAGATGACGGAGCAGCAATCCATATGGAGCCAAACGGTGGAAATTCCCCAAAGGGAGCCCCTGCGCAAAAACCTGGAAGCGGAAGCGGCGGTGATTGGCGCGGGCATGGCGGGCGTGCTGATTGCCGACCGGCTGAAGGCGCGCGGCATACAGGCCGTGGTGCTGGAAGCCAACCGCATCGGAAGCGGCCAAACCCGCAACACCACCGCCAAAATTACCAGCCAGCATGATATGCTGTACGACGCGCTTATCCGCAAATTTGGCAGGGACAAAGCCCGGCAGTATGCCCAGGCCAACGAGCAGGCCATTAAGGCCTACGCGGATATGATCCGTGAGCGCGATTTCGCGTGCGATTTTTGCGAGGGGCCCGCCTTCCTGTATTCCCAGGTAGCGGCGCAGCCTATGCGCCAGGAGGCGGAGGCCGCGGTAGGCCTGGGCATTGACGCGCATTTTACCTCGGAAACCGAGCTGCCCTTTCCCGTGGCGGGCGCGGTGCGCTTTGAAAAGCAGGCCCGCTTCCACCCCCTCAAATTCCTCAAGGCCGTAAGCGAGGGACTGGATATCTATGAGCATACGCCCGTGGTGAGCGTGGAAGGAAACCAAATCCGCACGGAGAGCGCGACGGTGGTTGCCAAGCATATCATATTTGCCGCGCATTTTCCCTTTGTAAACGTGCCGGGCTGGTATTTTATGCGCATGCACCAGGAGCGCAGCTATGCGCTGGCGCTTCAATGCGATTGGAAGCCGCAGGGCGTGTACTACGGCGTTGATAATGACGGCCTGTCCTTCCGGGAGGCGGAGGGGCTGCTGCTGATGGGCGGGCAGAACCACCGCACGGGCGAAAACTCGCAGGGCGGGCGCTATCAAAAGCTGCTTGGCCGCGCGCAAGAGCTGTTTGGAAACTGCCGGGAGGCGGCGCGCTGGTCCGCGCAGGACTGCGTTACGCTGGACGGCGTGCCATATATCGGGCGGTTCTCCGCGTCCACGCCTAATTGGTATGTGGCAACCGGCTTTGCCAAATGGGGCATGAGCACCTCCATGGCTGCGGCGCTTTTGATCGCCGGGGAAATTGCGGGGGAGGCGCCCGAATGGGCGGAGGTGTTTTCGCCCGCGCGCTTTCAGCTTTCCGCGGCGGCCCAGAGCCTGGCCACGGAAACCGTGCAGACCCTCAAGGGCCGCTCGCGCGAGCTGTTTTCCATTCCGCAAACCACGCTGGACGCGCTGCCAGCGGGTCACGGCGGCATTGTGGAGGCCAAAGGACGCAAGGCCGGGGTTTATAAGGATGAAACGGGGCAATGCCATGTGGTGAACCCGCACTGCCCGCATTTGGGCTGTCAGCTGGAGTGGAATCCGGATGAAAAAAGCTGGGACTGCCCCTGCCATGGCTCCCGCTTCAGCTATGACGGCGCGCTGCTGGACGGCCCCGCGCAGACGGATTTGGAAAAATGAAGGGCCGGGGAGCGACCCCGGCCTTTTTCACGTTATAACGGTAGAATACACCCCTCCGCCGCGTCCACGAAGATTTCCTCAAAGAAGGAGTAGCCTTCAGGCACGCGCGCTTCCCCATCCACAAGAAAGACGGGCATGAAGGTGCATTTCCAGGCTGGCACGGCCTTTTTGCTGCCCTGGCGCACATAGCAGGGCTGGACGGATTGAAGCTGATAGCCCCGCCGGATGCTTTCATACCCGCCCAGAGCCAGCCATTGATCGCAACGCGCCTTTTCCGGCTGAGGGATGTGCGCGTCCGCCTCGGCCTGCGCGATGGCGGCTGCGGAGGCGGAATCCAGCAGTGGCTTAGAAAGGGCCTGCCGCGCTTTGACCTGAAAAGCGGCGTTTTGCAGCTCCACGCTTAGCAGCGCGCCATCCCGCGCGACCGTGATAAGGATAAGCTGCCACGTCCCGTTTTCCGGCTCCTCGCGGGTGCTCGCGTCAAGCGCTAGGCCCTCAAGCCGCAGTTCATAGCGCAGCACCACATCCTCGGGCGAGGGAAACGCCTCCAAATCCCGCTCCTCCAATTTGCGGATACGCTGATATTGCGGGGAGGAGAGTAGGATTTCCTCCGGCCAGGCGGTTTTGGAAAGGATCGGATTCATCCATATGACCCGCCCCGCGTCGTCCAGTAAATCCAGCCACACGGACGTGCTTTTTACAAAGCTTCGCGCCGTTTTCGCCATCACCGGCTCCGGCATGTACGATAGGTTCAGCTCATCCATGAAGGCTTCGGCGACCGTCCGGGCGCGCGCGACCGCCTCGCAGTTCTCCACGCCGTACAGGCTGCTTGTAAGGCAAAGCACATTGGCCCTGTAGCGCGAGCCGTCCCATACCATATCCATGCGGTTTGCGCTGCCGTTATGGTAGTGATGCGTTTCCAATTTCGCGTCCGCCGCTGCAAACTTTGCAAACGCGCGCCGGATGGCCTTGGTATCCGGCGTGACGTTTGCCAGCGTAAACTGATAGGCGGGCGTGGGAAAGGCCTGCGCGCGGCACGCGCCTGGGCGAGCCATAGAATCAGGATACAAAGCCAGGCCATCCTTCTGCGCCGCATAGCGTCAACCTCCTTATTCCAGTTCAACCGTAAAGCTGAGGGCCTTTTGCTCATCGGTTAACGGCTGCTGCCGGGCATAGACCTCGGCCACGCTTTGTGAATCCCGGCAGGGCACAAAGGTGAGCGTGGACGCTTCGCCAAACAGGGATACCGCACCCGAAGCATGCTGCGCGCCGTCCGCGCCGGTTTCCCAGTGCGTATACGAAGGGCCGGTTTGGCAGTCCGGGGAAAGAACGGCAAAATACCATTCTTCCGCGCCCGCGTTTCGCAGGGTCAGCTCATACGTGGCCTGGGAGAAGGTGGCCTGCGCGCTTTCGACGGTCGCCTCAGCCTGCGCGCCCAGGGAGAAGGTGCGCGTACCGGAAAGCTGCTTGATAGCCGTTTCGGCCGTTGTAAAGGAAATCTCCAGCATATCCACGCGGGAGAACGCGCCGGACTGCACCAGCTGATCGGAAAGGGGAACATAGCACCATTCCTCCTGCGTT
>ERZ857882.3929-NODE-3929-length-13434-cov-3.673892_pt1 | contig 13434 bp, 8 predicted proteins | sample MGYA00519697_ERZ857882 | MGnify/ENA primary metagenome ERZ857882 (study PRJEB31778, sample SAMEA3449373) | human gut metagenome | biome: human gut; feature: human-associated habitat; material: faeces | place: United Kingdom | collected 2010/2012 ...
TCCGGCGCGACCCGCACATCCTCCGCTGTGAACGGCGGCATCAACCTTGCCGGCAAGTACATTGCCGATCTTAGCGGAACATCCTCCCCCAATACCGCCAGCGCGCAGGGCTTTGGCGGCCCCGTAGCCGTTACGCTCGAGCTGGATGGCGACGGCGCCATTAGCTCCATCGTTATTGGCGACGATTATTTCAACGAAACCGAGGGCTATGGCAAAAAGGCGCTTGAGGAATCCTTCAGCGCTCAGTTCATCGGCAAAAAGCCCCCGCTGTCCCTGGACGATATCGACGCGATTTCCGGCGCGACCGTAACTTCCACCGCTGTGGTAAACGCCATCAACACCGTTTATGGTCAGCTTACCGGAGAGGCCGCGCCCGCTCCCGCCGAAGAAGACGCGCCTAAGGCGTTGTTCTATGAAGATGGCGCTTGGCGCGCCTCCTCTAAGGGCTTTGGCGGCCCCGTGGCCGTGAAGCTTGTGCTGAATGGCGCCACCATTGAGGAAATTGAAATTGGCGATGCGGACTTCAATGAAACCGAGGGCTTTGGCGCCAAAGCGAAGGAGCCTGCCTTCCAGGAGCAGTTTGTTGGAAAAACGCTGCCCGTAACCGCCAGCGATATCGACGCAATTTCCGGAGCGACCATCACCACAACCGCCGTGCTGGACGCCATTGACCAGATTTATCAGGCCGCGACCGATGACGTGGCCGATGAACCTCAGCCTGTACCTGCCGAAGCCGCCGCGGTGCCCGCTTCAGCCGAGCCCGCCGGCGCTGCTGCCGCGCTTGGCGAGGATGGCGTTTGGACCGCTTCCTCCCAGGGCTTTGCCGGGCCCGTCGCTGTAAAGCTTACCTTGGACGGCGCGACCATTACGGCCATGGAAGTGGGCGACGATTCCTTTGCGGAAACGCCCGGTTTGGGCGCAAACGCCAAGGAGCCCGCGTTTATCAGCCAGTTCATAGGCAAAACGCTGCCTGTGACCGCCGCTGACATCGACGCGATTTCCGGGGCGACCATTACGACCACCGCCGTGCTGGATGCTATCGATGCGATTTATCAGGCTGCCGGCGCAGAGGCTCCTGTGGCTGAACCCGCTGTTGAGCCCACCGCTGCGCCTGACCTTGAACCCACTACGCAGCCCAATTCCACCGATGGCGTTTCTGGTGAGGAAAGCACGTGGTTTGCTTCCTACAAAGGCTTTGCGGGCCCCGTTTCCGTAAGGCTAACCCTGGACGGCATGACCATTAAAGCCATGGAGGTGGGCGGGGCCTCCTTTGCCGAAACCCCAGGTTTGGGCGGGAAGGCCCAGGAACCTGAGTTTACTGCCCAGTTCATAGGCAAAACGCTGCCTCTAACCGCTGATGACATCGACGCGATCTCCGGCGCGACGATTACCACAAACGCCGTGCTGGGCGCTGTTGAGCTGATTTACCAAGCCGCCGGCTCCAAGGCTGCTCTGGCTGAACCTACTGTTGAGCATACCGCTGTGCCTACCGCCGAGCCCTCCGCAGCCCCATCCGGCGAAGAAACTTCCTGGTTTGCCTCCTACAAGGGTTTTGCGGGCCCCGTTTCTGTAAGGCTAACCCTGGACGGCATGACCATTAAGGCGATCGCTGTGGGCGGGGCCTCCTTTGCCGAAACCCCGGGGCTGGGCGGAAAGGCCCAGGAACCTGAATTCACCAGCCAGTTTGTAGGCAAAACGCTGCCTCTAACCGCCGGTGATATTGATGGAATCGCAGGGGCGACCATCACCACTACCGCCGTGCTCAATGCCATTGATATGATTTACCAGGCCGCGAAATAAGCGTTGCATGCAAAAGGGGCTGCCTCCCGGAGGCATGCCCCTTTTCTTACTTTCATACATCATGTGGGGTGATTACTTTGAAACGCCGCATTTGCCTTTTGCTTACCTGCGTTATGCTGGCGCTGACCTCCTGCGCCGCGCAAAGCGAAACTGCGCGCCAAAAATTCCGTTACTATTTCTTTGGCACCTTTGATACCGTGATTACCTTTACCGCTTACACGCGCGATGAAGCTGAATTCAAAACCTATGCTGCGCTTGTTGAAAGTGAAATGAACCGTTATTACCAAATTTTTGACCAATATCATGCCTATGAGGGCGTGCACAACCTGTATGAGGTCAATCAGACGGCCGGCAAAGAAGCTACCCCCGCCGAGCCGGAATTGATTGACCTGCTGGAGCGCATCGCATCCTGGCACAAGCAATATGACGACGTGCTCAACCCGGCGTTAGGCGGCGTGCTGCGCCTGTGGCATGACGCCCGTGAGGAAGGCGTTTCGCTGCCGGATGCCGCGGCGCTGAAGGCTGCCGACGAGCATACGGATTATCAGCAGGTTCTCATTGACGCCAGCGCTAATACCGTTTTTTTTAAGGATCCTGAAATTTCCCTGGATTTAGGCGCGGCAGCCAAAGGCTACGCCGCGCAGCTGGTGGCGGATACGCTCCGGCAAAATGGATTGGATTCCTTTCTTCTTAACGCGGGCGGCAATGTAATATGCGGCGGAAAGCCTTTGGACGGCCGGGATTTTTGGACGGTCGGCATCGAGGATTTGGATGGTGTAACCACCCGTGAAACCATTGCCGCTGTGAATGTTTCCGTCGTAACCAGCGGCGATTACCAACGGTATTATACCGTAGACGGCCAGCGCTATCACCACCTGATTGATCCCACCACCCTTTATCCGGCCGCGTATATGCATGCCGTTACCATCGTTTGCCCCGATTCCGCGCTGGGTGATTTCCTGTCCACAACCGCTTTTCTTTTGCCATATGAGCAAAGCCGCGCGCTCATTGAATCCATTCCTGGCGTGGAGGGCATGTGGACGCTGATGGACGATTCTATCGAAATGACGGAAGGCTTCGCTAATCTTGTTTCCCTTGTAAAGTAACCAGCTTTCCCCTTGCTGTGCAGGCGGTATGCTGGTATAATAGACACACCGTACAAATGTTCGCGTTGGCCCGCTTGAATTGCCCTATGCGAGCAGGATAGGAGTTGTGCGCATGAATCTTGACCAGCTCATCCCCCTTCTGAAGGCTGATAAGTCCTTTATGGATTGCGTTACCGAGTGGCGAACGCTGCCCGCATGCGAGGGCCGCTATGCGCCCCTGCCGGATGAAATGGATCCGCGCCTGCGCCAGGTGCTGGCCGCGCGCGGGATTCACCGCTTGTACAGCCATCAGGCGGAGTGCTTCCGCCTGGCGCGTGAAAAACGCGATTTTGTGGTGGTAACCCCCACAGCCAGCGGCAAAACGCTTTGCTATAACCTGCCTGTGGTTTCTTCCATCCTTGAAAACAATGATGCGCGCGCCCTCTATTTATTCCCCACCAAAGCGCTTTCCGCCGACCAGGTAAGCGGCCTGTATGATATGATTGAGGCGCTTCAGGTGGATATCAAGGCCTATACCTATGACGGGGATACCCAGGGCGCGGCCCGTAAGGCCATACGCCAGGCCGGCCATATTGTGGTTACCAACCCGGACATGCTGCACGCCAATATTCTTCCCCATCACACAAAATGGGTCAAGCTATTTGAAAACCTGGAGTATATCGTCATTGATGAAATTCATACCTATCGCGGTGTGTTTGGCAGCCATCTGGCCAATGTGCTTCGCCGCCTTATGCGCCTGTGCGCATTTTATGGCAGCCATCCGCGCTTCATTCTTTGCAGCGCAACCATCGCCAACCCGGTGGAACTGGCCCGGCAGCTTACCGGGCGTGAAATTGCCGCCGTCACGGAAAACGGCGCGCCCATGGGCGAACGCCACTTCGTGTTTTATAACCCACCCGTTGTAAACCGGCAGCTGGGCATACGCCGCGGCGTGGTAAACGAGGTAAAGCGCATCGCAGAGAACCTTCTGCGCAACGAAATACCAACCATCGTTTTTGCCAAAAGCCGTTTGCAGGTGGAAGTAATTACGCGCCATATGAAGGAATGCGTGCGCAATGCCTACGGCTATTCGGGCCGCGTTCGCGGCTATCGCGGGGGCTACCTCCCCTCTGAAAGGCGTGAGATTGAACGCGGCCTGCGATCTGGCGAGGTGGATATGGTGGTATCGACCAATGCGCTGGAGCTTGGCATTGATATCGGCTCCTTAACGGCTTGCGTGCTGTGCGGCTACCCCGGCACCATTGCCAGCACCTGGCAGCAGGCCGGGCGCGCCGGGCGGCGCAAGGATACCGCGCTTACCATTCTAGTGGCTTCCTCTGCCCCGCTTGACCAATATGTAATTCAAAACCCGGATTATTTTTTCAACGCCTCGCCCGAGCATGCGCTGGTGCAGCCGGATAACCTCTACATCCTGTTATCGCATATCAAATGCAGCGCCTACGAGTTGCCCTTTGCGGATGGCGAAGGCTTCGGCAATGTGGCGGATACCGCGTCTTTTTTGGAATACCTGACTGAAAACAGCATTCTGCGCCATATGGATGGAAAATACTACTGGATGGAAGAGGAGCTTCCCTCCGGGGAAATCAGCTTACGCAGCGCTAAAACGGAGAATTTTGTGATTATCGATATCACTGATCCCGCGCATCATCGCGTCATTGGCGAAATGGATCGGTATACTGTGCCCATGCTCCTGCATGAAAACGCCATCTACCTGCATGACGCGCGCATGTTCCAGGTTGAAAAGCTGGATTTGGCCGCCTGCAAGGCCTACATTCGCGCCGTTGACGTGGATTATTATACGGATGCGGATCTGAACGTAAGCCTGCACATTCTGGATGATTTGGAGCATAAAGCGCTGCCCAACGGCACGGATGTGGCCATGGGCGAGCTTAGGGTGAGCACCATTGTAAAGATGTTCAAAAAGTTTAAGCTGGATACGCACGAAACCGTAGGCTTTGGCGAAGTGCGCCTCCCCCAGACCGATCTGCACACCACAGGCATGTGGTGGACGGTGCCTGACGCAATCTCCGCCCATTATTCAAACGATACGCTGCAGGGGGCGCTGCTGGGCGTTTCAAACCTGCTTTCTATCGTAGCGCCATTGTATTTGATGTGCGCTCCCCGCGATGTAAACGTGGTATACCAGGTCAAAGCCCCCATCACCGATAAGCCCACCATCTTCCTTTATGACGCTTTTCCCGGCGGCGTGGGCCTGAGCGAAAAGGCCTATCAAATGCAGGAGCTGCTTTTGGAGCACGCGTTGCAAATTGCGCAGGGCTGCCATTGCCAGCAGGGCTGCCCCAGCTGCGTAGGGCCTGTCGCGCAGGTTGGCGCGGACGGCAAGGCAGCCGCTTGCCGGATTCTAAAGGAGCTGCTTAGCTGATGGCCAATCTGCTTAACAAGCTGCGCATGCTGGAGGCCGAGCCCAAGCGCGCCGCTTCCCCCAGCTGCCCGTCCGCCCGTAACGGGGGCTGCTATCACAGCCAGGCGCTCTATCCGCTTTCTATTTTTTCGGATATCCGTCATGCCACGCCCGCCGTATTGGAAAGCGCGTTTGGCTTTTCCTTTCCAAAGCGCGTGGTTCCGGAGGACATCCTGTTTTTGGATACGGAAACCACCGGCCTTTCCGGCGGGGTTGGCACCATCGCCTTTCAGGTAGGATTGGGGTATTTTACGCCCTCCGGCTTTGTGGTTGAGCAGCTTTTGATGCATGATTATCCCGAAGAAAGCGAACTGCTGCACACGTTAGAAACCCGCATGCGGCGTTTTTCCATCCTGTGCACTTTTAACGGCCGCACCTTTGATGTGCCGCTGCTAAAAAGCCGTTTTTTGATGCATCGCATCGCCGACGCACCCTTTCCGCCATATCATGCGGATGTTCTTTACCCCGCGCGCAGGCTGTGGAAGCTGCGCCTACAACGCTGTACGTTAGGGCATCTGGAGGAACAGTTGCTTCATGTGCAGCGCGAGGATGATCTTTCCGGCGCTCTGGTGCCTCAAACCTATTTTCAATACCTTAAGGATGGCAATTTTGAGCCTCTTTTGCGCATTTTGGAGCACAACAAGCAGGATATCGTCAGCCTTGCGCAACTGCTTTGCTTTTTATGCAGGCAGATTGACCGGCCCGACGACATCGCGCAGGAAGAAGATTTGCTTTCCCTTGCCAGAATGCTGGAAAAGCGTGGCGACACGCAAAAGGCCATGAAGTGCTACCGGCTGTGCGCAACAGGCAGCACGCGCCCGCAGGCCTATCACGCCCTGGCCCTAAACGAAAAGCGCAACGGGCACGCGCAGGCCGCGATCAAGCTCTATCAGGCTATGCTACGCCGCGGCGACGACCCTGTCAGGGCATGCGAAGCGCTGGCAAAGCTTTATGAGCATACCCTCCGCGACCCCTCTGAGGCGCTTGTTTATACGCGTCAAGCGCTGCTGTTGCTGGCGGAACCAGGCCTTTTTCGAAGCGAGGCTGTACAAGCGCAGCAAATTGCGTTACAATATCGTTATGCACGCTTACGGCGCAAGCTATCCAATGCGCCTAAAGCCATGTGAGGAGGAAGTATATGGGCATTACTACTATTTTGAAAGCCCGCCGTGCCGCTAAAAAGCTATCCGAGGGCAATACCGGGGAGGCCATGAAGCTATACAAAGAGGCCATTGACGAAGGCTTGCAGGATGCGCGCTATATTTTAAGCTATTCCGTGCTGCTGATCCGTGCCGGGCGCTATCAGGAGGCGCGCGAGTTGCTGGTAAAAATCCAAAAATACCCGATGACGGACGATTGCCGCCGCCAGCTTTTTGTGAACTACGCATCCTGCGTTTACAAGATGGGCGAGCTGCAAAAGGGAATTGAACTGTTGGAGCGCCAGCATGCCAAGCAGCCCAGCGGCCTTGTGTATGAAACGCTCGGCTACCTGTATGTGGAGGCTGGCGATTATGAAAAGGCCCTTGCTTATAATACCGAGGCCTATGAATATGACGACGAGGATAGCATTACGCTGGACAACCTGGCGCAAACGTATTACCGCTTGGGACATGACAAGGAAAAGGCAAAGGAATACTTTGAAAAGGCCATTGCCATTAAGCCCAACCAAATTGATACCCTTTATTTTCTGGCGCAGTATGATAGGGAGGCCGGCGACAAGGAGGCCGCCAAGGCAAAGCTGGAAAAGGCCGCTGAGGGCCGCTTTTCCCCGCTGAATTATGCTACGCGTGAAATGGTGGAGGACGCGCTGAAAGCCCTTTGATGATTTTATGCTCCCTATCCATGCGGCTTGGTTTCCCGGGCCGGACAGCCTGTTAAAGTAGGGAGCATTTGCGCTTCCGTTCCTGACATAAATAGCAAAACTGGTGTGGATCGTTTCCGGAATTAGGAAGGATTCACACCAGTTTTCATTTAGGTAGGCGTTTTGAAACAGTTTTACCGAAAAGTGTACTTTTTTGCAAATCAGCCTTCTTGCCCATTCAATGTATTTTAGCATAATTCCATGCAGATGTACGGCAAACGTCAAAGGACGAAACTCTACTACTGCCATCCATACAGCGCCTATGAGCGTGGAAGTAATGAGAATCAGAACATTCTGATACGCCGTTTCTTCCCTAAAGGGTGTAGCTTTGACAAGATTACACACAAGTATATTCAACATGTGGAAAGCTGGATCAATCGCTATCCGAGGGCAATATTTGGTTATAGAACAGCCGATAACCTCTTTGATGAATATGTTTTCGCGCTTGGTGCATAAATTTTTTTCGTCTTTTTTCGCATTACCTATTGACATTCACCATCTTACAATCAGCAGCACTGTTACTGTTGATTTGAACGGTTATTCCATCAGTGCAATGTCAGGCGGATTTGTATTCTATATCAATAGCGGTGATCTTACATTAAAAAGCGGAAACGGCAAAGGGTATATAAATGGCGGGGGTTACAGCTACGGAATTATATGGAATCGCAACGGCAAGCTGACGGTAGAGGATGGTGTTGTCCTTCAAAACAATCATATGACCAACGGCTACGGGGGTGCTGTTTATAACACGGGAACATTCATTATGAACGGAGGTACGATTCAAAATATTGTTACGCAAGGAAATATCACTGAAAATAAAACGCTGCGCATCGGAAATCATTCTTACTGCGGCGGCGGGATTTATGTGAATGGGGGCAAGGGAATCTATCTGTATGGAGCGGAAATTCCCGAAGAAATTCCAAACGGCAGACTGGAGCTTTACAATGTGGAAATTGCGAATAATAGCGCAGGCGGCTATGGCGGCGCATTGGCGGCCTGCCCTACTGCCAATGTGAAAATCTATGTAGCTGAAGGCGCAGTGCTTTATAATAACAACAGGGGCACAGATCGCTCATATGCATTGGATATCTTCATTGCTGAAAGCAAAAACGATTCTTTCATTTCTTATGTTTCAGATTTCATGCTGGGCGGTGGAATGTATCAATGGCTTTATGGAGATTCAAGTAAGAATGTTAGAGCCGAGCAGGCCCAGTATCAGAATACATCGAAAACGGTTACGCTCACTGGGCTGATCGAGGAGGCGGATGTTGAAAAAGCGTTAACGCTTGCAAAGGTTCACATTACAGGCAATATAGTGGAGTCTGGCGGTCACGGAGGAGGCATAGCTTCCAACGGTGATGTTATTATTGGTAAGCCTTCTAAAACGGAATCACAGATAGTGATTTCCAAATCGTGGGATGACATAGAAAATCGGTTTAATACCCGCCCTGACAAAATCACGGTGGATATTCAGTACGGCGATTATACCCTGCGGGGCATTGAACTGACCGCGGGGAACAGCTGGACGGTTACATTGGAGAATATGCCAAATGCATTTCTCATCCAGGAGAATCCGAAAATAAGAATTTTGGAATGCGACTGTGGCCAATATAAAGTTGCAGCGGAAAGCGTGAAGGCTGCAGCACAGAACGACACGCTTGCCATCTCCTTTACGAATACCTATAGCCCCACGATAGGCGATCTCACAGTCAGCAAGACCGTTTCTGGTGCCGGCGCAGACAGTGCAGCGGAGTTTTCGTTTACCGTAAAAGTTTCGCATAAGGATTTCCCGTTTACTGGCACCCATAAATATGGTGACATAGTATTTACGGATGGCATAGCCTCATTCCAGCTGAAGGATGGCCAAAGCGTGACCGCCATCGGCCTACCGGCAGGAACGGTCTACATTGTAGCAGAAACCGACGCCGCCAAAGACGGGTATACCGTCGTTTCTACCGGCGAAGCGGGAATCATTTCCGAAAACAAAGAATCGATTGCCGCGTTCATAAACCATAAAGATGCCACGCCTACACCTACACCCACACCTGCACCCACGCCACCCCAAACCGGGGATGAAACGCCCTTCGGTCTGTATCTTGCACTCGCGCTTCTCTCATTCGCGGGAATGGGTATCGCCGCCCGTATATGCGCAAGGCGGCGCTATACTGGCAAACATACAAATGAATAAGCCTGTGCGCTGCTGGGCCGGGGAAGCTTTGCTTTGCGAGGCTTCCCCGGTGGCCTGTGTAGCCCAGGAAACCTTACCGCAATTATCAACTTTTTTGAAGAAAAATATGAATTTTTTGTTTCAATAGTACTTGATTTTTTTCATATCTGGCTTTACAATGTAAATATCCTTTGATATTTCGGTATCCGCAGCCCTGCGGATATCCCAACGCAAGAAAGGAAGAAGCCGATGGCAAAGCGGATTCTTTTGGTTGACGACGAACCATTGATCGTAAAAGGTTTGAAATATACCCTCGAACAGGAGGGGTTTGAAACGGATTCCGCTGCCGATGGCGAGGAAGCGCTAACCAAATTTTTTTCCGGGCATTTTGATTTTATCCTGCTGGATGTAATGCTTCCTAAGGTGGATGGTATTACGGTTTGCCAGCGCATTCGCGAACACAGCAATGTGCCCATTATTATGCTTACCGCCAAGGGCGAACAAATCGATAAAATCCTTGGCCTCGAGTATGGCGCTGATGATTATATGACCAAGCCTTTTAACATCCTGGAAGTAAAGGCGCGTATCAAAACCATTATGCGCCGCGCCTCCGGCAGCGCGCAGAACGAAACCCGCAAGGTTATTCGCGTGCATGATATGGAAATTAACGCTATCAACCGTTCCGTTACGCTGGGCGGCAAAGAAGTGCGCCTGACGGCCAAAGAATTTGATTTGTTGCAGGTTTTCGTAAACAACCGCGGCAAGGTTTTCAGCCGCGAATCCTTGCTTGAAACCGTCTGGAAATACGATTATACCGGCGATGCACGCACGGTGGACGTGCATATCCGCAGGTTGCGCGAAAAGATCGAGCGCAATCCTGCCCAGCCTGAATTTATCTTCACCAAGTGGGGAGTTGGCTACTATTTCACCGATAAGGATTAACAATCCATTTACTTCCATACGCTGGAAGATCCTTCTCGCCTTCCTGCTTATTGTGGGCGTGAGCTACTATGCGGTAGCCACTTCTCTCATTGGGCTGGTGGGCGATTATTTGTTCGAGGATCGCAAGCGGCAGGATACCTCCGCTACCGTCCAACTGGCAGAGGAACTCTCCCCCCTTTATCTATCCGCGCAGGCCTCGGCCCTGCAAAGCCGTTTGGATAGCGCTTCCGGGGAGCTTGGCGGCAGGCTAATGGTATTGGATATGAGCGGCAAGGTGCAGGCCGATAGCAGGCGCGAGCTTAACGGTTCCCGCCTGGAGGTGCCGGAGGTCGCCAGCATCCTTTCCCTTGGGCAGGAAACGGATTATGGCGTGCATTTGCTCAAAGAAGGCATGGATGAGGAATCAACGCTTGCTGTGCGCCGCCTGTTTCCCTTTTTCGATCAGAAAGAGGCATGGATTTCCTATGCTACAGCTGCGCTGAAGCATAACGACCACACAATCGGCGTTTTGTTCTTCTCCGCTCCTATGCAGCAAATGATGCAGCGCCTCCTTGACCTTCAGGACCGCATGGTGCTGTATTTCCTGATTGCCGCGGCGGCTGCGCTGATTATCGCCATGGTTTTTTCCCGCGTGATTACGCGCCCCATCATTTCGCTTACGCGCAGCATTCAGCGCATGGGCCGCGGCGACTTTTCCGTGCGCGTGCCTGTGAAGGGAAGCGGCGAATTGCGCCGGTTGTCCGAAACCTTTAACACCATGTCTGAAAAGCTGGAAATGCTTGATAAGAGCCGTAACCAGTTTGTTTCCAACGCCAGCCACGAGCTAAAAACGCCCCTGGCCACCATGAAAATCCTGCTGGAAAGCATCATCTACCAGCCGGAAATGGACGCCGGCATGCGCACGGAATTTTTAACGGACATCAATAAGGAAATTGACCGGCTGAACCTTATCATCGGCGACCTGCTTACGCTGGTGAGCATGGATTCCAAAACCATGCGTTTGAACCGCACCACCTTCAGCCTGGCCCAGGTTGTAACCGATACGGCCCACCGCCTCAAGCTGGTGATGGATAACCGCCATCAGGAGCTCAAGTTGCACCTGAGCGATAAGTGCGATATGTACGCCGATTGCGCAAAGCTTACGCAGGTGGTTTATAACCTGATGGAAAACGCCAGCAAGTACACCCAGGAAGGCGGCGTAATCCGCGTCCGGCTTATCCGCTCCGGCCGCGACGCTATCCTGACGGTTTCGGATAACGGCCCCGGTATTCCCAAAGAGGATCAATCGCATATTTTTGACCGCTTTTACCGCGTGGATAAGGCCCGTAGCCGCGAAACGGGCGGTACAGGGCTTGGGCTTAGCATTGTGCATCAAATGGTGCTGATGCACGGCGGCACCGTATCTGTGGACAGCGAAGAAGGGAACGGGGCCACCTTTACCGTGGAACTGCCTATTCATCAAGGCTGATATTGCTTGATAAAGGAGGGTTCATCCATGGCTATGAAACGTGCGGCGCTTGCCGCTTTGTTGGCAGCCGCCTGCGCCATGCTTTGCTCGTGCGCCAGCAGCGGCCTTCCCGTCGCGGATGACGTCCCGTCCGTCACGCTTCCCCCGGCCACTGTTAGCTTTGTGGCTCCTATCGGCGACGCGGCGCTTGAATATACCGCCCCGGCCTATTTTTATCTTCCCACCCACGACGGCTTGCAGCTCATTGCCGTCAATGCCGATGTTGTGTTTTCCCCCACCAGGCCCGAGGCAGAGAGCCTTGTGCGCGCTCTGCTGGCCTATGTGGGCGATGGCGCGGCCAGCGCCGTTGGCGGCGAGGTACGCCTTTCTTTATACGGCGCGAATCCAGTGGAGGTAAGCCGGGATGTTGTTACCGTCAATCTGGCTGCAAACGCGCTCCAGCTTAGCCGCGAGGCGCTCTATCTTGCATGCCAGTCCATTACCAACACGCTAACCGCTTTGCCCCAGATCAATTATGTCAACTTTCTTGTAGGCGATAAGCCCGTTGGGCTTGATATTGCCAACTCGCTTCCCATGGGTGCATTCAGCCGCAGCAACTCGCAGGATATTCCCGCAGTGTATAACCAGCTGCTGGCACGGCGCTCTGATATGGCCGAAGGCAATGAAGATAAACCGCTTTCCGCCAATGTTACGCTGTATTTTCCCCTCGCCGGTACAGACGGAATGGTCAGCGAGGTTCACGCGCTCACTTTTGCCGATCAGTCCTTTCCAAATATGATTGTAACAATTTTGCGCGAGCTTGCGCTTGGCCCAAGGGATGAGATCGCCTCCCCCGCTTTGCCCCTGCTGGCCGATTTACTGACCGCGCAGCCCGCTATTGTAGCCTCCGAGGAGGCCGGCGGCTCTGTGATTCAGCTTGAATTTGCGTATAATCTGGACGATATGCTGGAGGCCTACGGCGTTACGCGTGCGCAGGCCATGGCCTCGCTGTGCTATACGCTGTGCACTTTTTTCCCTAATGTAATCGGCATCAGCGTAGCGATTAACAACACGCCCATAGACCTGCAAACGCTGCAAGAGGACGCGGAGGTATCCATAGCCTATCACGAAGACGTGCTTATGCGCAGCGACTTTTCTACCATGCTGTATGACTACTGCACGCTATTCCTTGCGGATGCCGCGCGGGAGAAGCTCTGCCAGGTGCGGCGTCCCATAAGCTATGCGCGCCGCAACGATCCGCGCACACTGCTTGCGCAGCTCTCGCTTGGCTCGCAGCCCAGCGATACCACCGAAGGTCTTGCTTCCGTGATGCCGCTAGGCGCGCTTGGCGACACCACGGTTTTGGGCATAGCGTTGGAGGGCGATACGCTCCTGGTAAACTTCTCCCCCGCGTTTGCCCAGGTTGGTCAGGGCATGAGCGAGCAGGAGGAGCGCCTGTTGGCCTATTCCATTGTAAACACGCTATGCGCGGGCACGCCTGCTACGAGCGTATGCTTTTTCGTATCCGGCGCGCAATTTGAAGGCTTCTCCGGCAAGATTTACTGGCCAGGATTGTTTTATCCTTTACCCGTTGAAACAGCGAAGTAAACCCAAAAACACGCCCGGGGCTGTTGTGGACTGCTATAAGGCAAGTAGACACAAAAAAGAAACCCTGTCGTAGAATTACGC
>ERZ857882.3930-NODE-3930-length-13432-cov-2.998430_pt1 | contig 13432 bp, 10 predicted proteins | sample MGYA00519697_ERZ857882 | MGnify/ENA primary metagenome ERZ857882 (study PRJEB31778, sample SAMEA3449373) | human gut metagenome | biome: human gut; feature: human-associated habitat; material: faeces | place: United Kingdom | collected 2010/2012 ...
GCTACGGCTGGCCTCAGGCTTCCCCATGCTCATTCACCCAACGCTGAGCCTGCTGTGCGAACTGGTTTCCACGATCGGCATACGACTTGAACTGATCCATCGACGCACATGCAGGCGCCATCAGCACCACATCAAAGGATTATATTATCAACTATCAGGATCTGCAGGGCATCGGTATGACCGAGAAGCTGGCGCTGCCAACCCTGATCGCGCTGTGCTCCATTGCCTTGGCAAAGCCTACAACAAGCAGCCTCGCCGTTCTCGGGGATATCAGCATTGCAGGAACGATGCTGAAGGTCGATGAACTTGCCAATACCTTGCAGGTTTGTTTGGATAGCGGCGCCAAAAAGGTTTTGCTGCCCATCACCTCTGCAGCGGATCTCGGCACGGTTCCGCCGGAGCTGATCGGCTGTTTTAACCTCATTTTCTACCAAAGCCCGGAGGACGCTGTATTTAAGGCGCTCGGTGCGGAATAAGTCGGTAAAGGGGGCTGTTCCCATGGCAAGACACGGAAAAAGCAGCAAGAGTAGCCACTCTGAACCGCTTGATCTTTGCTCGATCTTGCGGCAGCGGCAACACTGGGTTACATTGCTGCCACACACCGTGAAAAGCAAGGGAGAAATCGTAGCCGGAAAGTCGATCCTTATGCAGTTGCCGGTGCTGCAATGGGGCTTGGCAAGCTAAATACGACCGATGATGTGTTGAAGCTTGGCGGAATGCTTGGTGCCATAGGCGCTTTTGATGCTGATGATGGGCCGCCCTATTCTGCAAGTCATACCCGCTACGCCTGGCACCTCAATTGTGAGGACGGCTCTGATTATGGCATCGACCCTGCCGAATATGAAACTCGGACGGAGTATAATCGTGCCCTCTGTGCAGCAAAGCAGAGGGATAATGAACCTGTATCAAAGCCATCGTCCGGCAAAGCAGCCCCATCGGCACAGGAAAAGGAAAGCCGGCCCATTGCAAAGAAAACAGTAGTCATGTGCCGGGTATCACTGCTGCAATCCGGGCAAAACAAAGACTATCTCGCCAACGATGAACCGCTAAAGGTCGGTGACTGTGCAAAATAATGACGGCAAGACGGAGGACGGTATTATCCTTTCCATCGAGCAACGCACTGCAGATGCCGCTACAGATCCCTGCAAAGCAGGTAAAATCATTGCAAAGAAATAGCACAGGGCGGAAAAGACATCGAAGCCGTTCTTGTGAAGCGCAATCATTTGCATAGCACTACTGTGCAAAATAGAAAGGGGTTTTCTCATGCCCACCATTGTTGCCCTGGGCGAAATGCTCATTGACTTTGCCCCGGTGGCTGCCGACGCCGCCGGATACCCCACGCTAAAGGCCCAACCGGGCGGTGCGCCCTGCAATTTTCTCGCCGCATTGCAAAAATACGGCTGCTCCACCGCAATGATCGGGAAGGTCGGGGACGACCGCTTTGGTCGCCTGCTCATCCAAACCGCCGCCGATTGCGGCATTGCCACCGAGGGCATCGTAATGGACGCTTCGGTCTTCACGACCATGGCATTTGTCACGCTGGATGCCGAGGGAAACCGGGAATTCAGCTACGATGTAGATGAAGGAAGGGTATACGGGGGATTTATCGAAGAAAAGCATCCGATAAAACTTCGCCATGACGCAAATGTCGTTATTCTGCTTCCCAAAGAGGAGAAGCTGGATGATGTGGGCTGTATTCAGCTTTGGAAAGCACATCAGATTGGGTTTATGAAGCATCCTTCGTCTACGTTTTTCACGGAATTGCGAAATCTTCTGCCGCAGGCTTATATCCTCCATTACGAGGAGACAGGTGAAGCTGCGCTGGAAGTATGGGGAAAGGATGTTGAACAACGGTTTAAAGAGGCGGATGCGACAGGCGAAAATGCGGGAACGATTGAACGTTAAAAAGCAAATCCTTTTGTAAAATTGGGAATTTGAATCCTGAGAGAGAAAAGAACGTTGAAAAATACGTTCTTTTTTCATAAGGCTGGGAACGTTTTGAACCTGTCGTTCGTCTAAATATCAGGAGGAACACGGAAGGAGGGGCGCGAATGGAGCGCGAGAACATTGCCCGCGCGGCGAAGGGCGACGCGAACGCTTTTGAAACGCTGATGGGCGCATACGAAAAGAAAATCTATGCGCTGTGCCTGCGGATGATGGGCAATCCGCACGACGGGGAAGACGCGGCGCAGGAGGCCATGCTGCGGATATGGCGCACGATCGGCCAGTATCGGTTTGAGAGCGCGTTTTCAACATGGGTATACCGGGTGACGGCTTCCTGCTGCATGGACGCGATACGCAAGCGCCAGCGCCACGAGCAGCCGTCGCTGGAGGAAATGGGCGAGGCGAGCGGCTTTGACCCGGCGGACGGCGGCGAGACCCCGCAGGAGCAGACGGAGCGGAAGGAAACCCGGAACGCGATCCGGCAGGCGATTGCCGCCGTGCCGGAGGGGATGCGCGAGGTGTTCCTTCTGCGGGACGTGCACGGCCTGAGCGTCGAGGAGACGGCGCAGGCGCTGCAAATCGCGCAGGGAACGGTGAAATCGAGATTGGCGAGGGCGAGGGAGAAGATCGCCGCGGAGCTGAAACGGCGCGGCGTCGGACAAACGGGAGGTGAACGACATGCGGTGTGAGGAACTGGAGGCCATCGTCTTTTCCGGGCGGGAAATCACGGCGGAAGAGCGGGCGGAAATGGAAGCGCACGCTGAGACGTGCGAAGCATGCCGTGCGCTGATGGATAACGCGGACGCGCTTCGCGGGATGCAGCGGATCGACGAGGATGTGACGCCGCCGGAATCCTTCACAAGGGGCTGGCGCATGGCGATTCGGCAGACGCCGCGCGTCATTTCCATCAGCGACTGGATGCGGCGCAAGGGCGTTCGAGTCGTCGGGTATGCGGCCTGCGCGGCGCTGGTGTTCGCGGCGGGCACGGGCGTCGGACGGCTGGGCGGAAACGAAAAAAACGTGGCGCGGACGGCCTACAATTACGACTACGGCGCTTACGATACCTACGAAGCTTATCCGCAGGAGGATGCGGTCGCGCTTTACGAGAACAGCGCCCCGGCGCTCGGCGCGCGCAGCGCGGCGGAAAAGGGCGCGGCGAACGACAGCACGGTGGAGGACGAGAAGAAGATCGTCCGCAACGCATGGCTGACCCTGAAAACCGAGCGCTTTGACGAGGCGGTTTCCGCGCTCTGCGGGCAGATCGAGCAGGCGGGCGGCGTTGCCCAGCCCGTGCGCCACGGCGACGCGTACCTTGGTGCCATCGATATCGGCCACGGCCTCCTTCCAGCCCTCGAGTCCGCGCACGTCAGTGAAGAAGTCAGCATCCGGGTTCTTGCCCGTCACCAGGTAATATGCCGAGCGCACGGCGGCCTCCATCACGCCGCCCGTGGCGCCAAAGATCACACCCGCGCCCGTGCCAAAGCCCAACGGCGTATCGAGCGGCTCCTCGACCAGCGTGTCAACGCTCACGTGGCTCGCGCGGACCATGCGCACCATCTCGCGCACCGTCAGCGCAACGTCCACGTCGGGCGCGCCGCCCTCGCCCATCATGCTCGGCAGCGCACACTCGGCCTTCTTGGCCGTGCATGGCATAACGGACACCACGAACAGACGCTCGGGCTCCACGCCCAGCACCTTGGCGTAGTAGGTCTTGGCGATAGCGCCGAACATCTGCTGCGGCGACTTTGACGTGGACAGGCTGTCGACAAACTCGGGGTAACGCGCCTTCACAAAGCGTACCCAGCCCGGGCAGCAGCTCGTGAACATGGGCCAGCTGCGGCTGTCGCCCTCGCCCTTGGCGGCCTTACCCAGGCGCTCGAGCAACTCGGAGCCCTCCTCCATAATGGTGAGGTCGGCCGAGAAATCGGTGTCGAACACGTACTCAAAGCCCACGCGGCGCAGCGCACAGGCCAGGCGCTCGACGGTGGCCTCATCGCGCGGAATGCCGAGCTCCTCGCCCCAGGCGCTACGCACGGCCGGCGCAATCTGCGCCAGCACGATCTTGTCGGGATCGGCGATGGCGTCGAACACGGTCTCGGTATCGTCACGCTCGCGCAGGGCGCCCGTCGGACAATGCGTGATGCACTGACCACACGCGACGCAATCGGTCTTGCCGATCGGCACGCGCCCGCGGGTGCCCACGGCAGTATGCGTGGCGCGGTTGGTCAGGTCCCAAATCCCTAGGCCCTGTACGCTCTCGCACACCTTGATGCAGCGCATGCATTTAATGCACTTGTCGTTATCGCGGATGATGGGGAAATCGAAATCCCAGCCCTCGCCCGCCAAATGCCTTTGATACGGCAGATAGAAAATGCCCAGGTCGTTGGCAATGGTCTGCAGGTTGCAGTTACCGCTGCGCACACAGCTCGTGCAGCGTGAATCGTGCTGCGAAAGCAGCAGCTGCACGTTGGTGCGGCGCGCCTCGCGGGCCTTGGGGCTGTTGGTGTGGACCACCATGCCGTCGAGCACGTAGTTGTTGCAGGCGGCAACCAGCTGGTCGCAGCCCTCAACCTCGACCACGCACACGCGGCAACCGCCGATCTCGTTTAGATCGCGCAGGTAGCACAGGGTGGGAATCTGGATACTGACGGACTTGGCCGCGTCCAGGATCGTGGTGTGCTCGGGCACCACGACCTCGCAATTATCGATAGTGAGCTTGACCATGTTGAGTGCTCCGCTTTCGGTGTTGTCGCTGACAGTGGGGTTGTCGGGCTCTACCATTCCAGGTTCCTCCCTCCGCGGAACGCGCCAAAGCCAAAGTGGTCGCAACGCAGGCAGCGGCTTGCCTCCTGGCGTGCCTCCTCCTCGGTAAGGCCCTGCTCAACCAGATTCCAATCGTGGATGCGCTCGCCGGCCTCGCGCTCACCCAGCTCGCAGCGGCCGCACTCGTGCTTGCCCTTAAACTGGACGGTCGGCAGCTCCACGTCGAGCTTGATCTTGTGGTCGAAGCCCAGATAGCGGTCGATGTTTGCCGAAGCCACGCGGCCGGCGTTGATGGCACGGATGACGGTGGCGGGACCGGTCTGGCAGTCACCGCCGCTAAAGAGGCCATCGAAGTTAGGCACGGCGCCATCCGAATCGGTGACCACGCAGCCCCACTTACAGGCGATGCCCATGTCCTCAAACGGCTTGGAATCGATGTCCTGGCCAATGGCGACAAACACGCGCTCGCAGGGGATGACGCGCTCGGGCGTAGCGGCGGCACGCGGAGCCGGACGACCGCGGCGGGGCTCGCCGATAATCTGCGGCTGCACGCGCAGGCCGCTCACGTGACCCTCCTCGCCCGTCTCGATAGCGAGCGGTGCGGTGAGTTCCAAAACCTCGCAGCCCTCGGCCTGGGCGCCGGCAATCTCGGCGTCCTGGGCCGTCATATCGCAGATGCGACGGCGGTAGACGATGCTCACCTTTTCGGCACCGCAGCGCACGGCAGAGCGCGCCACGTCCATGGCCACGTTGCCGCCGCCGATGACGCACACGCGCTGGCCGCTCAGGTCGGGCAGCTCGTCGTCTCCAATGGCACGCAGCATCTTGACGGCCGACTCCACGCCGGGCGCCTCTTCGCCCGGAAGGCCGAGCTTCTTGTCGCTATGGGCACCGATGGCCAGGTAGACGGCATCGAACTCGTCGCGCAGGCGGGCAAGCTCCTCGCCGTTCACGGAGTGATCGAGCTCAACGTCGATGCCGGCGCTCAAGATCCAGTCGATCTCGGCCTGCAGGCGCTCGCGCGGCAGACGGTAGCTGGGAATGCCATAGCGCAGCATGCCGCCCAGGTGGTGGCGCTGCTCAAAGATGGTCACCTTATGGCCCATAACGGCCAGGTAGTAGGCGCAGGAAAGGCCAGCCGGGCCGCCGCCGATCACGGCGATGCGCTTACCGGTGTTGTCGGCCACGCTGGGCTTGTAATCGTTGAGGTCGCTGTGCTCAACGGCAAAACGCTTGAGGGCGAGGATGTTCATGGGGTCGTCGACCATGCCACGGCGGCAATGCATCTCGCAGGGATGCTCGCACACCAGGCCGCAAACGAGCGGCAGCGGGTTATTCTTGCGGATGACCTTGACGGCATCGGCATAGCGGCCGGCCTCGACGAGCGAAATGTAACCGGGAATGTCGACGTGCGCCGGGCAGCCCGAGACGCACGGGACGCGGGCCTCGCGGTCAAAGCCACAGGAGTGCTCGCGGATGTGGTGCTCAAAATCTTCACGGAAACCGCGGATAGCCGTAAGCGCCATGGCGCCGGCCTCGTAACCGATGGCGCAATCGCTCGAAAGATAGATGGTGCGGGCGGTGCGCTCGATCAGATTGAGCGTGGACTCATCGGCACGCCCTTCAAGCACATCAGCGAGCAGGTCACTCAGTGCGCTCAGGCCCACGCGGCAGGGCGTGCACTTGCCACAGCTCTGAGTGGAGCACAGGTTGACGAGCGCTGCCGTAAACTCAACGGGACACGGGGCGAGCGAACTCACCGCCAAACGGCGTCCGAGCGCATCGTGCAGGTCGTCCATGACGGCCTGAGCGTGGCTGCGTTCCATTACGTGCAGTCGTGCCATAAGATCCCCTCTCATGTGGCAGCCCGGAGGCGAGGCCGGGCGAAATTGCTACACGCACAACACTGACCTAAAAAGTTGTTAGGTCTCCACGCAGTTCGGCAGGCGGCATGAAATGTCACCCTCAGCGGTGAAATAGAACATTACCGCAGATAAATGCCATATTTGATAAAACGCGTTACCAAATGACAATGCCCCGCCCACGCAATCACGTGGACGGGGCATTGCTCCAGGTATGCGGTCAGCAACCCTGTTGCTTTTACTTAAGCTCGGGCCAGTAACCCTTGTTGGCCTCGATCATGTCGTCGAGAACTTCCTTGGCGACCTTCATCGAAGGCACGGTCTTGTTCAGCGTAAAGGCCTTGAGTGCCTTCTCGTACGAACCCTCGATCGTAGCCTCGACCACGAGCTTCTCGGAGTTCAGCTGCTGCATCATGAGGCCCTGCTGGAACAGCGGAATGTTGTCGCGGCTGATGACCTCGGGGCCGTTCTTGCCAATGTAGGCAGGCAGCTCGACCATAGCGTCATAGGGCATGTTGGGGATAGCGCCCTTGTTCTCGCAAATGACCAGGAAGCGCTGCTTGGTGTCGTTCTTCAGAGCGATGGCCAGGTCGGCAATCCAGTCGCCGTGGCTGCCCGCATAGAACGTGCTCTCGTCGATCTCGCCCGTCTTCTCGTAGTGGTCGATGCCGTCGAAGAGGTTCTTCTCGCGCGTCTCCTCAACCTCATTTGCACGGGTGCGCTCGGGGTTGGAATGCTCGACGAACTCCTTCTGCTGCAGGTAGTAGTTCAGATACGTGTTGGGCAGGTACTCCGGGAAGCACTCCATGATCTCGTACTCGCCCTTCCAGACGTAGTACCAGCTGCCCTTGGTGTGGCGGTTCTGCTCGGGGTGCTCGTCAGTGGCCTCCTCGGGCTTCTTTGCCATGAGCGAGCCCATGCCCTTGAGGTAAGAGTCGGGCAGCAGAATCTCATGCTCCTTGATGTACTCGCGCAGCTGCGGGAGCACCTCCTCGCCCTTGTGGCGGATCGAGGTGAACCAACCAAAGTGGTTGAGGCCAAAGTAATCGTACTCAACATCCTTCTTGTCGATATCGAGCGCGGCGCAAACCACGTCGATGATCGCGATCGGCATGTCGCAGATGTTGATGATACGAGCGTTGGGACGCAGCACGCGGCAGCCCTCGGAGACGATGGCGGCAGGGTTGGAGTAGTTGAGAATCCAGTAGTCCTTCTTGGCGTACTTCTCAACGTCATCGATCAGCTCGACCATGGGGAAGATGGTGCGCATGCCGTAGGCAAGGCCGCCGCAACCGCAAGTCTCCTGACCCACGCAGCCGTGACGCAGCGGAATCTTCTCGTCCTGCTCGCGCATGGCGTAGCCGCCCACGCGCATCTGGGCAAACACGAAGCTGGCGTCGGTAAAAGCCGTCTTTTTGTCGGTGGTCACCGTGAGCTTGATGTCCAGGCCGAGGTCCTCGTGCAAAATCCAGTCCACGAGCACGCCGATCTTGCGCTGGCGCTCCTCGTTGATGTCGTACAGACGAATCTCGTCAACGTCGAGCTCGTCCTTGCGCAGGGCGATGGACTTGACGATGCCGGGGGTAAAGGTGGATCCGCCACCACACAGAGTAATGATCATTGTTTACTGCTCCTTCTCAATTGCGTTTTCGACCTTGTCGCGCATCTCGGCGACTTTCATGCCAAAGATGATCTGGATATTATTGCCGTTGCGGTTAATGCCGCTGTTGGGCACGTGGTTGATGAGGTCCTCATTGATGAGGTCCGGGTTCTTAACGTTCACGCGGAGACGCGTAAAGCAGTTCTCGAGTTCCTCGATGTTGTCCTTGCCGCCAAGACCTGCGACCAGGTCGGCAATACCTGCATCGACGCCCTCTGCGGGAGCCGCGGCAACAGCGCCCTGCTTCACCGCGACAGACGCGGCGGCCTCGCCCTCGGCAACGGACTCGGCAAGCTCGGACTCCTCCTCGCGACCAGGCGTGTGGAGGTTGAGCTTCTTGATAAGGAAGGTGAAGAGGAAGAAGTACAGCGCGGCGTTGACGACTCCAAGCACGAGCATCATCGGCCAGTTGGTCTTATCGACACCCAGGACCAGGTTGGAGACCACAATGTTGATGATGCCGCCTGCAGTCGAAGCGGGCACGGAGAGGACCTTGAGCAGGACCAGGAAGATGCCGGAAAGAACCGAGTGAACGACAAAGAGCACGGGAGCGGCAAAGACAAAGAGGAAGTCCATGGGCTCGGTCACGCAGGAGAGCACGGCGGTGATGATCAGCGGGATGATAACGGCTTTGGTCTTATCCTTGTTCCCCTTGTAAGCGGTGACGATAAAGGCGAGACCGATACCGATGTAGGGCCACAGGTTGTTGAAGGTGTAGCTGTTGAAGTAGGTGCTATCGGAGAAGGGCTGGCCCGTCATTGCCATCTCGGCGACACGGATGGGGTAGGCACCGGCGATAACCTGATCACCCAGCGTAAGGGTGCCGCCCACATCGGAGAACTGGAACGGAGTGTAGATGAGGTGGTGCAGACCGGTGGGAACGAGCAGCTTGTTGAGCATGCCGTAGATAAACAGACCGATGTTGCCCGACTCCTTAATGATGCCGGCAACGGAGGAGATGGCACCCTGAACCGGAGGCCAAACGATGCAGAAGCCAGCGCCCATGATCCAGGAAATGATGATCATAATCAGGAACGGGAAGCGGACGCCCGAGAACATCGAAAGGGCAATGGGGAACTGCTTGTTCGAGTACTTGTTAAACACGGCACCGGTGATGCAACCGAGAATAATGCCGCCGAACACGCCGGTATCGAGCACCTGAATGCCCATAACGGTGGCCTGGCCGGTTCCGGTAAGACCGAGCATGCCGCTCGCATCGGCAAGAGAGCCGGTGGCGTTGAGCACGATGTTGTTAGCCTGCAGGAACAGGAAGAACGACATCAGGGCAATCAGCGAAGCATGGCCCTTGTTCTTCTTTGCCATGGCGCCGGCGATGCCCACGCAGAACAGAATCGAGAGGTTGTTGATGATAAACATCAGCGACTGATAGACAACGGCGCCCACAAGCTGGAACGGACCGGAGCCCAGTACGGGGACCAAAGCGCAGATGGTCTTGTTGGTCAGAATGATGCCCACGATGAGCAGGATGCCGGCAACCGAGAGATACATCATCGGCTGAACGATCGACTTCGCGAACACCTCCAACGGCGCTTTGAAATTGAACTTCTTTTTTGCGGTCATAGCGGTACTCCCCTTCCTTTTCCGCAAATTAAGACAGATGTGCCCTGGACAAGACCGTGAGCCTTGCCTTATATCAATCGATGTGTGGGCACGTTATGCTTAGAGACCAGGTTCTCCAAGCAGGTTAACAATGTGATATGCGAGATAACTCTTCTCGGCATCGGTAACGGCAACGTTATAGGTAGACGACAAGTGGGCGGCTATGGCGTCCGCGCACGAGAATGCACACGGATACGCCGTTTCATCGATTCGGAACAGCGCGTCGCCACTGATTTGCCCGGCCGCGGGATCGAGCGCTCGCTGTGCGAAAAACTGCAGGTGGCGAACGAAACGTTCGTAAGGCAGCGAGGTGTCATCGAGGGTCGTAGCATAGCGCTCAGAAACAATCGCGAGCACGTCGCGAACAAGCTGGACCGAAACAATCAGACGGTCAGAGCGCTGCGGCATGGTGGCGTTGACGATATGCAGCGTAATGAAACCCTGCTCTTCTTCGCTCATCTGAATGCCCATATACTCCTTGATAATCTGCAGCGCACGGCCCGCAAGTGCATACTCCTTGCGATAGAACTGCTGGATCTCGAGCAGCAACGGATTCTCACAGGAGACGCCCTTGCGCTCGCGCTCCAAAGCAAGGCTGATATGGTCTGCGAGAGCAATGAGAATCTTGTCGTTGATATCAACATTGAGCTCTCGACGGAGCATCTGAACGATGTCCTCGGAAATCACGAGGTTGACGGTGGGGATGGACTCCAAAAGATGTGCCAAGCGGTCAATCGTACGCGAATCCTGAGAAGTTCCCTCCTGCAACGCGTAGGTCTTTTCGACCGACGTCTCATCGATGGCATCGCCGGCATGGCGACCAAAGCAGAGGCCTCGACCGATGACGATGAGCTCGGAGCCATCGTCCGAAGTGACCATTGCGACGTTGTTGTTAAAAACTCGCTTGATAACCACGGTACCCACCACAAGAATTTACTCGGAAAGCCAGACGACAGGCTCTTTAACAGCAACAGGGCCGGAAGCATGCTCGCGAAGAGTCGAGTTCTCCGAACGCTCGCACACGATAACGAAGACCGTGGGATCAAAGCCGGCAGCGCGAACCACGTCGAAATCGACCTCGACGAGGGGCTGGCCCGCGTCGACATGGTCACCCTGGGCAACAAGCGCATGGAAGCCCTTGCCCTCAAGTTTAACAGTGTCGATTCCGATATGCAGCATCACCTGAGCGGAGCTGTCATCGGACATGATGCCCAGCGCGTGCTCAGTCGGAAACAGCGCCGCGACGGTGCCGGAAACAGGAGCGCACACCGTTCCCTCTTGGGGAACCACGGCAACGCCATCGCCCACCGCACGGCTGCTAAAAGCGGGGTCATTGGTTTTTTCTAGATTAACAAGCTCGCCGGAAACAGGGGCGAGGATTTCGAACTCGGAAGCCGCAGTCGTCTGCTTATCCGAGCCACCCATTAGGCGAGAAAAGAAACCTATGGTGACATGTCCCTTCATAAATATAGCCCAACCAAAATCAATCGAATGCGCCCATTGAGACGCTCGCGATCAAAGACTTTGGTTAGGCCCACGTCCGAGGGGACTCGGTAACCTTCCGCATTTCTTTTTACGGGGGTTATTGTAGGCAACAACAAAGCCAGAATAGTCATTATGACCGGTGAGCGGTATTTTTTCTTCGATAAACGGTATTTAAGCGGCACTTAGGGACGTTCCTTTTCTGCCGGCACTCGGGGACACTCCTCACTCTGGTGCATTGGGGACAGGTTTGTTTGCACCAGGTTGGTGCAGATTAACCTGGCCCCATTGCACCAATTTCGTATGCGCTAGATAAAGAGCTCGCATTCCTTCCGCACGACGCAAACCTTGCTCAGCATCTGGGAAACAGCGGATAGCTTGTTGGGATCAAGCTTGCGAGCGCCTCGCGGACATACGGCAATGCAGCGCATGCAGGAGATGCACGCCTCGCCAGCTGCTCGTTTGGGGTCACCCTTGTCGATAGCACAAACGGGGCACGCCGCGGCGCATGCACCGCAGGAGACACAATCCCCTGTTGCCTCGGGTGCCATGCGGTGACCTCCGGCTTGTTTATAAGGACGGTTGCCGGGAATAGAGGGCTCGGACGCATCCTCAGCCAACAGCTTTTGCTGAATTTGCTGCGCAAACTCTGCGAGCTGCGCCTCATCCTGCGCATCCGGACGACCGGCAGCAAACTGTCGCGCAATGGAATGTTCTGCAATGGCCGCAACTGCCGCGATCACCCGGAATCCCGCATGCTTCGCAACGTCCTCCAGCTCTACGAGCGTGTCCTCAAACGCGCGGTTTCCGTATACGCAAACCAAAACAGCCCGAGCCCCGTTGCCGCGCACCATGCCCAACCGGTCAGCCACCACAGCCGGGATTCTACCGGCATACGCCGGCACAGAGATTACGGCCACGTCGTCCTCAGTCATCGAGACAGCGCTGAAATCTAGCCCGCTATCGGTCAGATCGACGGTAACGGTATTCTTGCCCAGTGCCCCGGCCACAAGGCCAGACACCTTCCGCGTTCCACCCGTCGGACTAAACACAATTTCGAATACGCTCATCGAGACACCCTCCCCTACGCCTGGCAACGCGTCAAGCCGCTTTCACATCCAGCCAGAGTATACGGCACGTGGGGTCCCCGTTTTGATGCATCAAGCACCCCAATGCACCCACCCTACGCTGTCTGCCTCTTCGTTTTGTATAAATTACGGTACAGATTGTATATATTTACGGGATACCGCCGTGTTCTCCCGAGGTACCCCATCCTGGCCCGTGCAAAAAACGGAGTATTCTGCAACGTGACCGCGCCAGCACCGCCGCGGGTGGGCAAAACTGTAGGGCGCCGTATCATTTTAAGTCCCGACATGGCGAGAATAACGCGCCCTGCTCCGGAAAACGGCGAAATTTAACTCAAAACGCTCATAAGGGATATCTGAAGGCCACCGTTGGCAATACCGAATCGTATGCAGCCAACTAGAGCTGCTGAATACTCCAAAAAATGCACGGAGCACCCCATGGGACCCATTGCCGCATGGCAGGAAACAGGTCCACGGCATCCTCTAGATGCATTCCCGAGGAAATCACATTTGAACTAGCGATCGGATACGGCAAACAGAAAGGGCCCCGAACGTAGTTGCTCGGGGCCCTTGGTTCGCCTCGCCCTAGCGGGCGATGCGTGTGTTACTTGCGCTTGCCGCCGCCGTCACCGGGGCGACGGGAGCTGCTGCCGCGCTTGCCGCCACGGCTGTTGCCATAGCTGCCGCGGTTATCGCGACCGCCGGCGCGGCCGCCACGGGAGCCGGCCTGGTTGCCGCCGCGACCACCACGGTAGCCGCCGCGACGCTCTTCGCGGGTATCGTCGTAGTTGCGCCAGTCATCGCGACGATCGCGGCTGGCACGCGGGTCACGACGATCGCGCGACTCGTTAGAACGACCAGCGCCGCCGCGGCCGCCATTGCCGCGAGCACCCTCGCGACGCTCGCCGCCGTGGCTACCGCGCTCTTCAAAGCGCTTGCCGCCACGGGACTCACCGCCGCGGGCACCACGCTCACCACGGCCCTCGCCGCCACGACGCTCATCACGGCCACCGCGC
>ERZ857882.3942-NODE-3942-length-13406-cov-2.715677_pt1 | contig 13406 bp, 12 predicted proteins | sample MGYA00519697_ERZ857882 | MGnify/ENA primary metagenome ERZ857882 (study PRJEB31778, sample SAMEA3449373) | human gut metagenome | biome: human gut; feature: human-associated habitat; material: faeces | place: United Kingdom | collected 2010/2012 ...
CCGGGAACTCCATCAGAACGTCGGTCATCTCGTTGCCGCGCTCGCCGCAGCCGATGTAGACGACGATATCCACATCCGACCACTTTGCAAGCTGGTGCTGCACGACGGTCTTGCCGCTGCCGAACGGGCCGGGGACGGCTGCCGTGCCGCCCTTGGCGACGGGGAACATGGTGTCGATGATGCGCTGTCCGGAGTTCAGCGGACGGCTGGGGGTGAATTTGCCGGCGTTCGGACGCTGGATACGCACCGGCCAGCGCTGGATCATATCCAGCTCGATCTCGCTGCCGTCGCCGAGCGTCAGGCAGGCGATCTTTTCCTCGACGGTGAATTCGCCGCCGCGGATCCACTTCACGGTGCCCTTCTTGATCGTCGGGGGGACCATGATCTTGTGGAGGATGGCGGTCGTCTCCTGCACGGTGCCGAGCACGTCGCCGGCGACAAGCTCGTCGCCCTCCTTCGCCGCAGGGACGAAGTTCCAGATCTTCTTGCGGTTGAGCGCCGGAACGCTCACGCCGCGGGCGATCGTCTCGCCGGTGAGATCGCGGATCTCCGGCAGGGGACGCTGGATGCCGTCATAGATGTTTTCGAGCATGCCGGGCCCGAGCTCCACGCTCAGCGGCATACCGGTCGTCACGACCTCGGCGCCGGGGCCAAGGCCGGAGGTCTCTTCGTAGACCTGAATGGAGGCGCTGCCTCCGGTCATATTCAGTATCTCGCCGATCAGGTGCTGTTCGCCGACACGGACAACGTCCGATACGTTGGCGTCCTCCAGACCGTCGGCCACCACCAGCGGTCCGGATACTTTAATCACTTTTCCGCTCAATGTTCTACCTTCTTTCCGTTAAGGTTCCGGCGCGGCGCTGCCGCCGCCCGGCGCGCCGCATGCGGCGCAAAAGGGTCGTCTTTATAATAACTTACAGGATATTGCTGCCGACGGCGCGTTCCACCGCCGAGCGCAGCGCGCTCTGGCCGAGGCCGAGCGTCCCGTCCCGTCCGGGGATGAGGATGATCGCCGGGGTGGGGCTGTCCTTGAAGCGGTCGATCTCATGCGAGAGCTCCGCGGCAAGGTTCTCCTCCAGATAGAGGATGGCGTATTCGCTCTCGCCGGAGGTGATCCGGCGGAGAGTGTGCCGCGCCTCGTCCGCGCTGTCCACGGGGAACACGTCCAGCCCGAGCGCTTTAAAGCCCATAACGGTCTCTCTGCCGCCCATGACGCCGATCTTATACATAGCTCTCACGCAGCCTTTCTTTCAGTCGCTCCGGGTCGATGCCGGCCAGAAGCCCGGTGAGCACCATGCGGACCGCCATGGTGTTGCCCTCCTCCGCCGTCAGATAGCCGACGACCTGTTCGGGGCCGAAGCTCTTGAGATGCGCGCCGGTCATGTAGCGGTTGACGGCGTTGTCGCACTCGCGCTCAAACTCCGTCATCGTGCCGCCCTCGATCGCGGCCGCGCCGAGCGCGGCGGCATCGCTGAACGGCGTCGAAGCGAACGCCGCGGCGATCCCCTCGCCGGAGAACACCGCCTGCACGAGCCGCTGCACCGGAACATTGCCGCCCGCGACGAGCGCGCCGCGGAGAAACTCCGCGTCCTTGCCCATGCGCACGCAGCGCACCGCGGCGCGGAGGTTCGCGCTGTCGATGAGCGTTGTGACATAGCCCTTCACGAAGGGGCTCGACACCGCGTCGGCCAGCGCCTTGAGATCCTCATAGTACGCCTTGTCGAGCGCGAAGTCCGCCAGCTGCGGATTGCCGGTGCGGGCAAGAATGCCCTTGGCCTCCGCCATGGCGGGGCCGAGCTTTCCGGGGATGAAGTGGAAGCTGTCCTCGCGGAACGCCGCTTCGAGCTTTTCCGGCTCGACCTGTCCGGCGTCGGAGAGGAGGTACGCCGCGTCAACGCCCGCGCCCTCGCCCTTGACGATGGTTTTGGCGTTGTGGTAGTCGTACTTCAGCCGGAAGATGCCCACCAGCTCCTTTTCCGGAACGAAGCGGGTGATCTCCGCATAGATCTCCGCCTGACGCTTGGCAAGCGCCTCGCTCACCGCCGCGCTGCCCTTGCCGGAAAGATCGGGCCAGCCGATCTCGGCGAGGAGCCTTGCGGCTTCCTCAAAGCTGCCGGAGGAGAGCATCTGCTCGAGCCGGTCGCGGCGGAGCATGCGGTTCTCCCGTGCCTTGAGCATCGAGGAGATGAACAGATAATCTTTGTCCGAAACTTTTTTGTTTGCCATTTTCTTCCCGCCTTCCAACCGGATCAGTCAAAGAGGATGGCGGCGATCTCCGCATCCAGACTGTTCCGGCTCAGCGCAAGAAGCGTGTCAACGGTGCAGTTGACTTCCACGCTGCCCTCGCGGAGCTTGAGACCGCCGGAGAAGTCGCCGCTCTCGTCCGAGAGCGTGAGCCCGGCGGGGAGTCCCCGCTCGGTCAGGATCGCGTTCGCGCCGCGGACGATCGCCTCGCCCATGGAGCGGTCCTGGCTGTTGATGACGATGCGTTCATGCCCGGTGACGGCGGCATGACCCGCCTGAGACGCGAGGAACGCCGTATATTTTTCCTCCGGCAGGGCGAGGAGCTTTTCCTTTGCTCTGCCGTAGGCGCGCTCGAGAATGCTCTGCTTGAGCGCGAGCGTATCCTTGCGGCTCTGGAGCTTTGCGGCGCGCTGTTCGCGCTCGGCGCCGAGGCGGACCTCGGTATTGCCCTCGTTCATGCGCGCTTCATACGCCTCGTCCGCTTTTTTCTGGTAGGCGGCGCGGATCTCCCGCGCCGTCTTTTCGGCCTCGGCGATCACGGCGGCGGCGGCTTCGTTCGCCTCTGCCGTGATACGGGCCGTGATTTTTTCAATTCCGTTCATGGCGATACCGGTCCTTTCCGGATCAGGCGCCGAGGTGCAGGTTCAGCAGCATCAGGAAGGAGGCGAGCAGCGAGAGGATGGCGTAAAACTCGACCGTGATGCAGAGGATGATGCCCTTCGCCCAGTCGTCCGGACGCTTGGCCATCAGGTTGACGGCGGTAGCGGCCACGCGGCCCTGCGCCGGAGCGGAGATAGCGGCGCCGGTCGCCATCGGGAGGCACGCGCACGCAACGCGCAGGCCGTCAACGACGGTGAGGCTGGTCGGATCGACGTTGCCGCCGAACACGCCCATCTGAAGCAGCGCAAAGAACCAGACGACGAGGCCGTACAGACCCTGGGTGCCGGGGATGACCTGAAGGATCATGACTTTACCGAACTTGGAAGGATCCTCGGTGACGAGACCTGCGCCCGCTTCACCGGCGATGCCGGTACCGAGACCGGAGCCTGCGCCTGCAAGGCATGCAGCCAGACCTGCGCCGAGAAGACCTATTGCCAGACCGGAATGTGCAAACAGAAATTCCATTTTTATTTTCCTCCTAAATTTATTCTGCTACGTTGTAGTATTTCGTTTTTACCGTAAGCGGATCGAATGGGCGGCCGCCGTCCTCATAGAACTTGCCGAAGTACTCCAGGCACTGGAGCCTCAGGTCGTGCACGAAGCAGCCGAGCAGGTTCAGCGCGAAGTTGAGCGCGTTGCCCGCTATGGAGATGATGAGGAACACGACGATGTTCCCCGCTATCGCGCCGATGGTGTTGAACACCGTCGCGATGACGGAGCCGGCGAGCATCAGAGCCATGATACGGGTATAGGACAGGATATCGCCGAACCAGCCGGTGGCGGTATTGTAAAGAGTCCCGAACAGGCTGCCGAGCTTGCCGAAGATGCCCTTGGAGCCGCGTGAGCCGCCGTAGAAGATCATCACTGCGCCGATGATGAGCACGACCGGGACACCGGAGACATTGCCAATCTTCAGCACGTAGAGGATGATACCGGCGAGCGTGACCCACAGAGAGCCCTCTTCCCAGATCGCGTCGGCTATCTGGCCGTGCTTTATCTTCTTGATAAAGCTGATGGCAAGACCCGTGTTGAGGTGGATAAGGCCGAGCGCCATCGAGCCGACAAGGACATAGACGGTATCGTTGAGCGGGGTGAAGAGACTCGGAAGCTCGCCCCAGCCCTCGGGCTTGCCGAGGATGCCGCCGATCTTTACGAGCGCGTCACCGAAGAAGCCGCCGGTTATCGCGCCCATTATAAAGGTCGCGATGCCGCAGTAGAGCAGCAGCTGGCAGAACGACAGCGAGCCTGCCCTCGGCTTCATCTTCTTCATTGCTATCACCGCCGCGAGGATCATTATGATGCCGTAGCCCATATCCGCCATCATGAGTCCGTAGAACAGGATGAAAAACGGAGCCATGAGCGGGTTCGGGTCCAGACTGCCGTAGGCCGGCAGGCTGTACATGTTCGTCACCATATTGAGCGCGTTGGTGATCTTATTATTCTTGAGCTTTACAGGGACATTGGGGTACTCATCCTCCTCGGGGACGAGCGCTTCCCAAGCGCAGCCGAAGCGCTCGAACACTTCATTGAGCTCCGCTTCGCGCTCCTCGGGGTACCAGCCCTCCATGATAACGGCGCTGTCCGTGCCGTAGAGCTTGTCCCCGGCCTCGGCCAGAGATATCTGCACGCTCACGCGGTCTGCCGCAAGTTTCAGCTCGTCGCGCCTGACGGCTTCGTCGACGATATACTGCAGGCAGTCCACCTTTTCCCTTTCGAGGGATCTGAGCGTGTTGCGTGCTTCGATAGTGCTCTCCTTAGCTGTGCCGTTCACACCGGTGAAGGACGCCGCGCTGAAGCCGAAGCCGCGCAGGCATTCCTGCATTTCGGCAAGCTTTTCGCGCATGCACACGAATACGACGTAGTGCTCCTTCTTCTCCTCATGCACACAGAAGAGCTCGCTCTCGGCGTCTATCTGTTCGAGCGCCGCTTCTACCTGACCCAGCTCCGTGCGGGCGGGTATGGTGCCGAGCAGCACCGCGCAGCGTTCCGTGCCCTCGGTACCGAGCGGCAGGTCGAGATCGAGCCACGGCTGGAGCGACTGGATGACGCCGCGCTGGCGGCTCTCCTCGGCGCTGATGCGCTTGATGCGCGCGTCGTAGCTCTCGATGCCTTCGGCGACCTTGAGCGCACCGGCAAGGCCGGTATCGTCCAGCAGGACGCAGTCGTCAAGCTCCGGCTTTGCGGAGAGAAGCTTGCCCTTCTTCGGGGCATAATGATCCAGCAGGTCAATGGCATGCGTCAGCGTTGTGTGCCGGCTCTTGAGAGATGCGACGTCGCTGCTCTCCCGATGTACCAGCGCTTCGATATCCGTGCCGTGAAGCTCGCCCTCAAGCTCGGAAATTTCCACGCAGCCATGCCTGATAAGCTCCCGCAGGAGTTCTTCCTTATTGGAACGGACAGCAATAAGGCGGAGCTTTTTCATTTTTAGAATGGCCATCTCAGCTGTTCACTATCCTTTCCACAACAAGAGCTGCTGCCTGCTCCAGCCGCCCTTCGGCTCTGGCGCGCAGCGCTGCTTTCTGATTTTCCAGCTCACCGGAAAGGCCCTTGGCCTGAGCCCTTGCCTTCTCGCTGACCTGGCGGCTGAGCTCCTTGAGCTCCTCCTCGGCTTTTGCGCAGGCGGCATCGATCGCAAGCTTGCCCGCGGTATCCGCGTCAGCCAGCATCTGCTTCGCCTTGCTCTCGGCTTCGGCTACCGTGACCTTGGCCTGAGCTTCCGCCTGAGCAATATTGCTTACTGCTTCAAATGACATTGGCACACCCCCTCTTTATCCCGCAATGCGTTATTAAAAAAGCTGTCTTTATGATACCTTAACGCGCATATAGATTCAAGCAAAACTTACCTTTTTACTTTGTCAAAATTGACGCACACGGTCAAAAGCTTACAGACTCCGCGTATTTGTATATAAAGCTGCTACAGTATTGTATTATATTGACAGAATCTTGTCAAACGCGAATCTGCACAAATGAAAAAGCCGGATGTGTCATAGTTTCGTCAATGTATACAATACTGTGAGAGCTGCCCAAAAGCAAACGACCGCGGCTGCGGAGATAGCTCCGCATAGCCGCGGCTGTTAAAATAACGCTAAGGTTTATACGCCCTCAAGCTGTATTCTGCACTGCCGTCCGTCGGAGCCGTCGGCGTAGATGCGCAGGCTCTCGCCCTCGCTGCCGGTGCAGTCAAATTCGTAGCAGGCCATATATTCCCCGCCGGGGCGCTGCACGATCACCTTGCGGCTGCCGATCACGCTCACATTATCGGGCAGGCTGCCGCGCGCTGTCTCCTCGTCGCAGCTCCAATCGAGTTTAGGCACATCGTCCGAATAGCGCGTCGCGTCATAGGAATATATGCTGCCGTCGTCGAGCGCGACGGAGACGCTGATATAATCGTCGACGCGCAGCGCGCCGTCCTGCACGGGGACAAAGCGGAACGAGGCGACACTCCCGTTCCCGCCGCGCTCGCTGAGACTCAGGCTGTCATAGCCGCGCGCTTTCAGAAAGTCCTGCGCGATCCCCTCGGCCTGCTCCGCGCTGATGCTCCCGGAGCCTACGAGCCGCGACTGTGACAGAGATTCAAGTCCGCGCGAGCTGACGCACAGGAGCACGTTTCCCGCGCTGTAGCAGCGGCGGCCGTCCTCGCCCTCATAGCCGTATTCGTCCTTGAGTTCGCGCGGCTCCATGCCAACGGCCTCGGCGGCGAGCGCCCGCGCCTGCTTCTCGCTCAGCTTTCCGCGCTCCTTCTCCGGGCGGGTGCTGTACTGCCCGTCATATTGAAAATCCTCGGGCGCGGTGAAGTCCGCCTCGTAGCCCAGAAGCTCGGCGCTGAGCTTTCCCGTGTCCTCGATGCCGATGTTCTGAAGCTGCTCCTCGCGGCTGTCCATGATGAGCTCCCCGGAGTTGACGCGCCCCTGCATATCGCGCAGACGGGAGGAGAACTCCGCAGCGGTATCGGACATGGCCTTGAGCTGCTGCTTCTGCTCACCGCTGAGATCGTCGCCGCTCTGCGCGCCGAGGCTTTTTGCGTAGTCCCGCGCGGTTTAGAAAGCCCGAGAGCTGCTCAAGCTCCTGCGTTGAAAACGGCAGCGCAGAGAGCGCAGCCTCGGCGGCCAGCGCGTTGGCATAGGCCTGAGTGCATATGCTGCGCCCCAAGGTCGCGTCAGTGGCGTACAGGCTCTTTTTAAGCGAGCGGCTCAGCCCGTCGACCGCGGAGACGGTCGTCTCAAACGCGCCGGACGAGCTGTACAGTGCAGTAAGCCGGTAGACGGCAAGCTTTGAGTACAGCACTGCCGAGAGCACGCTGAGCGTAACGAGCGCCGCGGCGGTATATATAATGATAAGCTGTTTTGCTTTTGCGGACATAAAAACACCCCTTTGACGCTTATTAGTATCACCGTCAAAGGGGCAGATTATTATTGATTATCCGAGCTTTTCAAGCGCCGTGTTCAAACGGCGGAGAGTCTCGTCCTTTCCGAGAATGCGGCATATCTCGACCGCGCCGCCGGGAGTGACTGCCTTGCCCGCGGCCGCGATGCGCACAGGCCACATGACCTTTGCGTTCTTCGCCTCCATCGCCTCGGCAAGTCCGACCATCGCACCCATGATATGCTCATCGTCCCACATCGGCAGTGCCTCGAATATCGGGACGATCTTCTCCAGCACGTCCCTGGAGCTGTCCTTATCGGACTTGGACTTCTTGTGGACGAAGAGCTCGGTATCGTACTCGGGCAGCTCGTCGAAGAAGTCAACCTTCTCCGGGATATCGGTCAGCACCTCGGTGCGCTGCTGGAGAAGCGCGGCGATGGCCGCGGCGTCATACGCGGGGTTCTTCACGCTCCGGCGGATATACGGCTCCGCCGCCTTGGCAAAGGCCTCGGGGCTCATGGCGCGGATATACTCGCTGTTGAAGTAGCGCAGCTTGTCAATGTCAAAGATCGCGGGGGACTTGGAGATACCGGCAAGGTCAAAGATATCGATAAGCTCGTCCATGCTGAATATCTCCTGCTCGCCGCGCGGGCTCCAGCCGAGGAGCGTGACATAGTTTATAACGGCGTCGGTCAGGTAACCCTGGGCGATAAGATCCTCATAGGACGGGTCGCCGTGGCGCTTGGACATCTTGTTGTGCGCGTCGCGCATGACGGGAGAGCAGTGGACATACTTCGGGATGTCCCAGCCGAAGCCCTCGTACAGCAGGTTGTACTTCGGGGCGGAGGAGAGATACTCGCTGCCGCGCACGACGTGGGTTATGCCCATGAGGTGGTCGTCCACAACGTTTGCGAAGTTATAGGTCGGCAGCCCGTCGCGCTTTAAGAGCACCTGATCGTCAAGGCTCGCGTTCTCGACGGTTATGTCGCCGAAGGTCTCGTCATGGAAAGTGGTCGTCCCCTCGTGCGGGATGAGCTGGCGGATGACATAGGGTCTGCCCTCGGCGGCGAGACGGTCGGACTCCTCACGGCTCATGCAGCGGCAGGGATCGTCCCCGCGGTCAAATTCGCCGGTGTCCTCCTCAGAGGCTGTCTTTTCGCAGAAGCAGCGGTAGGCATGGCCGCGCTCCATGAGCAGCTCCGCGTATTCCTTATAGAGTCCGCGGCGCTCGGTCTGCACATAGGGGCCGACGGGGCCGCCGACGTCCGGGCCTTCGTCGTGCTCGAGATGGCACTGCTCCATCGTCCTGTATATAACGTCAACAGCGCCCTCAACGAGACGCCCCTGATCCGTATCCTCGATGCGGAGAATGAACTTGCCCTTATTGTGGCGGGCGATGAGATAGGTATAGAGCGCGGTACGGAGATTGCCGACGTGCATGTACCCCGTGGGAGACGGGGCGAACCGCGTACGTACCTCGCCCGTGGGGATGCGCTTTTCCATATCCTCAAACCACTTCATGTCTTTCATTTTGTGCCTCCTGCGCCAAAATATATTCAGCTTACTTTTCTTATATTATTTTGCAAATTGGCAGTTGTCAAGACAAACTTATTTTGATACAATGTATAGACGCTCATACTGGGCTTTTTCTGAGCCTCCGCCGGCCGTTCCGGAGACAGCGCCGCCGCGGCGCGATAAATATGGACGGCAGAATGGGAGATTATTGTGGATAACAACACTGCTGAAAAGAAAACTATGCTCTCGGGCATCCAGCCCTCCGGTGACCTGCACCTCGGCAACTACCTCGGCGCGGTCAAGAACTGGGCGGAGCTCGCCGATGAGTTTAACTGCTATTATTTCATGGCCGATCTGCACACGCTCACCGTGCGCCAGGATCCCAAGCTGCTGCGCCGCCGCAGCCTCGAGCAGCTTGCCCAGTACATTGCCTGCGGCATAGACCCGGAGAAGAACGTCCTGTTCCTGCAAAGCCATGTTCACGAGCATGCGGAGCTTGGCTGGATACTCAATTGCTACACCATGTTCGGCGAGCTGAGCCGCATGACGCAGTTTAAGGATAAGTGCGCAAAGAACGCCGATAATATAAACGGCGGCCTGTTCACCTATCCCAGCCTCATGGCGGCGGATATCCTGCTGTATCAGGCCGACTATGTTCCTGTCGGCGAGGATCAGCGCCAGCACTGCGAGCTTACGCGCGATATCGCCGTGCGCTTCAACAATATCTACGGCGAGACCTTCAAGGTCCCCGAGGCGTATATCCCCAAGGCCGGCGCGCGCGTCATGGGTCTTGGAAACCCCACCTCAAAGATGAGCAAATCCGATCCCAACGGCTGCGTTTTCCTCATGGAAAAGCCCGAGGATATCGCGCGCAAGTTCAAGCGCGCCATAACCGACTCCGACACCGAAAACTGCGTGCGCTTCGACCCCGAGAACAAGCCCGGCGTTTCAAACCTCATGAACATCTATTCCGCCGTCACCGGCAAGAGCTTTGACGAGATAGAGCGCGAATTTGAAGGTCAGGGCTACGGCGTTTTCAAGCCTGCGGTCGGCGACGCGGTCATCGAGACTCTGCGCCCGATCCGCGAGGAGGCAACGCGCCTGCTCAACGACAAGGCCTACCTTTGCAGCGTCTACACCGAGGGCGCGCAGAAGGCAAGCGTCATTGCGCGCAAGACCCTCCGCAAGGTATATAAGAAGGTAGGTCTCGTAGAAAAGCCCTTCTGATTTTACTGGAGATATTATAGATATGATCGATCTAAGTTTTGACGTCTGGAAGAACATCCTGCTCGCGCTGGCTGTCGCGTTTGTCATTTCCTTTGCCGCGACGCCCGTTGTCAGCTCCTTTGCCAAAAAGGTCGGAGCGATCGACATTCCGGACAAAAAGCGCCATATTCACAGCCACCCCATACCGCGCATGGGCGGCCTTGCGATATTCCTGGGCTTCCTGCTGTCGGTGCTGCTGTTTGCAAACATAACGCCGCAGGTGCGAGGCATTCTGCTCGGCGCCATCCTCATCGTTGTCGTCGGCGCAATAGACGATGTGATGAACCTAAATGCCTGGCTTAAATTCTGCGTGCAGATAGTCGCGGCGGTCATTGCCGTTTTGTCCGGCGTTATCATTAACGTCGTGTCAAATCCGCTGCTGATAACGAGCGAGCAGGCCGTGACCATCGGCATCCTCGCCGTTCCCGTGACCATACTGTGGATAGTCGGCGTCACAAACTCGGTCAACCTCATCGATGGGCTTGACGGACTTGCCTGCGGCGTTTCCGCCATCGCGTCGCTGACGATGCTTGTCGTGTCGCTTCTTGTGTCCGATGCAAACATCAATGTCGCAGTTATCCTCGCCGCGCTCTGCGGCGGATGCCTGGGCTTTATCCCGTATAACCTCAATCCGGCGAAGATATTCATGGGCGACACCGGTGCGCTGCTGCTGGGCTATGTTCTGGCAACGGTCTCGGTCATCGGTATGTTCAAGTTCTATGCCATCGTTACATTTGTCCTGCCTGTGCTTGCGCTTGCCGTTCCGCTTTCGGACACGATATTTGCGTTTACACGCCGCATCCTGCACGGACAAAGCCCCTTCCATGCCGACAGGGGACACTTCCACCACAAGCTGCTGGACATGGGCCTGAGCCAAAAGCAGGCCGTTGCCGTGCTCTACGCCGTTTCGGCCATCCTCGGCCTTGCCGCGGTGCTGCTGACCTCGACCGGAATCATCCGCGTCGTCGTTGCCGTCATTGCCTTTGTCATTGCCGTGTGCATATGGCTGTTCGTGTTCAGAAACAACAACAATATCCATCCGCTGCCGCACGAAAAACCGGCGGATGAGTCCGGGGAGGCCGACAGCAAAAATGAGTAAGCTTAAAGTCATGTCCGTTTTCGGCACGCGCCCGGAAGCGATAAAAATGGCGCCGCTCGCGCTTGAGCTTCAGCGCCGCGAGAGCATCGAAAGCCTCATCTGCGTTACCGCGCAGCACCGCGAGATGCTTGATTCCGTGATGCACTGCTTCGGCCTGAAAGCCGACGCGGACCTCAACATCATGGGCAAAAACCAGACGCTTACCGATGTTACCGTCAAGGCGCTCAAGGGGCTTGAGGGCTGCTTCGCGGAGCTTCGCCCCGATCTTGTCCTCGTACACGGCGACACGAGCACGACCTTTTCCGCCGCGCTCGCCGCGTTCTATGCGAAGATACCCGTCGGCCATGTCGAGGCCGGTCTGCGCACCTACGATCGCTACAGTCCGTTCCCCGAGGAGATGAACCGCTGTCTCGTCGGCCGCCTTGCAACGCTGCACTTTGCGCCGACGGCGAAGAACGCGGAAAATCTGCGCGCCGAGGCTGTCACCGGCGATATCTTTATCACCGGCAACACCGTCATCGACGCAATGAAATATACCGTCGGCGACGGCGGCTTTGCCTCGAGCGAGCTTAAAAGCATCGACTTTTCAAAGCGCGTCATTGCAATGACCTGCCACCGCCGCGAAAACTACGGCGAGCCGATGAAGAATATTTTTTCCGCCGTGCGCACCGTTGCGCTGACGCATCCCGACGTTGAGATCGTCTATCCCGTGCATCTGTCGCCCGTCGTGCGCGGCGCGGCAAGCGAGTACCTTGCGAATCTGCCGAACGTTCACCTCATCGAGCCGCTCGACGCGATGGATATGCACCGGCTCATGAGCGCAAGCTACATGGTCATGACCGACTCCGGCGGCATTCAGGAGGAGGCGCCCTCGCTGGGCAGGCCCGTCCTCGTTCTGCGCCGCGAGACCGAGCGCCCCGAGGCCGTTGCGGCCGGCACGGTCAAGCTCACCGGCGTTGACCGCGACGATATCATCCGCGATGCCGACGAGCTGCTCACCGGCGGCGAAATGTATCAGCGCATGGCGCACGCCGTCAATCCCTATGGCGACGGCCACGCCTGCGAGCGCATCGCCGACGCTATCGAGTTCTCCTTCGGCCTGCGCGAGACCCGCCCCTCATCTTTTTAGTGGCGCTTTTTTAGTGGCGAATTGACGCACCTACGGATACATATATCTCTGGTAGCCCGGTGTCGAAGTTGGCGACGAAACCGTAACGTTTCGCGTTTTTTTAGAGGCGCATTGGGGCACCTACGGATATATATATCTCCGGTAGCCCGGTTCGAGGGTGCCGACGAAATCGTAACGTTTCGCTTCCTGTAATGTTGCGCTATATTAGTGCAAAATTTGCCTGTATGATCGAAAAAAGCGCCGAGTATGAATTGACTTGAAAATCGCTGCCGGGATCTTATCGATATTGCAAAGGACACGGGCATCTGGTATATTCATATCCGTAAAGCTCGAGGAGGAGAACGGCGATGACAAAAATACTTTTCGTCTGCCACGGCAGTGTTTAATGGATGCTGTGAAAGCCTAGGCTTTAAAGGATTTTTTGATGATTGACGAATAATTTACACCTTATTTATACCTTTGGAAGACCGGATCGGAATAATAGAGAAATAAAGAAATAGATAAATATAACAGGAAGCAATTTTGTCATATTGGAAATAATTAAATTTTGCTGAACCGTGTTGATTTTATTGATTGAGTATAATAAAAGTAAGAACAGAAACTTCCATGTTTGAAGCGGTTACCAGAATTGACAAAGAAATGCAAGTTAGCCAATCCGGTAGTCCAGCATATTTTTTCATTGTCACCCGACGTTTTTACAAAACATATACTTATTCCGCTTGATGCGTCATTCTTGTTCTGAAAACAGGAACAGAATCCTTACAGCGACTGTAAGTGTTATTTATTGTGCTTCTGTGCTATCATTTACCCAGAAATGGATAGGAGGCATTCACATGAAACCAATTTTGAATATTGAAAATCTTACCAAAGTCTATGGGACGTTGCCAAACCAGACGAGAGCACTGAACGGAATCACTTTTCAGGTCATGCCGGGAGAGTTTCTCGGTATTATGGGAAGCAGTGGTTCCGGCAAATCCACGCTTCTCAACTGTATTGCAACTGTGATTCAGCCTACAGGTGGAAGCATTCAGGTGGAGGGAGATACTCTGCAATCCCTCAAGGAAAAGGCTCTTGCCGAGTACCGTGGCAAAAAAGTTGGTTATCTATTCCAGAACTTTGAATTGCTGGACA
>ERZ857882.3959-NODE-3959-length-13339-cov-11.598163_pt1 | contig 13339 bp, 11 predicted proteins | sample MGYA00519697_ERZ857882 | MGnify/ENA primary metagenome ERZ857882 (study PRJEB31778, sample SAMEA3449373) | human gut metagenome | biome: human gut; feature: human-associated habitat; material: faeces | place: United Kingdom | collected 2010/2012 ...
CGCTGGACAGAATCTGCGAGGAATACAACCGTGTGATTGGAAATATGGAACTGGAACCGTTGATTGCAATTCCGGTTTTTGTCCATGACTTTCTGTGCATCCACCCCTTCAATGACGGCAACGGACGAATGAGCCGATTGCTCACAACGCTGCTTCTGTACCGAAGCGAATTTTATGTCGGCAAGTATATCTCCCTTGAAGCCAAAATCGCCAAAAACAAGGACATGTATTACGACGCGCTTGCACAGGCGCAAACTGGCTGGCACGAAGGCAACGAGGATGTAGTGCCCTTCATCAAGTACCTGCTGGGAACGATCCTTGCCGCCTACAAAGACTTTGAAGATCGTGTGGCGCTTGTGGAAACCAAGCTGCCTGCATTGGAAATGGTGCGCAGAGCAAGCAAGAATAGAATCGGGCGATTCAATAAGCAGGATATCCGGGAACTCTGCCCGACGCTCAGCGACAGTTCCATAGAGGGTGCTCTGCGGAAGCTGGTTGCAGCCGGAGAATTGAAAAAAGAAGGCCGTGGGAAAAATACCTGCTATTTCAGACTGAATTAGATATACTCCAATAAAAGCAACAATTTAGAAGACCGCCCCTGTTCGTATGAGCAGGGGCGGTCTTTTTGGGCGTCTTGAAAGACCGTGTACAGTAGCGCCATAAACAAAGAAAAATCAATTTCCGAAGTAAGTATGAATAGCCTGTGCTATGAACTTTGTTGTGCCTTCATCACCAGTCCTGTCTGAAATGCTCATCAGCCACAATATACGAAGAAAGTGAAAATGCTTCTTGACAAGCCGTAAGGCAATTCATATAATTGTATTTGTACACGAGAAAAGTTAAAAGCGCATCGATTCGGTATATAGATTTTGTTTCACGATTTATATATTCCGGTCATATTGTATTTTCAACGGTTCTCTTGTACATATCAAGAGAGCCGTTTTATTTTGCTTCAAGACAGGAGGGATTTCCGTGGATACGGCATTTATGCGAAAAACATTTGCGCTGATCGCAAAAGGATTGATTGAGAAAGAACAGCTTCTGCAGACGGAACCGACAAGGTATCCCTACAGCAAAGCTATGCAGCATGGAATCAATATGTTTTTAGCCGCAAGTCAATGGGCGGGGAGCCAAGCCGCTGTCGAGTATCCCGACGAGGTCTCTTTCCTTGCACATTTTATCACCAGACCTGTTGAGGAATGGTTCGATACATGGGAATCGGGAGCTGTCGAGCAATTGCATCTTCAGGAAGAGCCTTTTTATGCCTATGACGCCTTTGCGTATCAAAAAGCCGGTAACGTATATGTTCCCAGCTCGGATTGCTATGAGTTCCTGGAAACGCAGGACAGTGACATCATGAACGGAACAGACGAGCGTATTCTCTATGAAAAAATAATTACGTTAAGTCAAGAAGATTACTGCAGGGTCAGAAGATATATCATCGAGCATCCGATTATCACGCTTGAGGACAGGCGCGCTATGTCTCTTGAGCTGGCCGATGATCCGATGGCCAGAGACGCCTTCCAGTTTGCCTACGAGGAAATTACGGAGGAATGCTACCACTGTCCTCGGTGCGGATGGACGATGATGCAAGGAAAATACGGATACAGCTGTCATTCGACGCATTGCACAGATACCCTCCCCGAACTCACAGATGAGATGAAGCTGGATAGTTCGGCCGGCGATCTCTATCGGTTAAAGAAAGGCGTTATGCGGTATTTTGCTGCGCCGGGAAAGCTTGAACTTGAAATTGCGGCGTTTTGTGAGAAAAAGAAGCTTCGCTGGGCATTGTGGCCGCAGATGGACCGCTATGATGTGGAGATCCGGTTCCCGGACGGGGATGTTTGGGAAATTGACGCAAAGGCATATCGAAATCCCATCGCGCTCCGCACGAAGATTCAGAATGACGGTGGGTTCCCTTCCGGGGACTATGCGCGCGGCTATTTTGTGATCCCCAGCGAATACACAGTCAATCAGCGAAACTATACCGCGATCATCAACCGCGTACTGAAGGATCAAAAAAATGTAGAGTGTGTGACTCTGAAGACGCTGAAAACCGCAATTGCGAAGAAGGAGGCGGCATGCAACGATGAATAAGACCAAAGACGGCTGGTACACTCCGCTTGCGGCACAATTTCAAGGCATAGACGAACCCATGCCGCTTGCCAGATTTGCGGCGATCGAAGCGGTTCTGCATTTGCTTGCCCTGAATGCACCGGCCGCCGATCCGGCAAAGGCCTATCTGTTATTTACCCAATATCAGCTTATTGGCACAACGGCGTGTACGGCTATGGAACACACCTTGCAGCAGGCCCGGCACACATTGGGGTACTATCGTTCTCAAAAATACTGGCAGGATGATTTGCGGGCATATCAGGCTCCGAAATATGATGCGGTTCGCGCTTTTTCGTTTGAGAAATCGGGGGAAAGTCGTTCGTTTTCCAAATCGGAGGGGGAATATCCCTATCCGTATGAGCGGCGCCAAAGGGAGTGGGAGCGGTTTTGGCCGGAAGAGCTTGAAGAAGCCAAGCCGCCTTCTTATGCCGGAGCCGGAACATATCGCTATCCGTATCTGAATCTGGAAACCGGGGAAACCGAAACTGTTTCGGTCAGATTTGACAATGACTGTACCGCACCCGTTCCGCCGGGAATTCCTGAAAAGGGACGCAGAGAACCAATTTCCGTCACTCTGGATGAACTGCTGAGCACCGCAAAGGAAATGGCCGGGATGTATCCCGGTGACCCGTGCTATGCGATTTTATCGACCAATGTTCTCAAGCAGGTCAAAGGAGCTTCCGTCAGTACATGTACGGAGCTCACGATCCTTGAGGTCATCAATATCATTGGCATGGTTGGCGCGGGCAAATCCACACTGATCAAGGTGTTGGCATTTTGGTGTCATAAAAATGGGTACCGAATGACGATCGTTGTTGACACGGTAGCCGAAGTCATGAACCTGCAGAAATATTTATCGGCCTTTGGGGTTGCAGCAAGCCCGTTGATTGGCCGCGGTGAAAGGCTGAAATATATCAATCAGATCGCGCAGCCCTGTGAGACTTGCTTGCCGGCAGGATTTTCCCAATACTTAACGCCGTTATGTTTGGTTGATGGAATGGATGCGCAGCACAGCGAAGCGGTCGCTTTCGGCAAAGAGCCGTGCTACGCCCTGAAAAAAGGGAACAAGAATTACCTGTGTCCGTATTTTCATCAGTGCATGGGCACCAGAATGCTCCGTGAATGCTATACCGCTTCCGTTGTTATCACAACAGTTGCGGGCTTTGCGGCATCTCGGGTAGGAGCGCAGCGGGAAACCTTTCTGGAGTTGGTAATGCGCGGCTTTGATGTGGTCGTCTTTGATGAAAGCGACAGGGTTCAAAAAACGCTTGATCACTTTTTTATGCCGGAAACGAGCTTTAATAGCTATATCCGCGAATGTGCCGAAGATTGCAGCGCCTATATGCGGCTGAGCAGCAAACGCAGAGAGGAGAATCTGGCCGAGCAGAGATACGATGAAATGCAGCGCCAGAGCGTGACAGTCCTGAGCTGTCTCGTAAAATCTCTGCACCATGAATTGGGTACATGGAAGAGAATTGCGCATGGAGATCCTTTTTCAGCCCTTACCCTCTTAGAGGATATGTACCGGGATGAGTCGGAATATAGAATTCCGTATGCCGTCTATCAAGCCATCTATGGCTTGATCGATATGCAGGATGACGATGACATTCGCCAGAGTACGCTATGGGCCGTCCTTGAGAGCTCCGGTAAGAGTACCGACGAGACGTTCTTTCACCAAATGTACCGCGCTTGGCTGAATGAGCTGGGCGATGATTTTCCGCGGCCTGAGAAGGATAAAGTGAAACAAATCCAAGATGCCCGCATCAAGCTTATTTTGCGGCTCATTTATTTTGATCACTTTATCCGAGACCTCAGCGATGCGTATGAGGCCAGCCACGAAACCTCTTACGGACAAAATGAACTGTTTGGATTCCTGCAAACTCGTTTTCGGCAGCAGCAGTATTTCCTGCCCTCCGCGCTGTGCGGCAACCTGTTTGGCCTGAAAAAGACAGATGACGAGGATATTATTCTGTTCCGTCAGTTTGCATTCGGACGAAGTTTGATGAAGGATCTTCCGTATTTGCGCACTGACGCACAGGGCAATCCTGCGGGCCCCCATGTGATTATGCTGTCCGGTTCCAGCTGGGCGGAGGGTTCATATGAGTACCACGTAAATCGGCCGGTGAACTATATCTTGGAGGCGGATGGTGAGAAACGCGCATTTTTAGAAAAAACGCGTTTCTTTGAATCCGGGTTTCCGGAGCGTATTTCCGGCGCGTCAGATGATCAACGCATGCTGCAGCTGCGGTCTGCGACCGAACGGACTGTCGATCTGATCGTCAGAGAATATGAGAGAAGGGCCGGGAAGATCCTGTTGGTCGTCAACAGCTATGTTCAGGCACAGGAAGTACAGCGAACACTGGAGACGGCCCTTCGGAAGGTCAATTGCCCTGCACAGGTTTGCCGGATGATCTCTGATGCCGTCAGCAGCGAGAATGTTCAGGGAACGGTGCGCCGGGGGGAGGTCAGCCGGTTTGCCGGGATGAAAGAGGAGATCCTGATTGCGCCCGCTATGGCGATCGAACGCGGACACAACATTGTCGATGAGTACGGCCACTCTGCCCTTTGCGCGGTGTTTTTCATGGTGCGGCCGATGGCTGTTCCTGACGATATCCAGCAGAAGGGCAGCAAGCTCAATGGATTTGTGGAAGCCCACTGTCATCGGGGGCCACAGGAATCTCTGTTCGCATACAATGTGCGCATCCGGCAATTTGCGGCACAGCAGTGGGCCAAGATGAGCAAAAGCAAATCGTTTGGTTTGGCTGAGCTGGATACCGAAGAGCGGAAAGATGTGGTTGCAACACTGTTTGTTTTGATCCTTCAGATTTTTGGCCGGTTGGCGCGTGTAACGGATGTGACAAAGCCGGAACCGCATGTTTATTTTATTGACGGCGCATTTCGCGGCCGCGAAGAAAAGCAAGGTGACTTTGACTGTCTCTCCGAGTTGGGCAGGTACTTAGATGCATTGATGACCTGCAAAGACAGTGCGGAAATTGCCGAAACGCTGTATGCTCCATTTTATAAAGCTTATCGAAAGGACATTCCGTATGAATCATAAAATCTATCCGCTGGCATATAAACTGTCTCCCAAACAAACCTGCACCCTGTACTATTTGGGGTTTCCCGCATCTTGGAAAGCGGCCCTGCTAAACATCGCACGGAAGACGAACCCGAAGTTTAAGGATGAGTATGGACTTCCGACGAATGCACTGAAGAAGCTGGTCGACAGCTGGATGGAAGGTATCATCGCTTTAGCTCCGCTAAAAAAGGACAGCCATGATGAGCGTTGGCTTACATCTTGCTATGAATACTCCGAGAAAAATATTCAGGCATTGTGCAGTATCATTAAGACCTGGGTAAAGGCCACGTATATCACGCCTTCAAGAGTAAACCCCATAGCAAAAAAACACGCAAAAGAATTTTGCGATACGATGAATTGGGAAGAACTTGCGGCGGATCGTTCCACGGATGAAGTTTGTCTTACGCTTGAGAACGGGACGGTTTGTGAAGCTGCTTATCAGGCCATTCCGCTTCTGGCAATCAACCGTCTGTTGGGAAAAGAGATTACCCTGAGCGGACAAACGTTGCACCTGTGCTATGCCGCTAAGAATCAGATGGTCAGCGATCCGATTACAGACATGAGGAGTCACCATCAGTACTCTTTTGTATTTGATGTATCTGTGCAGACAACTCCTCCGGAAAGAAAAGCGCTACTGCTGTGCCAGATGAGCATTCGCCGTTGGATCCCCGATAACTACAATAAGGAGCGGACTCCGTTTTTAACGAATGCAGTCAATGCGCATATTAAGATTTCAGAGGATAAGTATTGTCAAGTGCCCATTGTCTATGGTTACACGGCCAGACAGCCCGTATGGAAAGAACAGGACAAGGAATGCTACAATATTTGGGGGTATGCACAATTACCGTCGGCGGAAGCGGTTGTAAAAAATCCCGCGGCATACACAGAAAAAATCCTCCTTCCCTACAAAAACGGCATGGCCGGCTTTGCAGCTTCCAAAATCGGAACGGGTGTGTCCGTTGTTGACAAGGCGTCACTGTACAGGGCAGTGTCTGCACTGCTCGGAGATATGATTTGTGAGCAGCCCGAAGCGGAACGGGTCATGCTGCGAGGGCAGAAACTCAAAAAACATAACTCCCCGCAGGACTATGAGGATTCTGAAGATTTCCGGAACTGGGTCAGCCGATGCACGGAGACAGACCAAATCACATTCGAGCTGTATGGCCTGTGGAAGGATGCTTCGCAGCAAAGACTGCTGAAACAGATTGAGGCCAAAATTAAACAGGATTTTGGCGATGAAAAGGATACATCCAGCTTGAAAGTGCGGTGTGTGTGTAAAGAAGTCGGCAGTCTTGCAGATAGCATGCTGGACGATAAGCTGCAAACGCAAATTACACGATGCGGCGAAATCGCCGGGCTATTAGGCGATACCGATGGGGTAACGGCTTGTATTTTCGTTTTGCCCGGGCAAGAGAACTATGGTGTTGGTGATCCGAAATTCGTTCTTCGCAATGCGTTTGCCAAAACGGGGCGGGTTGTGCAGTTTGTTACCCCTGAGGAGGATGCCAGCCAGAACAAAATTGAAAATGCTGTGTATGACCTCTATCGACAGTTGGGTGTTGTAACCCTGCTGGATTCTGAACGGGATCAGCCTGATTTGGCGCATACACCCTGTGTGGGGATGCATTTGTGTACGCAAGTACAGGGAATCTCCAATAAAGCGCGTTTTCTTCCGCTTTACATTACGGTTGATTTGATTAAGGGGAAGGTGCAAGTACATTGTGATGCGTTCTCAAGAAGGACGGTTTCTTATCGGGAAGCGTGTCTCGAGATGGCACAGCTTTTCTGGAAAAGCGATTTGGAACAGCGCTGTGTTGCTGCAAGCCGCACCCCAGCGAAGCAAAAACTCATCGAGCTGAAAAGTCGGTACGATACACCGGAAAACGGCGTGTTGGTTTTGGTACAGTCCGATGGAAATACACGGGCGGTATGGGGCGGTATCTCCGACAAGGAGATTGGTGGATATGCCATGGTAGATAAGTATTGCCCATCCCAGATCAATGTCGGAACACCACAAAGTCCATATTTACTCTCATTAGCAGATTCAGGCGTGCGGATCGTCCGAATCAGAAGTAATCAAGAAGTTCCGGATTATTTCACGGAGTTGAGCGCAAAAGCTACTGACGAAAATTTGCAGCGTTCTTCTGCATCGGGTATTTTTAAATATGAAGATGTGTATTGGGGAATCCATTTGAGACCAAATGATGATCGTTACACACGGAGTTTTAGAGAATCTAAGATCAATTGCCCTGGGCATCCATTTGCCGAAAAGGACATGATTGAATTGTACCCATTGCAGCTTCAACCGGGGGATGATGCAGCAGGCTGGATCTTCTATACCAATGCATTGAGAGCTCTTCCGATTCAGTACAATCAGTCGACGGTTTTGCCTTTACCGCTCCATCTGGCAAAAGGTCTTGAAGAGTACCTTTTCAAAGTATAAATAGATAGTACAAAGTAGGCGCCACCTCTATTCTTGAGGTGGCGCCTACTCCTTGAACTGTGTTAGGATAATTATTCAATGAGCATATACAGACACTTTCTATAGAGATATGGAATTAATAATGGCAGTACTATAGACAGGTCAATAACTATACTCCTTATTAGAACTGATACCTTTATTCATAGGATTTTAGAAAATCTACAATCTGCTCAATGACACTTCGTAAATCCTTGCGAATTTCGCATTCCCAAACCGTAAAAACATGCCACCCGTTATCAGTAAGCTCGTTAAGATGGATTGCATCCCGTTTTTTGGTACGGATAATCTTTTCATTCCAATATTCTGCACGCGATTGGGGAACATGTGAATAGCGGCATCCAATATCGTGACCGTGCCAAAAACAGCCGTGAATAAAAATAACAACTTTCTTTTTCGTGAATACGATGTCAGGTTTACCTGGAAGCTTCGTGTAGTTTATACGGTATCGATAACCTAATGCAAAGAGCTGTTTTCTCACGAGTAGTTCTATAGATGTGTTTTTGCCCTTAATATGTGACATTATTTTACTACGCCGTTCTTGTGATACTGTGTCTGACATACTTAATTCACCTGTTCCATGTAGCAGTCAAGGAATTCTTTTGTAATACCTTTAAGATGACGCCGTTGACACAGAATATACAGCTCCTCAACGGACGAATAGGGGAAAAAGCGAACATCCATATCTTTAAACATGGGTTTGCGGCCTTCTGCTAATACATGATCCCGGTCCTCATCGGGGGCGACAATTACGTAACGGGAACCGATAGGCGGTATGTGGTCGCGGAAATTTTTCATGCGGTCCAATCCACTTGTCACGCCCGTGGTGTGCTCTACCTCCATTACAGCAGGAATATCCAAGTCGCCGGCGAACCAAATGCAATCAATAAACCTACCTGCATTTGAGGCGCCAGAATATGGACCAATAAGCGGTTTCTCCGAAATGGACTTCAGAATACCTTCGTGTTCAAGTAATTCTCTACAATCATTTTTGTTCAGGAATGCTTGAAGCGGTTTGGTGAGCCGGGGGATCAATTCGTTCTTGTGTACCGCGAAAAAGATGAGAAGGAAACCGCGACGGCGGAACCGACTTACCAGATAAATCTTGATCAGAAGGCCAAAGAGTATCGGAATGAATTCTCTTCCATGCTGATCAAATCAAAAAATCTGATTTTCAGAGGAGCGCCCGGTACCGGCAAGACCTATCTTGCAAAAGAAATCGCTGCGGATATCATTAGCAATGGTTATGAGGACAAGTATGATTGTCTTACTGACGAGCAGAAAAAACAGGTGGAGTTTGTCCAGTTTCATCCGAGTTATGACTACTCTGATTTTGTTGAAGGACTAAGACCGAAAATCAATGATGATGGGACAATGGGCTTTGAATTGCAGGATGGCATTTTCAAGAAGTTTGTTGCCCGTGCCAGAAAGAACTATGAGGACTCCCAAAAATCCAGAGAAACCGTAGAAAAGGAAGTCACGGTTCAAGAATCCATGACAGAGTTTTTCTCCGGCGTTGAGTTTGGCGTTGACACATTTAAGACGATCAATGGAAATGAATTTACCATTACCGGCGTGGATGACGGGCATATCCATATTTCTATTCCCGGAAACGCATCTGTCAACAGGCTTGCTCTGAGTTTGGATGAAGTTCGGAAGATGCTGGAATCCGAGCAGAAGTTTGAAAAAATAAAGGATATCACGTCCTTTTTCGGAAAGACGTTTGCTACGCAAGGATATTCCTATGACTTTGCCATCTATAAAGCAATCAAAGCAAAGAAAAGTACAATTTCAAAAGCAAAGGCAAAACAGGAGGAACTGAAAAAATACATATTCATCATAGACGAAATCAACCGCGGTGAAATTTCAAAGATTTTCGGTGAATTGTTCTTTGCAATAGATCCCGGTTATCGCGGTAAAGCCGGAGAGATCTCCACGCAGTATTCCAATCTGCACTCTGACCCCGGCGAAAAGCTCTATATTCCTGAAAATGTCTATATCATCGGCACCATGAACGATATTGACCGCTCTGTGGACAGCTTTGATTTTGCCATGCGTCGTCGCTTCCGATTCGTAGAACTCAGAGCGGATGAGCGCCTTGAGATGCTTGCGTCGCTGGAAAACGAGGAGTTGGAGGCTGAGGCAATCAGAAGGATGGCTGCGCTCAATAAGGCAATCGCAGAGGTCGAGGATCTGAATGAAAATTATCAGATCGGAGCGTCTTACTTCCTGAAGTTGAAAACACTTGATTTTGACCAACTTTGGACTGATTATTTGCAGCCGCTCCTACAGGAATACATTCAGGGAATGTACGATGAGGAAGGAATTATGAATCGGTTCGCAAGGGCATACGGCTATCAGAAACCTGCCAGAGGTGATGCGAATGAAGCTGCTCAGGATCAAGGATAACTCCCAGCAGAAAAAAGATGCCTTTTCTCAAGTAGCGAGGCTGACAGGCAAAATTGCAGATAAAACATTGGAACAGCTTGAGCGTGAAGGTGTGTTCGTATTTCCTGAAACCGTAAAGGATGCAGAGGATATTACGCAAGATCAGATGATCCTCCAAAGCGTCAATGATACCTATCGCTCTGGTAATGTGATGGGCTTTCTTGGCTACGGTGATGAGCGGCTTGTGATCGCATCCCGTTTTTGCGGAGAGGGTGAGGATTACTTTTTCCAGTATCTTTTAGACAAAGTTCTGGACTTCCCAAATATCGTAGATTTGGATGCAGATGCCAATCAAGACAATCGGCTGTTCAATTTCCTGCTGTTTCTGTTTCCGTATTACCTCAAAGCAGCGATGCGGAAGGGCTTGTTCAAAAAGTATATCCGCCACAGGTACAATGATGGAAATGTAAAGGGCACGATTGATATCGCAAGACATATAGAGAAGAACACCCCGTTTGTAGGAAATGTTGCATACAGCCAGAGAGAGTTTTCCTACGATAACAGTCTGATGGAGTTGGTGCGGCATACCATAGAGTTTATCAAAAGAAAGCCTTACGGCAATAAACTTCTTATCAAAGTGAAAGACGAGGTAAAACTCGTTATAGATGCGACTTCAGAATATGAGCCGTGTGACAGGCAGAAAATTATTGAGCAAAACAAAAAGAATACTGTCCGACACGCTTATTTCAGAGAGTATCTCGCATTACAAAGGTTGTGTCTCTTAATCCTCCGACACCAGAAACATCAAATTGGCACGGGAGCGAGGCAGATATACGGTATTCTGTTTGACGGTGCATGGCTGTGGGAGGAATATATTAACTTGCTCATTGAAGATATCTTCTACCACCCAATGAACAAGAGCGGCACAGGCGCTCAGAGACTGTTTGATGGAAATGTAGGCTTGATCTATCCCGATTTCATCAGCCGGAATAGCAAACCACGGATCATTGCTGACGCGAAGTATAAACCCCTTGACAACATTGGCAATCGAGATTATTTACAGGTGCTTGCCTATATGTTCCGGTTTGATGCAAAGGCTGGTTACTATCTCTATCCAGAAGCGGAAGGGTCTGACGATTTGAAATTGTGGTTGAACCGTGGTTTGACCTATGAGAAAAATGTTATGGCGCGTGACGACATCAGCGTTATCAAGCACGGCTTGAAAATTCCCATAGATGCGCAGAATTATTCAGAGTTTACAGCAAAGATGAAGGTTCAGGAGCAGGAATTTACAAGCGTATTCTATGCGTGATTTTGTAGGAGAACACAGAACTGCATATCAATAATCGATCGGTTTTGATTAGAAATAATCCGTAGGAGTAAAGAGGAATCCCGATGCCAGACAACAGGAATCGCAAGCGACCGATACAGGTCAAATTCTTCGTAGATGAAAAAGAACTCAGCTTGATAAAGGCGAGGATGGCGCAGCTTGGGATAGAGAATATGAGCGCTTACCTTCGCAAAATGGCGATCGACGGATATGAGAAAAAACCGGATATGCCTGAACACCGTGAGCCGAAAAATCCCTGACTCACTTTCCGAAGATAGATTGATGTTCAGCTCCGCAGGAGCGCAGCCGATTTCTCTGAAATCGTTCAGGGGTTTGGGGCATTTCCCCAACAAGATTGCACGGGTGTATAAACACGAGCATTGCTTGCCAAGTGCGTTTCGCAGTTGGCAGGTAATGAGAAGTGGGTACCGCCGTGCATTGCTTGCAGGAATGGCAAGCTCCGGTGTGGGTACTCACCGGATTTGCTTGCTATTCTGCAAGGAAATCCCGGTCGTACCACGCCGGATTTCGCAAGTGTACATACACTTGCTGTGCTTGCTATTCTCCGTTTCCCATGTTAGCAAGCGCCATTTTCCAAATGGAAATCGGCGGCAACCGCCGCCTTGTCTGCCAAAAAGCGAAACAGACGGACGGAAGTCAATGGCGGCGCAGCCGTTCATCTTGACCATTGACGGCGTTCGTCCGTTTTGCTACGCAGTAGCACTTGAACGAATATAATCGAAACAAATAAGCGTATTGATTGAGGTGTTAGGAGTATGGATTGTCTAATTCGGAAAGTACAGCAAGGTGATGAATTTGATTTAGCTTATATCCAAACAGAAAGTTGGAAGGCTGCGTTTAAGGATATCCTGTCTGCCGAGATACTGCAAATGTCCACCAACCTAAATCGTGCTACGGCAATGTATAAGCGATTGCTCGATGAGAATATTGGCAATGGATATATTTTAGAGGTGGACTCTCATCCTCATTGTATTGCATGGTGGGATACGGCGCGAGATAACGATATGCCTGATTATGCGGAACTCATCTGCATCCATAGCTTGCAAGACAACTGGAGAAAGGGTTTCGGAACTCAAATGATGAGCAGAGTCATGGGCGACATGAGAGCTGCTGGCTATGATAAGGTTATGCTTTGGGTGTTTGCGAACAACATTCGAGCAAGAAAATTCTATGAGTCGTTTGGTTTTTTCACACATGGAAAAGTTAAACCTTGTCTTGAAACAGAAGAAATTTGCTACGAGAGAAAATTATAACGAGTATTGTTTTAATCGTTATAACCATGAAAGCGAAGGAGGCTTGACGAAGTGAATCCGAAAGAAAAAGACAATGAGATCATCGAACTGACTGACGAAGAACTGGACGAGATTTTTGCCGACGATGATTTTGATAACGGCGAGGAGGACGGTGAAATCCGCTCGTTTTATTTCTCCAATCCTGACCCGTATGCCAAGGTCAAGCCACGCCCCGACGAGGCCCCAAAGAGGGAGTTTTCTTTCGATGAGAAGGGCAGCATTGTTGTGAAAAATCCGTCCGCCTTTTGGCTGCCCGATGTCAAAATCGTGGAGGAACACGGCGGCACGGAATACACCGTAACCGGCAGCTACGAGGGAATGGAAACCCTCGACAGGAAGCTCAGACGCATCATGGAACAGAACGCTGCCGATGATAAAAACGGTATCACGGAGGACGCCGATGAGTAACGACGCTTCTCTTGATATAAACCAAAAATCCAATCCTGTTCAGACAGTTGCCCCACCGAAGGAGGACAACAATATGTTAAGGGCAACCGACAAAATCACAGCGCTTTATTGCAGACTGTCCGTGGAGGACACAAACGAAAAAGGCGGCAAGGATGACCCGTCGAACTCCATCCAGCATCAGCAGATCATGTTAATGGAGTATGCAAAATCTCAGCACTTTCCGAACC
>ERZ857882.3960-NODE-3960-length-13337-cov-3.230462_pt1 | contig 13337 bp, 14 predicted proteins | sample MGYA00519697_ERZ857882 | MGnify/ENA primary metagenome ERZ857882 (study PRJEB31778, sample SAMEA3449373) | human gut metagenome | biome: human gut; feature: human-associated habitat; material: faeces | place: United Kingdom | collected 2010/2012 ...
GGCATAGCTGGTAGGCGGATCGTTCGAAAGCCGCCCAGTACCCGCCTGTGCCATACAAGTGGATGAATCGCTCGTTATTTTGTTCCCGAGCGAGCACCTCCGTTCGGTGAGCAGCCAAGAAAGCCATCAGACGTACGCCCGAAGGTTCGCCCCCCGCATTTCGTTGCGGTCTTCCAACCATGATTTCTGTATTTTCCACGGGTTGTCGCATACTGATTCTCTGACTTAAAGTAATGTTTCGATCGAGTTCGGCTACCGGTTTATTCCGTATCTGTTTTCTAAGCGAATACGAGAACTATACTTGAAGTAGGAATTCGGAAAATTAAGTGTATAAAAGCGTAGCATTCAGTGTCCCAGCCAGCGGTCGTAATCGTCCAGCCACCGGATCAGGCGCAACTTGCTCTTCTTGGGAGATTCTTCCTTTTTCCATCGGTCGACGATCTCGTGGGCCCGTTCGTAATCAAGACTGCTGTCCGTGCATCCGTAAAGTGTGACGAGCAATCCTGCACGTGCCTGTTCCGCTTTGACCAAAGGGAGTATTTTGAGGATCATTCCGATCAGGTTTTCGCACTCGTCCGTAGCTTCGAGTATTGTGTAAGCCGAAAGCAGTATGGAATAGAGTTTGCAGCGCAATACGTCGCTATTCATTTCCAATTTGCCATACTGCCTGATCGTTTCGGAAGCCAACGTACGATCTGCGTCCGTTACACTGTTCGGAGTACAGCGACGCCCCAAAGCCTCGTGTAGGTCTTCCAGCAATTGGTCGTTATCCAGCCGGGTATATACGTGTTTCCCGCTTTCATGCAGAGCGATGATTTCGTACTCTCCCGGACGGACATGCAGCAACGGAACCCACATCCAGTTCTCTACGCATACGACGACATCTTTCCGTCCTCCGCCGGGTCGGATCGCTACGCGTGCCTCAGCACCCTTGAATCTCCCCGCGATAATACGGATGCGGTCGCCTTTGGCGAGCCTCTCCGTTTCGGGCATATAGACAGGAAGCTCGTCGCAGTAGGAACGTGCAACCCATTGCAGGTTGCGCATCGCCTCGTCGGACAGGTAAGGATAGTATCCGTGTAGCCCTTCCCGCACTCGCGGCAGGAAGTTGTATTGAGGCAATTCCTGCTTCATCCGATATATCTCGCTTTCCGACGAGCGGACAAAAACATAGTTGTAAAGCAACGGACGGCGGGTATTGACGAAATGTCCCTCCTCGTCCTTCACTTCTACGTACGAGGGAGCGAAGAACTCGAATCCCGGCTCGCCGCAACGGATGCGGCGGTCCAGTTCCCTTTGCAGACCGACGGTCGGTCCCCGGTGACAGGAAGGAAGCGTCAGCACGTACCACCTTACAGCTTGGCTGTTTCTTCTGCGTGCAAAGCGTTCGGCTAATTCGGGGATGTCTTTGGTGTTCCCCTCCAAAGTATCTATATTCGCTTCCAAAAACAGTCGCCTTTTTCAGTTACAGACATTTCTATGCCATACCACTGCTATCACATAAATCACTGGATAACAATGCATTACTTACAACAAAGGAGATAAACCTGAAAATTTCAATTCCTCCCTTTATTTCCATCCTGTTCCATACAAGTCCGAATTATTTTATGCGAACAATTTTTATACGCACAACCTAATCAGACAATTATGATGGTCGTCTCTACACAAGAGACCATACAAGCTGTTAAATGATTGATAGTGAACGCACATATTTTATGATGTGTTTGGCCATGTCATTATTTGAAAACGAAAACTCAGATATTTCAAGGAATGCAGAAACTGAATGATGAATAATTATACTCTGACGTAAATAATCGGGTGATGGACTATTATATTTCTATTTATCAGTATGTTATATTTATACAAAAGGAGTTTTTAACTTTAAAATTTATCCGGTAATTTGGCTGTTAACATTTATTAATATACATTTGTATGGTCTCTTGTGTAGAGACACATTTAGTCAGAATGGTTGTAATTCTTTGATTAGCAGTGTCGATTTCTGAATTTTCCAACGCAGCCATATAGATTTGAGTCGTTCACCCGGAAGCGTGGCCCATTCCGGCATTAATGACTGCCGCCGACAGCCTGTTTTCGGGAGCGATTTGCATGCATGTAGCAATCCGGCGTGTTTTTCGACGATGGGTGCTGATAGTAGATCGTTCCGGCTTTACTCTGTACGCCGGAATTACGCCATTTCACTTTGATGGTTGTCAGGGTTTGATTTCTTAAGATTCCACCCGAAATTTCGGATACGATACATAAACGAAGTCGATGACTATCGGAATGAAAAGTTCATTTCAACTTTTCAGTTTAGACAAATTGCAATAACGGATTTTTACATATGAACCAATATATTTATTTCCGGGAGTGAAGAAAGTCCATACGATATTAACATCATTGAAAGTAATCGTGCAAAGTGAACAATCGGAATAAATAACAGAAGAGTTGGAGCTATTCATAGTGATGTGATTACGGCTGCCGCTGCTGATTCGGCTATCATGTAATTTAATGCCGTGTACCCCGTAGAAGGTTGGTGGAAATTAAGAAGTAATTTGCTATTTTATATTAGCGGGGACAGTTCTCAAACCGTCCCCGCTTTCGGAAATTACCGGTACTCGGCCGGTCTGAGGTTTCGGATCAATACTTTCTTTATTCCCGCTTCGGGATAGAGGAATACCCTGTCGCTGACAGCCGTGTAGGGTATCTGCCGGGTATCGCGTAGAGTTTGGAGCGTCCGGGGCGAAATATGCAGGTAGTCGCATACGTCGCGTCCGGTCAGGTAGCGTTCCTCCCGGATCGGCGGCACGTAGTTCTCCGCCGCCCGGCACAGAGCCCGTTCGATCTGTCCGAGCCTGACGAAAGCCTGTTTGACCTCGTCGCTTTCGGGAGTCAGATAATCCATCGACATGTCTATCTCCTTTTAGGTTCGGTTCTCGATTCGAGGAACGCCGCGACGTCGTTTTCCCGGTAGAAATACTTTCCTCCTACGCTGGAGAAGGGAATCAGTCCTCTTTCCCGGTAGGATTGCAGTGTCCGCTTGCTGACTCCCAGCGCAAGACATACGTCCTGCGAGTCGATTCAGCTGCTGTCCGTCCTCGGCTCGTACCGGTGTTCCAGCAGCCGGGCCCGTTCGGCCAGCGTTTCCAATCTTCCGACGAAGGCCTGCCAGACCTTTTCGTCGATACAGAGAACTGCCATAGGCTTTGAAAATTTTAAGTGAGTAAATCGGATAAATTGATAACAGGCGTGCACTCCTGCCGTAAAAGTAAGTACGGAGGACGCAGGTTGTACCCCATGTCCATTCCAGGCCATGTATGGCCGTCCGCCGTGCAAGATACGTCGTTCCGGCCGGGAAAAACGCTCTTTTGACGCCCGAGCGGGCCCAAGTCGCATGGCATCGTCGTTTCTGCCGGCATCGGCCGTCCGTTTCCCGCAACGTTTTGCGGGGCAAAAGAAAAACCGGGGTGGGAATCGTTGCCGCCCGTCCCGCACTCGCCGTCCCCCGCGCCTGCCGACACATTCCGGCAGGGCTTCGGGGTTCGCTTCGGCGTACTGCGTTCGGGGCTGCTGCCCCGGCATCGTCCGTTCTCGAAAACAAAGGTTGTAATTACCGCCTTTCTGATTGCAGACTGAGATAAAACAGGTTTCCGTTCCATAAATTATGATCGGTTAAAAGAATGCCGTTTCTTTCTCCGGCAGTGCAATCCATACCGGACATACCGTCGATCGTATCACAGCCATCCGTGCCGGAAACAGCAGATATGCGAATGATACCATCCATACCGGATACGCCGTTTATGCCGGAGGTGCTGTTGCTGCCATCCATAGCATCTATGCCACCCATACCATATCCGGCATAGACGCCTTCGGTGCCATGTATTCCATGACCGCACTGCATACCATGCACACCATGAATACCATGCATGCCATGCTCGAAGAAAACGGAAATCCCGAAAGGTGCTTCGCAGGGGCCGTTGCAGGCCGTCTATGGCCGGATCGGAATCCTTGTTTGGTTCCGATAATCTGCCTAACATTGCATGGGTCGAACCTACTGCCGCTTTCGCGGAAGCGAGACTGCCGGTCTCGCGCGGGCAAATCCGCCGGATGGCGGATTTTATCGGCGCCTGCCGATAGCAAGGTGTGTTTCGGTATGCCGGAAAATCCGGCCCCCGAAACCTCCGCCCTTTCTGCGAAGGCCGCAGTGGGTTCGACTCCGAAGTCGTCAAACCTCAAAATCAAAAATGCGATGGCAAAGAAGATCAAAGGACGGCCCCGCAGTGCCGATCCATGCGGTACCACCAGTATTCGAACGCCGGCTGTCGAAATACGACATGCCGCCGGGTACTTAGCTTACATCCTCTGTAACTGGGTGAAGTATGATGCGAAGTTGGTACGGACCATAACCAGAGAATCCGGAGCACGGCCGTATGCAAGACCGTGAAACGAAAACACGGGCAGACATTCTCCGAGGGCAAAGAGAATGTAAGGGCAGGGAAGCTGCACGGACCGGATCAAGTGAAGTATGCCGCTTATGAGGCTGTACAAACCGTGCTGAAAGGTCGTACGTTTTTGAGGAAACTGGCCGGGAGACTAAAGGAGAGAGGCGTAACGACGAGGTTTATTCACCGAGGCGGCAATCCGGCAGAGGAAGTACAGGGATCGATATTTACGATGTCAAAGCCTCGAAGGTAGACCGGAAATTCAGTTATGCGAACTTGTGTAGAACTATCGAAAGAAGTCGGGTCGTTGCAAATACGGCTAAAAAGGTTATGGAACGGACTGAGATCGACGGACGCAAAATAAGCGAATATTTAACGGCAGGAGGCAGAACGGGACGAACAGGTAGAACAAATCAAGAATGAGTCACCCGTGTACATCGAAGGGATGCGGAAAACCGCATTTTCGACGGCTATTTAGTCATGGACGATAAACTGACACGCGGATTGGCCTATACGGACAAAGAAAAGACCCGCGCGAGTGGACCCGGTACGGTAATGCACCATGCCCGCATAGACAGGGATTTGAGAGAGAGAGGTTATACAGTGCGTATGCTCATACAAATGGTGGAAGGTTACGGACAGACCGCAAGCCCCTACCTGTGGAAAGAGAAGTCGGCAGATACCGGATATAAAGAAGATTGAAGCTCCGAGAAAGCCCAAACCCGAAGTATCGCACGAGGAAAAACTCCACGTACCGTCCGTTACGGCCAAAAAGAAATCGCAGGGGCCGAAACTCTAACGACGATGAAAGGAAAAGCAGGAAAAATTCCGAAGGCAAGATGGGTTCCATTCCAACCTGAGGCAAAGATACGGACAGGGAATATAAGCTACAAGGCTATACGGAGCGCCCTTACGGGCGGTCTTGCAGCTTATATCCTCCTGTTCCTTTGCTGGTCGCTACCGATTGGAAAGGGTAGGGGTGCGGACTGGACAATATGGTGGGCATTGGAACGGGAGCCAGCGGGAAATACGGAAACCAATGGGATGATTAGTATTTTCGAAATACATCCGTTAAATTTGAATTAGCAACTAATTATCAAAAATAAAGGATAATAGGGTGCAAAATATAGTAAATATTTTTTATTTTGATTCGTCAGTATTAATATATGGGGAAAGTCAAAACAACTCTTGTCGCACAAAACTATGCTCCATTGAAAAATTTCAATGGAGTTATAGATAGTGATTCTCTTCGAATTACGATCTATGCAGATAATGGCGAAGGTAAAACATTTATAAGTAAAGCTTTTCGCATGATAGAAGATACAAAGATGCCATTATCAAACACATATTTATCTTTTGGAGAGACGAAAGGCAGTTTCTCATTTCGGATATCTAATGATAAAGGGAGTGAGTTAGAAAAATTTGAGATAGCATTTGAGAAAGATAAACCAGCAATCTGTTTAAGGCCAATAAACTATATCTTTCACACATTTAACCAAGAGTTTATAGAAGAAAATATTCGTAGCGTTTCGTTCGACAAAAAGAAAGATCATATAGATGGATATATTATTGGGAAAGCTAAAATTAACATAAAAGAAGATGAAGATAAATTGAAAGAAATCTCGGAAGAAGCCACAAGGAAACATTCTGCGATACATGAAGTAATTGGTAGAGCACTAAAATCCGTAGATGGGATTCCAAATATTAGAAGAATTCAAGAATATGGAATATTATCTCTGGAGAATATTTTTGGGAATTATACTAAACCCATTCCAAGTATTGAAAAATCTGTCGAACAATATATCGAAGAGTATGACCTTATAAAGTCCATTCCTGAAAATATAGAACTACTAAAAGAGTTACATCTACCTGTGATTGATAATGACTGGTTGGGTAATGTCGTTGATGATCTTGGGCAATCTTTTTCAGTTAGCAGCATTGCAGAAGAATTTAAGGACAAAGTAAGAGCTAAACAGCTTTTTATTGAAGAAGGCGTAAAATTGCTTCCTAATAGTAAATGCCCCTTTTGTGAGCAAGCGATATCTAAAGATGCCTCAACCTTATTGGATCAGTATGTCAATTTTTTTAATGACGAAGAGGCGAAAAACATAAAAAAAATTAGAGGTTATATTGATCAGTTAAACCAATTAAAACAATCTTTTACAAGATTCTGTACGGAGGTAATTGCAGAGAAATCGCGGGCTTCAGATTATATATCGAAGTATCTACCATCGGCAGGAGATAAGTTACTCGATGAAATTGATATAACCAATATTATAACCTTCATTGATAAGTGTATAGAAACTCTAGAGACGAAAATTAAAAATATTTCGATAGCTCTAACTATTGAGGATGTCAAGTTAGAAATGTTAGCAGAATATAAGTCTTTACAAACATCTACAAAATCTAATAATTCCCGTATCTCAGAGATTAATAAAGTATTATCTGATAGCACCGAAGCTAACCGTAATATTAGAAGAAATATATGTAAAGCCTTGTTTAATGAGATTATAGAAACTGTTGGTCCACAAATAGAAGAATGCATTAAATTAACAAAAGAGAAAGACAATATCATCGCCTCAATCAAAGAAAAAAGAAAAGCAGAAAGAGTGGCAAGACTCGATAAAGTATCAGAAACAATAAAAACTATATTGAACGTATTTTTTAACGGGAAATATACTTTTGACGATAAAAGCTTCTTACTACAATGTCATGGAACTCCATTAATGACAGGGCAGGCTTCTCATGTGTTAAGTGAAGGAGAAAAAAGCATTATTGCATTTGCTTACTATTTGGGCGATATCTTTGTAAAAGTTATAGACGAAGATGATTATGAAAGACTCTTTTTTATCATAGATGATCCCATATCAAGCATGGATTTCAATTATGTTTATGTCTTGAGTACCATAATTCGTGACTTGGGATCCTATATACCAATATCAAAGCATATAAGAATCATTTTACTGACCCATAATCTTGAGTTTATGAGAATTATTGTAGGTAATAGAATTATGGGAAATTGTTATGTTCTTAAAAAAGGGGAACTTAAAAAGTTTAACTCCAGTTATACAATTCCTTACATTTCCCATCTTCATGACATTTATCGGATAAGTATAGGTAAGAGCACTGTGAATCATACCACCGCCAATTCCATTCGTCACATACTTGAAAGTTTATTGAAATTTGAGAATCCCCAACAAAATGCTTCTCTTGAAGAATATGTAAAACATAACTTGCCTGATGATAAGCATACATATACATTGATTCAAGATTTATCTCACGGAGGTATTAGGCCTGAAACAGACCCAATAAAAGAAGAGGACTACTTAGAAATATGTAGACATGTGGTAGAATTTATTACTGGCAAATATCCTGGACAAATTGAATATTGTAAAACATTAGCAATAAGTAATAGTCATACTTAACGAAGCAATGCGGTCAAGGAATCCCTATACCAATAATATAGCATAAGATTACATTAATTGTTTTTATCACACCCTTTAATTATCTTTGATCAAGTTATTTGAAATTGTGAATGCAAACGTAAGTGACGGTAAATAAAACTGTTGTCTTTTCGCCACCTCGTCCGATTTATGAAAATATAACAGGTCGATTTCTTGACCTGTTATGTTCCTTTAAAGGCGCTCCGTAATAGTTCGGCATACAGCTTACGGACGAACAGGTCCGCGAAATCGAAAACGGACAACCCGTTTATCTGCGGGGGGCATCATAAAGGGGAAACGTTCGACGGCTATTTAGTCATGGACGATAAACTGACACGCGGACTGGCCTATACGGACAAAGCCCGCGCGAGTGGGTCCGATACCCATGCGACGCATGGACTGGGATTTAATAGAGAGGGTATACAGTGCGTGCGCTCGTGCAATGGTGGGGAGGTTACGGACAGACCACAAGACCCTACCTATGGAAAGAGAAGCCGACAGATACCGGATATAAAGAAGATTGGAGCGATCCGAGAAAGCCCGAAAAAATTTGCGGCAGGACAGGGCGCGGGAACGGGACGAAACTCCCGTTATCAAAAGATCGAAGGGACGCGGATTGTAAGGGTCCCGTTTCACCCGTACGCGAAGATACGACCCGGCACGATAGCTGGCAAGGCTATACGAGCGCCCTACGGGCGGCCTTGCCAGCTATCGCACCGGGCCTTTTGCTGGTCGCTACCGGGTGAATCGGGAGGGAGCTGTGCTCCGGCAGACACGGCGAAAAAACGCTCCCCGACCCGAAAAAAAACGGTAGCTCGCTTGCTTTTTTCGTGTTATTTAACTATCTTTACATTAGTTATTTGAAGTGGTGAAAATCGAAGCGCCGAACGGAAAATAGAACCGTTGCCTATTCGTTACCTTATTCCCTTTGAAAACGTGCAAATATCTTCAACCCAATCTATTGCACGGAAAGAGCGTTAAATCAATTTGCTTGGTTGATAGAGCATAATTTTATTATCTCGACCACTAAAGAAGATTTCCTATATGTGTTTTGTATGAGTAAGGATTATAAACTTCAGCATAAAATTATTTGGGATGAAAGTGTACAATTGTTGCGGGAGTTAATCGAGGATTTGAAATTAAAGGGATATATAAACTTACCGAGCAAAGCAGAAATAGAGCGGCGTATCCCTAAATTTTTTGCGGATAAAAACGGCAACGATAAAATATTGGCAAAACCCAAAAAGACGAATACAAAACCCAGCCGTATGTTGGCTAAGTTTTTAGCGACCTTATAAGGCTTTATTTATTAATATCTTGTAAAAGAGCGACCATTTGAGCGACTTGTGAATGGTCGCTCTTTCGTTTGATTATTAGGGCTTTATGAAATTTCTTTTATATTCTTTTGTAATCGTGATTCACGCAAGAAGGGTAAGGCCAACCCGCAAAATTTAACCATTTAAGTTATCACGATCATGAGTACAGAAGAAATTAAACAACAACTTGACAGAATTGAAAACAGTCTGGCAAACCAAAAAGAAGTTTTAACACTTGAAGAAGCGGCGCAATATACAGGATTCAGCAAAAGCTATCTGTATAAGTTGACCAGTAGTGCAAAAATCCCTCATTACAAGCCTGCCGGGAAATTGTGCTACTTCAACCGATTTGAACTCGATGAATGGCTGCAGCAGAATCGAATCAGCACGCAGGATGAAATATATTCAAAAGCCCAATCTTACTGTATGACACAGCGCAAAAAGAGCGGTAAACAATAACATTAATTCATTCAAACATTAGAGCAAATGAAAACGATGTACGATAAAATCACAATCTATTTGTATGGATTTGGGATAAGTAACAGCAATATATTAGCCGTTTTGCCTCAACGCTTAGAGAATTGGAATTCGCAACGTAATACCGGGTATATTCGTAATCTAAACATAAAAATAGGCGATGACGGAGTGCGTATTTGTGGTAGTTTATGTAAATTCTATATGGGTAACAATTTTGACAATATGACTTTTGACAAAATAGAACCTGCAATAGATCAATTGTGCGATATGCTACAACTGCCAATCCATGATGCCGTGGTGTCGAACATGGAAGTAGGGGCGGCAATGGTAATGCAACATCCTCCATTGTGTTATACCGGACAATTGGGGCGCATGGCATGGCACACACGATTAGAGCAACCCAACGCACTGTATTACGCCAATGGGTTACGTTCGTTTATATTCTACAACAAAACAGAACAAAGCAAAAAACACACTCCGGATGGCTATATTGGTAAACATGTTTTACGGTACGAGGTCAAACTTGGGAAACCCGCAAAAGAATTTGGAATAAAACGGTTTCATGTAAAAGACCTATACGACCCCCGTGTGTACAAAATGGTTGTAGAGTATTGGCGGAATAAATATTTTGATATAGAGAAAGTCAGAAATATGGAATTTGAATTTCCTAAAATTACGGGATTACGGGATTGGCACAGCTTTACAACGGCATTAGCCATAAAAACGTTCGGATATAACGAAATAAATAAACGTATCAAAGAACAAGGCATTGGAACCAAACAAAGCTATGATTTACGGCAACTATTATTACGAGTAAACAATGTACCAGATTCGACATTTTATAGTGATTTAATCGTCGAACTGGATGAGGCTGTCAACGAGGTTGCACGTAATCAACTTCTCTATATAGTAAGTCATATTTAATTACTATTTCGGTAATGAAAAGCAGTCATTGGACTGCTTTTTTATTGAACGCTAAAGAGGTTGCACAAATCAGTAACGATAAACACTATTACATAGTCCTGAATCAATATTGAAAGCACAATTTACTCCGAAAGTGTATGAGGCAGAGAGATGTTTGAGGGATAGCTATTTTTAGCCTCTATTTTTGCACGTAATCGTACGGATGGCATTATCCCTCATTAAACCGAACAAGTCGATTTAAACGCAAATTCGAAGAAAATAACTATGAACACAATCTTTTGCTTACCTTTGTATTGAAAATATTTATAGCGTTTGCTATTGTTTTGGGGTATAGAAAATCGCCAATTTTACACACTACCAGAAACGATAAGTATAACGCTCACGCTTGGCGTGGGCTTACTTATTTGTAGTGTGGGCGTTTGGCGATGCCTCTATACCGAATATAGTATTGCCCGCGCCTTTTTTGTTGGTGTGGGATTGAAATGTTTAACCACAAAATAACACACCATGAAAAAATCAATTATTCTAACCGTCTTGGTACTTATCGGCGTATTGTCTGCCAATGCACAAGGTTTCGAAAGATTGGAAACCGTTAATTCAAAAAAAGTCGTTAATTGTGATTTGGGACAGGCGTTTTTAGTAGAAAATACAATGGGAGCCGATACCGTTTACATTATTCTTTTAGATGATAAAGCATACCCACGTTTAAACGAATGGGTCAAAATGGAAGTAGGAGCCAGACCGGAAACAATCGAGTTTCTAAACAAGCTACTATATACGTTCGATAACATGAAAAAAGGGGATTCGTTCAATTCCGGGTTACAAAGCGAGAATAAATTGTTTTACCGAAACGAGTTAGGGGTTAAGAAAATCGGTGTTACTGGAGAAAGCGGAACCAAAGGCTATTTGCGAAAGGCAAATGTACGATCCATGTTAGAATATTTTAACGCCTCGCAAAACCCTGAAAGCGATGAATAAATACTTACGCCTCATTTGTCTCGCTACGTGCTTGTTTGCAATCGTATCGTGTGAGAAAAACGATCATCCAACCCCGAAAACAGACATAACTCAAACAATCTATGAGCCAGGTAAAGAATATACCCGTAAATTCTATTTTGGTTCCCATGCAATTGGTGGCTATACACCGGAAACGGGAGTGCATTTTATCTACTATTTTTTCCCGGAATGCACTCGGTTGGGCGGAGGCTTTCAGTTGCATGACTATGATAACGGTGTTCCAACTGCTGATCAAATCAATAAAGTTATAGACCTCAACAGCGCAAATAAAAACAGCACGTTGAAATATTATTTGGTGGCCGATGTAAAGTTTATATATCCAAATACTCAACCGTTAAGTATCGGTTCTTGGAGGATTGTCATAGGCGGTTTCGAAGAGTATGTTTTCGATGGGAAAATATATCAACAACTGGTAATAAAAGAGCAAGTAAAAGAATAGTCTTATTTAACACTAAAGAGGTTTGAAAAAAACGAAAAATCGCACTCTTTTTTGAACACTAAAAGAGGTTGAAAAATGACATCAATTTTATGGTAGATAAACACATAAAAAATGTAACTTTACCTATCTCATAAATCTATCTGATGTTCGAACAAAACGATAAAATATTTGCTCTATATAAACCTTTCAGAAATCAATTAAGGAAATTCGAGCTATTTGACAGTTTATATGTTTTCTGGGCATATGCGAGAAATCTGACATTTGACAATAAACCTTTGCCGCCAGATATTGAACTCCCTCAATTATATCATCAATTTGGAGATTTAAGCTATAAACGTATAAATGGAATCCATGAGATTGAATTGGACTTTTTAATTAAAGAGGCGATCTTAAATTGTGAGGCTTTAACTACGGAACATAGCTTAAAAAAGCTTCACTATATGAGACGCCTTATTAATTATCTAAGGCATGATTTTAAAAATGGGATGATAGAAGTAACTCCATTGGGTGATGATGGAATTTTTCGGGAGTTTTTCCGAATGATGCACGACCAATTTAAATGGTTTAATAGTTTCAATATAATTGAATATACTCGCTACTATAAAATTTTCTCGGAAGAAACCCTTAGGCCATATGTTGAGGCTGGGACTGGCTTGCCTATATTTGAGCTCTTCATTATCGGGATAATGATTCACGGTATGTCTGGAGAGAAATTCCGTCATGCATTACCTCTGCGATCAACATTCTCATTGATTACCAATGAAATGATCGAAAGATTTTTTGTGAAGTATTCTATAACAGTAGAAGAAGCCAAAATTGAGATAAAAAAGAACCAACAAATGAATGAGAATCTTTTTTACTCATACAATCCTCTCTACGCTAAACCTATCATCCGGGATAAAGACTCATTTATATGTCCGATGCCTCAGTTGTTATTCATGCAGATAACCGGAGGTACATACTATCAGATCGACCAAGCTCAAAGAGGATTTGATAAGGCATTTGGAAACTCATTTGAAAAATATATTGGTTCCGTTCTGGAAATATCATGTGACCCCAATAGATATAGTATTTTTCCAGAAGCACAATACGGGGTGCCTCAAAAAGACACAACTGACTGGATTTTAGAAGATGATCACTCTGTGATGTTCATTGAATGTAAAACAAAAAGAATAACACTTCTTTCGAAATCGGAACTTGACCCTGCCAAAGGCTTGGAAAAAGATTTGAAAAAAATGGCAGAATTTATATGCCAATTATACAAAACATACCATGATTATGT
>ERZ857882.3963-NODE-3963-length-13332-cov-3.603224_pt1 | contig 13332 bp, 10 predicted proteins | sample MGYA00519697_ERZ857882 | MGnify/ENA primary metagenome ERZ857882 (study PRJEB31778, sample SAMEA3449373) | human gut metagenome | biome: human gut; feature: human-associated habitat; material: faeces | place: United Kingdom | collected 2010/2012 ...
GAGGCGAAGATACGGCAATTTGTCCATATGTGAAATAATTATGAATAACTACTTAATGAATTATTTAACCTCAACGGATCTATTGATAAAAAAAGCCTGCCGCTCAATTGAAACAGCAGGCTTTTCATCAAATTAAAAACACAAAGGAGTTCCGGCTTATCTTACCAGCCGGGGTTCTGTACCAGGGAAGGACAACGCTTCAGTTCTTCCTGTAAAATCGGCCATAAATACGATTTGGGAGCACTAAACACACGGTTATCTTCTACAACAAAACGCTCCATACGATATTTTTTTCCATTAACCTCTATTTTTCCATTAGGATCTTCTACCGGTTTCATCCCATGAGACTGACGCTGATCTTTCGGATATGGCCATTCCGAAGCTTTTACATTGGAGGTCGTGTTATAATCTCCAGGTTGGAGATAAAGACGGGCAACCCAATAACGATTATTTTCATAAAATAACTCTACGCGACGTTCACGTTGAATATATTCTTCCATCAATTCTTTATCCGATTTTGCAGCCGGTGGCATTGGCGCCATAAAAGAACGGTCACGAACCTTGTTAATCAAATTATAAATTTCATCATTAGGACCTGTCAGATTATTAACGGCCTCACAATAGATATAAATGAATTCCGGTAAGCGCCAAATAGCCGGTCCGTTAATAGTATGGCCACCATGACCACGATCCCAACCATCTTTATAGAACTTTCTCAAATAATACCCCGTATGAGAAGCCTGATCCAAATAACTCCCCCCGACCGCATCATTACCTTCAGCTGTATTCAACTGGTTACCTCCATACCAGGAACCATGATAACGAATATCACGATACAAACGAGGATCACGTTGAATGCCCTCATAAGGATTGCCATCATCGTATCCATCTTTTTCTGCATGATTGCAATAGATAGGATAACCATATCCATCCGGAGCAATATATTCATATTCATCAACCTGTTCCTGCAAAGGTCGTTGACGGGCATGACCTCCTTGTGACGGAGGCAATACGTCGCCGGACCAGCCCGTATCTTTATCTCTTGTTACGAACCAAACCCATTCATCCTGGATAGCATTCATATCATACATCATCTGCCACAAACGTTGCTGGACTTTTTTATTATTCGTATCAGTTTTACCATCAACATCTCTGAAGTCATCCTTTGTATAGGTTTCGTATAATTTATAACGTAAAGAGCCGTCCTCTTTTGTGCATTCCAATACAGCCTTAGCTGCATCTCTTGCCAATTCCCAACGTTTCTGGTCATAACCGTATTCGGACTTGAAGATACGATTATCATTCGGTAAATTACCACCATTCCAAAGAGGTGTAGCTGCAAGCCAACGAGCCATAGCTTTCAAGCCCAAACATGCTCCTTTATCGACACGACCGAAGTATTGTCCTCCATTCCAGCTATCAACACGATTATAAGCCGAATCAGCATCTGCACAGATTTTTTCAACCATCGAATGGAACGATTCTTTCTCAAAAGTCATATCATCCCCCGGATTTATTACACGATTGACATAAACAGCTTCACCATAAGAACGGATCAAAAGTAAATGCAAATAACCTCTCAAAAAATAAACTTCACCAATACGCCTTTTTAAATCTCCCGTTCGTCCATCCTGCGGATTATCCGGTGTATTGTATTTTGCAATACCTTCCAATATTATATTAGAAGAGCGAATAGTAGAATACAAATCATCCCAGTATTGTCCTGCGCTACTGCCAGAGGGCATTCCTTGAGAAGGACCATAATTACCTGTATGAAATTGATGTGGAATTGCCCCTTCATGGCTACTTGCACTACATTCATCCGAAATACTCGACAAACCGAAATGATTAAAGTAAATCAATGGATGCTGTGCATATTTTGCATGTGCATATAAGTCGGTAACCAATGACTCGACTTTATCATAACGTGTGAAAACTTGCTGTTCTGTCGTTTTGTCATCCGGAGTACGGTCCAAATAATCATCACAGGATGTCACACATAATAATCCTGCAACCAAGCCGGCTAATATATATAATTTCTTCATTGTCGTTTGTTATTAAATTAATAAGTAATATCAACACCAAAATTGAATATGCGCTGGATAGGATACCAAGCACCGTTTCCATTATTTGTTTCAGGATCAACATCCACATGATCCAACCCATCAAAAGTAAGCAGGTTCATGCCTTGTACATAAAAACGAACATTCTGCAACCCGGCAAAGCGAATAGCACTTTTGGGTAAAGTATATCCAATCTCAACATTCTTCAAACGCAAATAAGAAGCATTATATAAGAATAAGCTACTGTTCTCATTCTTATTATTGTCATTCTTTCCAATTGTCAAACGAGGATAAGTTGCAAAATCTTTGCTTTCTTCAGTCCACCGGTTCATGTGCATCGGTTTTACCTTACCAATCTGGTCATTATCATACTGTGGGAAATCCCATACACCTGCACCGTTCAACAAAATGCTTGAGTTGGCAGCTCCCTGAAATAACAGACTCAAGTCAAAACCTTTATACTGGAGACCAAGAGGAATACCAAATTGAATTTCCGGTGTACGAGGATTTCCCATCGCACGACGGTCATGTTCGTCATCTATTTTTCCGTCTCCATTCAAATCTTTATAAACTACATCACCTGGATATAACGTTCCCCAAGGTTGGAAACCTTCCCCGTTATTCATAGAGTTCAAACGATCAGCTTCCGCCTGGTCATACACGAAATGGTCTACTTCATAAACAAAATATTCATCAATACGTTTTCCGGTATTTGCACGCCAGTCATTATCATACGATACTTCATTCATGAATTTGATCTTATTTCGTGCAAATGTGAAATTTGGCTTGATATAATAACGGAAATCATCTCCTATACTACCATTCCAGCCGATCTCAAAGTCTATACCTCTATTATCCACAATACCTGAGTTAACAAATGGTGCATCCTTTCCGACTATTCCTGGATATCCCAATTTTCCGGAATTACTTAAGTTAGTTATAATATCAAAACGATGTTCATAAAAATAATCAGCTGAGAAAGTCAGACGTTCATTAAAGAAAGAAGCGTCAATACCGATATTCAACTTACGTGCTTTTTCCCAAGTTAAATTCGGATTCGCAAAATTCCCCTCTTTCAACCCGTTGTATCCATTTCCGAATTCATTCACACCATACGAATAACCGTCTCCTCCCTGAAAAAATTGCAAATAAGCAAAACGGTCATCATTATTATCAGAAATTTTATCACTACCAACTAAACCATAAGAAGCTCTCAATTTAAGATTGCTCAACCATTTATCGGTTCCCTTCATAAATTTTTCCCGGGAAATAACCCATCCGATAGATCCGGCAGGAAATGTTCCGTATCGTTTACCCGGTGCAAAGTTTTCAGAACCGTTATATCCAATATTGAACTCTGCCAAATATTTATTCTGAAAAGCGTATGTCGCTCTTGCTGTCAGCCCCTGATAACGATAAGCAACACGGTTATCATAACTCCGGTTTGAACGATTTAACAAAACCATAGCCGTAATATCATGATCATTAAATGTACGTGCGTAATCTAGTTTTAACTGATAATAGGTCTTACTTTCAGCTGCATTATGGCTAAATGTATTCTCTATTGTCTCATCTTTGTCATACCAAGGATTTCCTAATATATATTTACCCGTATAATTCGGATTATTCATATAAAATGAACCGTAACTACCTTCTGCTGGCTGGAATGTAGCATATTTAGTAAACTCCATATAACCATCTTTATTGACACCTAGTTTCCGATTGACCCAGTTACCTTCAGAGGCATCATAAGAGAAAACTCCTTCAATTTTCAATCCTTTTGTTATAAAATCAAGTTTATGTCCGATTGCAAATGATCCGTTCAGATAAGTTTTCTTCTCAATCAGATATCCGGTTCTTGATAACTCTCCTAAAATATTTTTACGATGCCTATAATCCCCATACAACATGCCGTATGGATTATTCAATACATAATCTTCATTATCAGGATTATCATTTTCAGGTACTGTTATCGGCAAATAAGGAGGCAACGTATTACATAAACTAACAACTGTAGATGCTGTTGTTCCCGGAGCATGACGATCCGTAATACGAGCGCCTAAATCTACCCGCACATAAAAATCTTTTGTAATATCGACATCGACATTTGCACGGAAGTTATAACGCTTAAACCTAGCCTGAGTATCGTGTTCCGTCAAATCTGTATGCTCATAGTTTCCATCCTGAGAATAATAATTAGCCATCACATAATAACGCGCACGCTCAGAACCTCCTCGGATAGACAAACTATAATCCTGTTGAATTCCCGGTTTAAACGCATAATCAAAATAGTCCCAGTTATAGCCTAAACCGTCGGAATTATCTCCTTTAGCCATTCTGTAATTGTTAATAGCATCCTGCGTAAACAACTCAAGTTTTGAAGGATCTGTTCCGGGATTACTATTTATCATAGCTTCATTATATAAGGTTGCATAATCCGCAGATCCTAAATAAGTAGGAAATTTAACCGGAGCATTTGTCCCTACCGATGCCTTAAAATTCACACTAGGCTTTTCAGAAGCTTTACCACGTTTAGTCGTAACAATGATAACACCGTTAGCACCACGAACACCATAAGGAGCAGTTGCAGAAGCATCCTTCAAAATTGTAAAAGTCTCGATTTCTTCAGGAGCCAGATAACTCATGTCGCGTTCAACACCATCTACAATGACAATCGGAGATTTGTCTCCATATGTACCCATACCACGGATACGTATCTCTGCTCCATCCACACCTGGTTCACCACCACCAAACTGATTAGCCATCAAACCAGGCATTCTACCCGCCAGGGCATTATTCAGGTTTGCGGTCGGGCTTTGCTTTAAATCTTTGGTAGTTATGGTCGATATAGACCCAGTAATTGTTGCTTTTTTCTGAGTAGTATAACCTATGACAACAACTTCTTCCAAAGCTTTAGTATCTTCCACCAGTGTAATTTTTAGAGTATTTCGTCCATTTATCTGTACCTCCTGAGGTTGATAACCGATATAAGAAAAAATCAAACTAGCTCCTGAATAAGGGGCAGTAATTTCAAAATTACCATCCATGTCAGATATAACACCTGTCATGGTTCCTTTTACCATAATATTTACACCAGCCAAAGGACCTGTAACATCAGAAACACTACCTTTTACCTTAAAACCTTCTTGAGCGACTACAGTGACTGCCGGTTGTACTTTCTCCACAGGGTACAATATAACCTGCCCATTTTCCACTTTATACGAGCAATTCTGATTAAGAAGCAAAATATGTAAAGCATCTTCCAATGAAATTTTTTTGGAATTAAGATTTACAACCGCCTCATCATTCAACACATTGTTCGAATAAATAATACTCACTCCCGCTTGTTCCTGAAGTTGTTCCAGAGCGTCCTTCAATGTAGTATTATTGAAGGATAAACTTACCTGTGACTTTAATACATTGGCATACATTGTCAATGAAACACAACTACACAAACCTACAACCAGGAACCTTCTCCAGGATGCTCGTCCGCATGGACCAGCTTTACTAGTGCTTGTCTTCTTTCTCATAATGATAGATTCTTTTTGTTAAACAATAATTTTTTAATTACATAGGCTTTCATAATCATTTCTCTTTTATTTGGTATAACTTTTGTTTTTGAGAATTATAACCCGGAATAAGAATCCTCATCAGAACATTCATTGTCTCTTCCGGCGTACTTTTCAAATCCAGATTACCCGATATTTGATATTTGAGGTATTTAGAATCAAGAATTTCTATTTTTATATTATAAGATTTCTCTAACCGATGGATTACTTTATCCAAAGGCTCACGATTAAATCGGAGTCTCCCTTCAATCCAGGAAATGTAATCCCTGGTATCTACTGTTTTCAGCTCATCCTGTCCGGAATCCGGATCATAACCATAATATTGGTTCGGGATAAGTTCTATTTTGCCGGTATTACTTTCCAAACCGATTTTACCAGTCACCAATACCGCTTCAAACAGGCTTTGCCTTTTATCGACCGATACATTAAACTTCGTCCCTAATACTTCCACTGCTTTATAAGCCGTTTGCACAACAAATTTCCGCCGTGCTTCTTTCGATACTTCAAAATAGGCCTCACCATCCAGGTAAACTTCACGTTTATCTTTGGCAAACACAGCCGGATAGACTAATGACGAACCAGAATTGAGATACACTTTGGAACCATCAGCCAGAATCAAAGTGGAACGCTTCCCGTAAGGAACACGGATCATATTCAAATGATCAAGATTCTCCTTCTCCCCGGGAACAGCCACTGTATCATTAATCAGGATTTGTCCTTTTTTATCATACGTAACAACAATCGAAGTATCAGACAATTCTATCTCCTTATCATTGTTGACAGTCAGAGTAATCTCTTTTTTATCTTCAATTCCGGCCAGGACTTTTTCATATTCACTAAGATTTCTTTCATTCAAAGGGGAGATAATAAATAACAGGACAGCCACAACAGCACAAACAACCGCAGCGGCATAAGGTAATAGCCGATACCGTTTGCGGCTTATTTCTTTCATTATCTTCCGGACATCTTCCGGGCTTACTTTTTCTGTACGGTCTGAATGATCAATTCCAATAGAAGCATGTACAGCCTGCATTTGACAGAAAACAGCCTTGTTCTCTTCAGTTGCCTCAATCCACCGCAGAACTTCACGCGCTTCTTCTATTGTGCATTCTCTTTCTATAAATCGTATAACTAAATCGTTGTTCATAATCTATCTTTTGATACCAGACAGAGGAGGAACAACTTTTTTTAATTTTACCCTAGTAGAAAATGGAGATTTTTTTCACTTTTTGGTAAGTTTTTTCATAGCAACACCATAAAACTCTGATAATCAGAGATACAAACAATACAATTATTTTTTCAATCCTATATACAAAATCAAAAAAATAATAGGAATGAGATATTCTTTGGACAGATCATCTCTCAAATGACTCAGGGCCTTGTTGATATGAAACTCGACAGCTTTAACCGTTATACACTGACTTTCGGCTATCTCTTTGTTTTTGAAACCGTCATAACGGCTCATCATAAAAATATCTCTTGTACGTGCAGATAATTTCGATAATGAAGCTTCTATAGCCGATGCCAACTCTTTTGTCATCAGTATTTCCAACGAATCATTTTCCAAAACGTAAACATTACTTCTTTGATAAATAGCAAACTCATTTAAATCATTAATCTCGACCTGCTCCAATTGTAAACCTTTCAAATAATTAAAACATTTATTCCGGCATATCACCATTAAATAAGTTATCAGACAGGTCTCTTTGTCCAATTTTTCCCGTTGTTTCCACAAAACAAGGAAAGTATCCTGCACAATCTCTTTGGCCACCTCTCTATCCAATACATAAATCTGGGCGAACTTATGTAAACGGGGCCAATAAGATTCTACAATACTTTTAAACATTTGCTCATTACTATTTCTTAATTGCCGTATGCTTATATCCATCAGAAAGCGTCTACTTAGAATTCTATTACACAATCAAAGCCAAAAATATAAATACAAACCTCTGTAACAGTGGATTTTCTTTATATGAAAATATTGAATGACTAGAAAAAACGATCGTTTTTTTTAGTCATTGCTTTATAACCTTATGAATATTTCATAAAAAACTCCGTATTTCCCGGTATTATTTTTAGTTGAAACCGGGAAATACAGAGTTAAATATTGAACACGAATAAAACCTATACCGCTATTTTTCCTGATTATTCAGTTTACGGACCAAATCGTCTGCTGTCCGGAATTTTATGGTTGTTCTCGGAGCAAGCATAATTGGTTCCATTGTTTGCGGATTACGAACAGGGCGGGACTTCTGGAGCACGGGAGAAAAAACACCAAGCCCTCCTATCCTCACCTTGTTCTCTGATTTTACTTCATTAAATACAGTATCGATAAATGTATTCAATACCTTTCGTACAGCACTTTGCGTGTACCCTGTCTGTTCTGCAATGGAGTATATCAACTCTCTTTTGTTCATCATATCTTTTACGATTTTTAATTGTTTGTTATGTTTAATCTGTTATTTCAAAAGCATTTCATTGTTATCTAATAATTTGCGTACCAACCGGACCTGTTCCCCAGACAAGCGTAAAGTCCTCAACCCTTTCTCATACTCACTTAGTTTATGAAAATCGGTACCGACATAATCATAATACCCTTCACGGAGCAAATGCTCCGCTACCTGCCGGACCTGTTTACCCTGTAAGCCGGCTAAAGAAAACAGGTTCAGTTGAAATCTATACCCTTTACTTTTCAAATAAGAATAGTCCTCCTGTTTCATATACCCATATCGCTCCGGATGAGCGATAACAGGCGTATAACCATCCAATGCCAGGTCGAACAGGATTGTCAGAAATTTGTCGTGAGCCGACAAACAGGAAGTCTCAACCAAGACCTGCCTGCCGGGAAGTGTAAATAACATTCCCTTCATATATGCCTCAAAACCATCGTCCAGCATATACTCGGCAGCCAGGTGTAACTCTATTTCCGGAGGACAACATTCCTTCAAAATAGCATACTTTGCACACAGGAGTTCCGGTGTATTATTAGGAAACTCCGCCATAATATGGGGAGTCAGAAATATCCGTTTCACACCGACTTCCTTCATTCTCTCTAATGCAGCGATCGAGTCCATCAACGACTCCGATCCACCGTCCACATTAGGAAGCAGATGCGCATGCACATCTGTCATTCCTTCAAGCAATGTGGTACGGATTATGTTTTTCTTTGAGCTAAACCAGGTCAGCATATTGGAAAATAGTTTTTATTTTTTCTTTTCGTTCCCGTAGCCATAACCATAGCCGTAACCGTATCCATAGCCATAACCGTAACCATAACCCGAACGATTATAGCGGACACCATTCAGCACCAGACTCATATTCCTGAATTTACCCTGCCTGTATAGCTTTTCCAGTTCAGGTAACTGCCGGCGGTCCATCAATCCGGCACGCAGGATATAAATGGTCAGGTCGGCTACACGGTTTACAATCGCTGCATCGGCCACCAAACCGGCAGGCACATTATCCAGAATGATATAATCATACCGTTTCTTCAACTCCTCGATCAAAGCTTCCAAACGATCGCTCAATAAAAGCTCGGAAGGATTGGGAGGCACAGGGCCGGTATGGATAATATCCAGGTTTGTGGCAAGTTCCTCTTTTTTTATGATAGAGTTGATGTCATCCACTTTTCCGGATAAATAGTTTGTTATTCCCATGTTAGTGGAACCACTAACATGGCCGCTAAGGGTACCCTTACGAATATCGAGATCGACCAGTATCACTTTTTTTCGGGTCAGGGCAAAACTCATGGCCAGATTCATCGATACAAATGTCTTTCCTGCATTCGGATTGAAAGAAGTAAACATCACCACTTTCATATCCTTCGCTTTCACACGCATGAAATCCATATTCGTACGGACAATACGGAACGCCTCCGAAATACTGTCGCGCCCATTTTCACGCACGACTATTTCATCTTTATTCTTCTTGTCACGCAAAGGAATCTCTCCCAGGAACGGGATCGATACGGCATCTTCCACATCCTTACGTGTACGCACAGTCGTATTCATGACCATCTGCAACCAGATGATACCTGCCGGAATAGCCAATCCCAACACTACTGCTGCCAATAAGATCATCATCGATTTCGGTGCCACCGGACTCCGGCTTCCCTGCGCCGCATCGATCACACGGGCATTACTTTCGGTAATCGCCTGCGACAAAGCATTCTCTTCCCGCTTATTCAACAAGTAGAGATACAACTCTTCCTTGATCTTCTGCTGACGTTCGACAGACAACACATATTACTGTTGTGTCGGCACAGCCGAAATACGGCGGCTGGTCTGGGCTTCCCGTTCTCTGATATTCTTTATCTTGATATTCAGACCGACAATCAGGTTGTCGATAGCCCGGATAATCGTCTGCTTCATCGCACTAAGCGAATTATTCAGGTCCATCACCACCGGATTCTTGTTACTGCTATTACCTATCAGTTTATCACGTTTCAGCAACAAGTTGTTGATTTGCCCTTCTATATTCACATCGGCAATCCCGGTGTTGGCAGGTATCAGGTCCGAACTCTTATGAGGGTCTGTCAGGTAATCGCGTATATATTTCGCCAAAGTCACCTGATTCTCCAGTCCAAGTCCTTCTTTGCTATACTGGCTACTCTCCTGAAGGTACATTCCCGTTTCCGAACTGATGTCCGTCAGCTGGTTTTCCCGTTTATACGTTTCGATATCGGCATCCACACTACCCAACTCCTCTTCAATAATGATCAAACGGTCATTAATAAAGTTGGAGGTGTTCACCGTTACCTGGTTCTTATCGTTTATCGCGTCTTCGTTATACACGGCAATCAACATATTCAGAACATCTTCGGCACGCGGTATGGATACGTCCTGCAACGTCAGGTTGATGATCGTCGCCGTCTTACTGGCCAACGCCACCTGAAGGGAATTGCTATAAGTCAAAGCGATCTCCTCCCTGTTCCGCTTACTTATAGTTACCGCCTTCCCGAAATATTTATCCGCATAATACAACGTAGGGGTCACCACCAGTTTACCCACCGGAGTAGAGACCGTATCGTTCAATGCCACTTTCAAACTCTTAGCCTCATTCGTCGAGAAACCGGACAACAAAATCTCTCCGGCCGACAAAGGTGTCGCTACCAAGGAAAAAGACTGCGAAGCCTCCGCTTCCGGGAACCGTACGGCTATCGGCGATTGCGTATACAACTCTTCCGTCCGCAACCCGTCCTTTATCGTATAGCTGATATCCAGATTCAACCGTTCAGCCACTACCGACATCAGACGCTTCGACTTGAAGACCAACACTTCGTTGTCCACATTACTTTTTACATTGAACATATTCAGCTCTTCGAAAGCTGCCGACTCGCTGAGCCCTCCCCCCTTGCTATTGTCTTTTATCAGTACCGATGCCGTACGTGTGTAGACTTTAGGAGCCCATTTCAGATACAGAACAGCTACTCCGGCACAAACCAGGACAGACAAAACGAACCAATACCAGTTGGCCAACACAATATGGAAAAGGTCACTCAGGTTCAGTTCGTTTTCTTCTCTTCGCAAGTTGATTGTTTCTTGTTCAGAATTCATTTGTAATCCGATTATTTAAAGATTAATACCGCAATCGTAGTCAGCAAGGAGATAACAGAAACCCAGACTCCGATCGAATTATTCTGGTTGATGCTGCTCTGACCCGATTTCGCTTTATTCGGTTCCACATAGACAATATCGTTCTGTTGCAGGTAATAACAGGGAGAATTAAAAATATCAGCCGAACGCAAGTCATGGAACAGGATTGTACGTTTTCCGTTATTTTCGCGAATCACCCCTACCCGGTCACGACGTCCGTAAATAGTCAAGTCACCTGCCATACTCAAAGCCTCCAACAATGTGATACGGTCGCCGGAGATAGTAAAGCTACCCGGACGTCCGACTTCGCCCATCACGGAAATTTTGAAGTTCAGGAACTGTACCGTCACAATCGGGTCCTTAATCAAATCGCCTTCGATCAGCTTGTTTTTGATCAGTTCGGTCAACTGCATACGAGTCAAGCCTTCTACATGGATTTCTCCCAAGATGGGAAAGTCGATGTTTCCGTTCGTATCCACCAGATACCCTAAAACACGTTGCTGTCCGCCAGCGTTAGAACCCAACTGATAACTTACCATCGGCATATTGAAAGGCAATGCCAGTTCCGGGTCGCGACTGTTCACCATAATAGCCAGCAAGTCGTCACCATGGATAATCACCTCATACTTTTGTTCGATCTCCTGTTGTTTCAACGGAACGACATCCTGCAAATAGATAATTTTTTTAGTCGATGTGCAGGCGGTAAAAAATACCGCCATACACACGACCAGATAGGCCACATACTTCTTAAACATAGTTACTTACAGTATTAATTATGCTCAGGCTTCATGTTTCCCTGCTCTTTCTCGATGTTCTGCGATACCGCTCCATACTGTTCGACAACAATGCTTTCCACGCCACGGTTAGTCTTAACACGAATCGTATATCTTATTACCGCCTGCTTATAAGTGACAGTCATCTTCATGTCGCCACTTACCGCCATACTCTTTGACATTGCGATTTCGGAAACACCTTCACTAGCCAAAACATTCCTTAAAGCAGCCATCAGCATTGCTTCAACATCACCCGTCACTCCTTTACTTTTAGATACGACTTTCCAACCTTCTTTCGCCTTAACGGAAAAGTCTTTCGACACAGCCGTTGTTTTTCCAAGGTTGTCCACTTCTTCAGACAAGAGGATTTCACTATTCGGTTCGGCCGACAAATCTGTAACCACTCTCAACTCGTGTACAGAAAAGCCATCCAACTGCAGGACATAAGATTTATCCGAATCATCATAAATAACTTCTGCATTATCCGTTCCGTTCACATAATGTTTCACTTCCGTGAAATAAACATCATTATCGGCTTCCAGCGCCTTTACCCTTATTTCCAATGGCTTTTCAAACTTGACACCGTCCGGTTGGCAATCAAAGCTAGATAATGCCAATGCAGAAGATGTTGTTTGCGGAGTAGAAGTCGACACCGCCTTATCGGCCACCTCTTTCAGCTTTTTATCAGCAGCCGGAACAAATGACGTGATTGCTATATCCGTTTCTTTTTCCACTGCGCCGGCAGGGACAAACGCTTCGGTATTTTGCGTAACAACCAGCAAAGCGTCTTTCTCAGGAGTTACTTTGACTGATTCAGCCTGCTTAGTCAGTATCTGCGAGTAAAATACGGTGGTACCTTTTTCTGCTTTGCTATCCACTGTCACTTCATTTTTAATCGTGATGTATCCGTCTTTGGCAAAGCTCAGTTCAAAAGAACCTTTCTTATCCACCTCGATTTGGTAAGCACCTGAAGCATCCGTTTTTGCCGACACCTTTCCGGCAGATACGGAAACATCCGCCAACGCATTCGTTCCGTCCGTTACCTTACCGGTAATAAAATAGGCTTCTTTTTCCAATGGGTTTTCTACTACTTCGGGAACCGGTTCCACTTCATCTTTTTTACATGAGTTGAAGGACAATCCCCCCACCATCAACGTTGCAGCCAACAGGCTCAACGACCAGAAATTAGTTGTTTTCATACTAAAAATGAATTAATTAATATTTATTATTTGTTGATAATATGTTTATGGAAAAGCTGTTATTTCAATTCTTATCAGGTTTGAGCTATCTTGTCCCCGTGCTTGACACGGGGCCGCAGAAGAACCAGCAGTAT
>ERZ857882.3968-NODE-3968-length-13311-cov-7.056578_pt1 | contig 13311 bp, 11 predicted proteins | sample MGYA00519697_ERZ857882 | MGnify/ENA primary metagenome ERZ857882 (study PRJEB31778, sample SAMEA3449373) | human gut metagenome | biome: human gut; feature: human-associated habitat; material: faeces | place: United Kingdom | collected 2010/2012 ...
TGAAAAGATCATAAAAAAGTAGACACGGCTTGCCGGTCTCTGGTAGAATGAAGTTGATATTCACATAATCCCCGATAATGCTCAGAGCGGAATCATAGCTCTGGCATTGGAGAATTCTGTTACGCATTTCCTCTGTCTGCTCCTGCATCCCGTTCTTTCGAAGCGTCCCCGAGGCTATGCCCATAAGATGAAAGATATTTCCGTCAGTGCCAATGAGAGGGCAATCCGGCTTGACACAATCAGGCTCCTTTTGTTCCTGAATCTGCACGAAACCGCCGAGACGATTGGGAACGTAGTCGGACAGCCAGGTGCCGCCGAAGGTAGAATGGGTAGCCAACCGCCATACGGCAAGTTTTCCCATATCCAGCTCCATATTTTCCTTGAAGGGAAACAGCAGGCAGGTGAGGCCGTCATGCTGGAAAGTATAGGCTTCCTCGAATCCGGCGCCCTTTTTGAGGATGCCTTCGTTTGTCAGAATCTCATTGATACCATCCAGCCATTCCTGAGGATCGCCGCCGCAGCCTTGAAGAATTAGACCTTCCCGATCTCCCATGCGGCTGAGCTGTTCCTTGGTAATTTGCTGTATACTCACAGTTTCATCTCCTCCATTCTCATGTCCTGCTCCTGGGCAACTTCCTGCTGGGTCAGCTTTCGGAAGCTGTCCACACCGGGAATCAGCGAAAGGCTGCGCCCGTTGTCCCAGGCAACGCCGATCTGACCGGCATCGTCCACATACCGCACGGTACCTCGCGTTCCAGATTCTACAGGGGCATAGGGATCATTCATGCTGTTCAATACGATTCGCGTGCCGGGTGGATAGCAGCTCCGGGTAAATTCCACCTGGCCGCGGCTGGGAAATGGCATATTCATTTGTTGTCCTCCTTCTCGGATAGTTTCATCAGTCGTGTGCGCATACACTCCCCGTCCTCACCCCGGCACAGAAAACCATGTCCGGGAAAGGGGCATCCCTCGCACAGTGGGGATGCTGTACAAACAGGCATCTCCGTCCGGTCGGGAGGCCCTGTGTGGGATCGGTATTCCGGTCTGGTTCGTTTGAGTTTGGAACTTCCATTGTTCGGTTTCTTCACGATTAACCTCCATTTCCCCCGGTGCCCTTTTTGAGGCGCTGGATATTGTTCTAAGAAAACGAAAAAAGCCGTCCTCCCAAAACAGGAGGACGGCTGGGAAAAGTGTACTGAAAGGTAAGCGCCCTTTTTGAATAAGAAAAAGCCGGGATTCTTATGGCGCTGCTGCGCCACAAAAATCCCGGCTGATTCACATATGATAATTTTCTGAAAACTCTATAAAAAGCTGTGCACTTTTTGAAATTCTGACCGAAACCAAAAAGGGCGCTGCCTATATTCTATTCAAATCGTGGGTACGGGCTTCTGCGCTTCGGTGATATCTATTCATAGCGGAATGATATCTATGAAATCCACAAAAATCGCGTTAACATTTTACCGCAAAAATCCAAACAATTTCTGCGTGACAATATCTATATAAAACGAAATGTACACTATAAACTCAACTTTTCACGGTTGATATCTATAGTGTACACTACAAATGGTGCCGCTAACCGGAATCGAACCGGTACGAAGATCACTCTTCGGCAGATTTTAAGTCTGCAGTGTCTACCTGTTCCACCATAGCGGCGTATTCAATCCCTTCAAATGAAGGGATATGAAGTTGGAGGGATGTTTTGGAGGGATGCTCCGAAACAGAGATAATCAAATTTGAAAAGCCCCGCTGTTTGCAAGCACTTTTCGGATTGGGTGCTGCATCCGGCCCGCGGGATTTTAAGTCTCGGGTGTCTGCCTATTCCACCACAGCGGCATAATTCCCCCGTTATGGGGGATATGAAAGTATAAGGCAAATGCTACTATCTCAACATAACGTATGGTAGCATATTTTTCGCCAACCGTCAAGTGTTACAGCTGATCGAGATTCAGCGTGAAGGCTTGCAGGCAGTTGTCAAGGAACCATTCCAGCTCCGGCCGGTTCATGGCTCTCAAGGCGTCCAGGGTCTGCTGCGACGCGGAGTCGAATTCCGTGTTGCCCGCCTTCTGCTCCTCCAGACATTTGATGTGGGCGGACAGCTTGTCCGCGGCCTTGACGAAGGGTTCCAGCTCTGCGTCGTCTTCCAGGACATAGTGGGTGTAGCTGGAGCGCAGCTCGGCCGGGAGCATGTCCAGCAGACGGTTGCCTGCAATGCGCTCCACCTCTTTGTAGGCGGTCTTGATGTCCGGATTGTAGTATTTGATTGGCGTGGGCAGGTCGCCGGTGAGAATTTCCGAAGCGTCGTGGTACAGCGCCGCCACGGCGCAGCGGTCGGGGTCGGGGGCGGGAAGGTTCAGAATGTCCCGGCGGATCAGCGCCAGAGCGTGAGCCAGCACCGCGGTCATGTGGCTGTGCTCGGAAATGTTTTCGGAAAAGGTGTTGCGCATCAGACCCCAGCGGGTTATATAGCGCATACGGCCCATGAGAGCGTAAAATTCATTTGCCATGGATGATCTCCTCTATGTCCGCGACCAACTGCGCGGGGGATTCGCAGAAATGCTTCGCGCCGACTGCCTCCATACAGGCTCTGTCCCGGAAGCCCCAGAGAACGCTGAGACAGGGGACACCGGCGTTGCTCGCCGTCAGAACGTCCACGTCGCTGTCGCCAACGTAGATGCACGTCTCGACGCCGATGGACGCCATGGCCTTGTACACCATGTCCGCGGCGGGCTTGCGGGGGCAGTCGGGGCTTTCCCCACGGGCGTAAATGCCGGGAAAAATGTCGGCGCAGAGGGTTTTTACCGCCGCGTCCGGCTTGTTGGAAACAATGGCGAGGGGGCAGCGCGCCCCAAGGGCGGCCAGGGCTTCCGGAATGCCCTCGTAGGGCTTGGTCTTGATCTGGCAGTGGGCGCTGTAATAGGACTGGAACGCGGCCAGCACCGGGGCGGGGTCTGCGCCCTCCGGGACGGCCTGAGCGATGAGCCGGGCAGCGCCGTTCCCGACAAACTGACGGACTTCCTCCACCGTGCGCGGAGAATAGCCGAAGGACGCAAGAACGTGGTTGACGCTGTCGGCAAGGTCTGCCAGCGTGTCCAGAAGGGTGCCGTCCAAATCGAATAAAATACCTGTTTTCATCATAATCCTCTGTTTTTCAGTACCCGGATGTCGTTTCCCACGAAGGTCAGCCGCTGGAAATCGCCGTGGAGCCGGGACGCGATCTGGGGGGAATAGCGGCGGCTCAGCTCGTCTACATTCAGGTTGGTGGAGATGACCATGGGCTTGACGGCCATCATTCGGTCGTTGAGCAGGCTGTACAGCGCGGCCGTGACGAATTGTCCGGGCATCTCCGTTCCGAGATCGTCCAGAATCAGAAGATCGCAGTTTGTCAGCTTGGCCGCTTCCCGGCGGGTGTCCTCGCTGGGGGCGAATTTGGCCTGCTCCAGCTTGGAGAACAGGTGGTTGGAGGTTTCATAGACCACGCTGTAGCCCCGGTCGGTCACCGTCCGGGCAATGCACGCCGACAGGAAGGTCTTTCCAAGACCCGTTCCGCCGATAAATAGGAGATTTCCCGCATTGGGCGTAAAGGTCGCGGCATACCGGCGGCAGATGTTCAGCGTCCGCTCCATAATGGTGCGGGGGCTGGCGCCGTATTTGGGGTCAACGGCGTCGGGATAATAGTCCAGGCGAAATTGGCTGAAGGTCTCCCGGCTGCTGGACAGCACGGAAATTTCCTTTTTCTGCTCCTGACGGCACAGCTCGCTTAAGCACTCGCACATGGTGGAGCCAACGTAGCCGCTGCCGCCGCATTTGTCGCAGATGGGGCTTTCGTCCAAGAAGCCATCCTCAAAGTTCGCCGCGGCCAGCGCTGCCCGTTCCTGCTGCAAGCCCAGATTTTCCTGCCGCGCCTGTTCCAGCAGCGCCTGACCGTCGGAACCCTGCAAAAAGGCCGCCTGGGCGGCCTGCGCCATGGTGCGGCGCAGAAGCATGTCGATTTCCCGGATGCGGGGGACTTTGGCGTAGGCCTGAGCCAAATGCTGTCTGTTTTCCGACTCCCGGTCTTCCTTCGCCTGGGCAAGACGCGCCCGGGCGCGCTGAACCACTTCCGCACTGTATCCCACGAATCATCCCTCCTGCAATACTTTCTGAATGGCTTCCAGCTCCGCCTCGCCCAGCTGGCCGGAGGCGCCCTTCGGGACGCCCGTCTTCCGGTCGCCGGTGCGGACGTCCTCGGCGCTGTGGAAGCCCTGCTGCTGCCAGCGCTGCAAAATCTTGTTCATGTACGCCCAGTTTAAGCCGCCGGTGTTCAGGCAGGTGCGCTCATAGGCCATGGAGATCAGCTCGTCGTCCATGCCCATGTCCAGCCAGCTCTGGGCATAGCGCTCCTCGGCGGCGGTGAGACTCCGCCCCCGGATCTGAATCAGGCTCATCAGCCGGGACAGCCGGGAATTGCGCACGTTCTGCGCCTGAATGAAGGCGGCGGCTTCCTCTACGGTGTCGATGCCCCGTTCCGCCCAGTTGTAGGCTTCCTTCTCGATGGTGCGCAGAGACGGATTGCGCAGACTCCCTCTTTGACGGGCGCGTTCCTTGCAGTAGCACACCAGAAGGGAGATCACGTCCGCGGTCAGCCCTAAGTAGCGCACAAAGCCCAGAAGGATTTTCAGTTCTTCCGTGTTCAGGCTCCGCCCCAGCAGACGCTGCACCTCGCCGTAAAGGCTGCGGAAGGAGTCGTCGGAATCCATGGCGTCCAGCACGTCCTTTTCGCAGTAGCTGGGACGTTCGCCGGGGGCAATGTGGCTGGGACGGTCCTCCGGCCACAGACCCAGCTGCCGCAGGGTAGCGGCGGCGCAGCCGTAGCGCGGGGCGCTGAAATGCAGGTCAGCTTCCGCACCCTCGGGGCGGTTGCCGCCGTTTATGTACAGGTACAGCAGCGCCGCGTCCGGATTGGCGGCGGAGAGCAGCCTGCGGATGTCGCTCTGGGAAATTTTGACAGGTTCGGTTATCATTTCGGTGCCTCGCAGAAAAAGTCGTTTTCCGTCATTATACCACACCTTCCCAACAGGGACAACGGCGGGGCAGCAGAGAATTTCGCAGAAAAACGAAGATTTTTTTTGGCAGGACACAGGATGTTGTGGGCAGGGGAGAGGGCAAGTACAAAAACCGGAGCCGACGCGCGGGAAACATGCGCATCTGTACTCCGGTTTTCGTTTATTCGCAAAAAATCTGTGGCAGAATGTACGCAGGAGAGCCGTTCCCTTCTCCCTGCGCAGGAATCGCTGAACGCAAATCTTTTTTGCCCGCTCGTTTCTGATTAAAATAAGTATTTTAATCAGAAAATGGTATCAAAGAGAAAATACATTCTGTCTGATGCCGCGAGAAAGCAGAAGAAGCTTGTTTTCAGAGTTCCTAATTCGCGTCATACCGCTGCGCGTTCGGCGACACACTTGACAGGAAAGGAAATGGGCGAAAGCAACCGTCGTCACGATTGGTTCCCGTTTCTTTGCTGTCCGCAGGTAGCTTAACCGGAACAAGCCTGATTATTCGGAGGTGCCTATGGAAAAATTTGTTACGCTGCTCATTCCCGCCCTGGTCGCGCTGGTGCTGGTGCGGCTGCTGCTGATGCCCATGAAGCTGATTTTCAAAATCGGCATACACTCCGGGTGCGGCTTTCTGTGCCTGTGGCTGCTGAATTCCGTGGCGGCGTTCACGGGGGCGTACTTCCCCATCAACGCCGTGACGGTGCTGGTGGCGGGATTTCTGGGATTGCCCGGAATCGGTATTATGGCGCTGCTGGAAGTGCTGTCAATGTAGTTTAACGCAGTACCGCCCTCCCCATTTGGGAGGGCGGTATGCTTTACTTATCCAGATGTACGTTCAGATGGGGATAGGTCATGGAGATGCCCTGCTCGTCGAAGACGTCCTTGACCCGCTGGGTCAGGGCAAAATACACGTCCCAGTAGTCCTCGGTCTTCACCCAGACGCGGAGGGTGTAGGCAATGGCACTGTCGCCGTAGCTGCTCACGCAGGCGCTGGGGGCGGGGGTCAGAAGCACATTGTCCATGGTTCCCGCCTGCACCAGCGCGTCGATGACCTTCTGGGTGGGGGCGTCGTAGGAGGCGGAGACGGGAATGTCCACCCGGCGGGTGTCGGCGGCGGAGTAGTTGACGATCTGCGCCGCGACCACCGCGCTGTTGGGAATGGAGATGAGCTTATTGTCAAAGGTGGCGAGGCGGGTGTAGGTCATGTTGATCTCCTGCACCGTGCCGGACTGCCCGGCGATCTCCACATAGTCGCCGGAGTGGAAGGGATGGGTGGAAAGAATGGTGAAGCCGCCGATGACGTTGGTGAGCATATTTTGCAGGGACAGGGAAACGGCCAATGTCAGGACGCTTGCCAGAGCGACGATGCCGGTGACGTCAATGCCAAGGCTGGAGGCCACGCTCAGACCCAGCAGGATATACATGGCCACCTTGGCGAGAGACAGAATCAGGCTGTGGGCGGCCTTTTCCAGGTGGGATTTTTCCAGTCCCCCCTGAAGCAGCTTTGTGACGACGCGAATGATCAGAAGGCCAATGACCAGCACGAGAACGGCGTGGAGCACCTTATTCAGCGCGCCGGTTCCCAGAGCGGTAAAAAAATCTTTCAGCATGGAAAACAACTCCTTTTTTCATCTGTTCCGTGAAGCCATTATAAAACGGGAACGGGGAAATAGCAAGAAAAAATGTGGGGCGGAAGTGGGCAAAAGGCGTAATTCCAAATGTTAATGGCATTTTAAGAAATAGACCTCTTTCATCTTAAAGAAGCCGGTGATATAATAAGAAAAAAAGATGACGAGAGGAAGGGAAACCATATGTACAACGTTCTGATTTGCGACGATCAGCCGGATATCGTCAACGCGCTGAAAATATACCTGACCCCCGAGGGGTACAATCTGTTTGAGGCCTTCACCGGCACCCAGGCGGTGGAGATCGCCAAAAACAACGACATCCACCTGATTCTGCTGGACGTGATGATGCCCGTGATGGACGGGATTACGGCGACCTCCAAAATCCGGGAATTTTCCAACGCGCCCATCATTCTGCTTACCGCCAAGTCCGAGACGGAGGACAAGGTGCTGGGGCTGAACGTGGGGGCGGACGACTATATCACCAAGCCCTTTGTGCCGGTGGAGGTGCTGGCGCGGGTGCGGTCCCAGCTGCGCCGGTATGCCCAGCTGGGCAGCCGCCCGGAGGAGGGCAGCGGCAGCATCACCATCGGCGGCATCGTTCTGGATGATCGCACCAAAACCGTCACCGTGGAGGGGGAACCTGTGTCCCTCACGCCCACGGAGTATGCCATTCTGCACCTGCTGATGGCAAACCCCGGAAAGGTATTCTCCACCAAGGTGCTCTATGAATCCGTCTGGCAGGAGGCGGCGCTGGGCAGCGAGGGCGCCGTGGCGGTGCATATCCGTCACCTGCGGGAGAAAATCGAGATCAACCCTTCGGAGCCGCGGTATCTGAAGGTCGTGTGGGGACAGGGCTATAAAATGGAAGGAGGAAAATAATTTGAAATACAATATTGTATTCAAATTCCTCGCCGTCGCCCTGTGTGCCCTGATGCTTCTGGGAGCCGCCGGAAGCGCCGCCGCCATCATCGGCATGACGGAATCGGGACTGTACGACATCTCCGTGGAGGAGCTGCGGGACAGATACATCCGCTCGGACGGCGAATCCATGGCAGACCGCATCGCCGTGGACTATGCCGAAGCGAACCTGGGCGGCGTGCCGGAGGCGATCGCGGGGCCGACCGTGTACGATCTGGGGCCGTCGGGGAAGACCGGCTGGCTTTACGGCGTGTTCAACCCGGCGCTGGCGGGCTATGTGCTGAAGGACGCGGAAGGAAACGTGCTGGAATCCGGCGGCGCGGAAAATCTGTCGGACGCCGAATTTTATTCCTTCCCCGTCAGCGGCTCTTATAAATATGTCCTGTCCATCACGGAAAAGTCGGAGGCAACGCCTCAGGCGGACGCGAGCACCTACAACGCCATCCCGGAGGGCGGGGCATTGGTTCTCAGTCTCAGCATCGAAACGGAAGACTCCAGTGGGAGCGTGGACAGCGTCGAACCGATCGGTAATATCTACGACACCGGCAACGGCGTTCGCTTTGAGGCCAATCCATCGATGGGCGTGATAGACCTGCCTGACGCGCCTACCACGTGCGTGACGTTCGTTGGTGTAGACGGCAGTGTCCTGTATCAGACCTACAACGACGTATCGGACTGCTTCTCGGAAAACGAATCCGGCTATCTGGTGTTCGACACGACCCGGGAGCTGAGCCAAAGCGAAGTTCTGTTGGACGACGTTCCCACTGAGGGCGCATATATATATCAGGTAACATTCACCACGGAATCGGAGCTGGCAGGCGAGGGGGGACATACCCGCAGCGGCAGCACTCCGGTGGGCGTGCTGAAGCGCAATGACGCGGGCGTCCTGTATTTTCAGTCGGGCGACGCATTCTACCGGGACAATATGCCGCAGGATGCCTTCATCACCGCCGTGGAATTCCGGGACAAGGACGATTCTATCGTTTATCGGGCGTCAAACCCGGCGGGCGTGGGCGAATTCGAATGGGATGCCAACGGCACGGCGGTCGTATTCCGGGTAACGCCCAGCCTGACGCAGAAGGTGATGCCCGAGACCCTCCCGGAGACCACCACAGAGACGGTGCCGGAAACAACCGACGAAACCACCGTTACCGTAACGGTTCCGGAGACGACCGCCGAGACCGTCCCGGACACGACGGAGGAGACCCTCCCCCTCGAGACGCTGTCCGCGAACCCCACCAAGCCGGCGGCAACCGGCACGGCAGCCCCGGACGTGATCTTTGCGGACGGCGAAGCTCACACCATGGAATATTGGGACGACGACGCTCAGCAGACCATGGTTGTGGAGTACCGCTATGCCCAGCTGCCCGACTATACCGTGGAGCTGACCCTGGCGCCCGGCGCGTACCGCTTTGACGGCGGGTACGCTCTGCTTACCCAGCTGTGGAGCTACCGTGACAGCCTGCTCTTCATCATGGGCGCGTGTCTGCTGCTGTTTGCCGTTCTGGCCGTGTATCTCTGCTGCGCGGCGGGCAGAAAGCCCGGCAGTGAAGAAGTCCATGCCGCAGGCTTCAACTGCATCCCCCTGGACATTTACCTCGCCGGGGGCGGGCTGATCATCTTCGGCCTTTTCATGGTGATCGTCCAATTCAACGATGCCGCCGGCCTGTTCACGCAGAATATTCAGACGCTCTGCGCCGGAATGCTGATGGCGGGCTACGCCATGAGCCTGATTTTCGTAGGCTTCTGCTTTGCCTGTGCCGCCCAGTTCAAGACCCCCGGGGGCTACTGGTGGCGCAACAGCGTCTGCTGGCGCTGCATGAATCTGCTGGTGAAGTGCGTCAAGGGTTGCTTCTCCGGCTGCGGCTGGCTGCTGCGGAAGCTGCCCAGGGCGGTGGCTGTATTCTGGGACTTCCTGCTGATGCTTCTTACGCCCCTGAGATGGCTGTGGAAGCAGATAAAGAAGACCTGTGCAAAAATCGGGAAGTCCATCAACCGGGTGTATTCCATGATGCCGCTGACATGGCAGTGGCTGCTGACGGGCTTCATCATGGTGATGCTCCTGTTCGCCGCCCTTGCGGGCAGATCGAATCTGATGGTGGTGCTGAGCCTGTGCGCCTGCGTGGCCGTGGTGCTGTATGGGGCGTACTGCTTCGGCATCCTGCTGGAAAGCGCCAAGCGCATGGGCAAGGGCGACCTGGACACCAAGGTGGACGACAAATATCTCACCGGCGCATTCAAGAGCTTTGCCGGTGACCTGAACGACCTGGCCGGCGTTGCCGTAGTGGCGGCGCAGAAGCAATTAAAATCGGAGCGTATGAAAACAGAACTGATTACCAATGTTTCCCACGATATCAAAACGCCTTTGACCTCCATCATCAATTACGTGGACTTACTGCAAAAGCCCCACACGCCGGAGGAGGAGAAGACCTATCTGGAAGTCCTCAACCGGCAGTCCCAGCGGCTAAAGAAGCTGATCGAGGACTTGATGGAAATGAGCAAGGCCAGCACAGGAAACCTGACGGCGGACATTACGAAGCTGGACGCGGTGGAATCCGTGAACCAGGCGCTGGGAGAATTTGCCGACAAGCTGGAAAAAGCTCAGCTGACCCCCGTATTCCGCCATCCGGAGGAGTCCGTCGCCATGATGGCGGACGGAAGACTTGCCTGGCGGGTGCTGAGCAACCTCCTGAGCAACACCGTAAAATATGCCCTGCCCGGCACGCGGGTGTATCTCGACGTGATGGCGGTGGAGGGAAAGGTCATCATTTCCCTGAAAAATATCTCCCGGGACGAGCTGAACGTGGACGCCGACGAGCTGATGGAGCGCTTTGTCCGGGGCGACGACTCCCGGAACACCGAGGGCAGCGGCCTGGGTCTGAATATTGCCAAGACCCTGATGGAGCTGCAAAAGGGGCAGCTGCAATTGCTGGTGGACGGCGACCTGTTCAAGGTGACGCTGATCTTCCCCGGCGCATAAAGGCGTACAGGAACCGGCCGAGGGCGGCGCGGGAAATCCCGCGCCGCCCCGTTTGCCGAAGGAATAGGCGCAAAAAACAGGGAGATATTCCGGCATGAAGAAAAACTGTTCACAATTTCGTCGCTTTTTATTTTCATTTCCGTTATTGCCTGTTCAAAACCGAACGGTATCTTAATAACAGAAAGGTTGCGGAAGCCGTGAGCCGCTCCCTTTCAACTCCGTAGATCCTCTTTTCTACCTCTCTTCTTTCCAAACCCTTTCGCGGAAACCCCGGTGCCAAACGCGGCACCGGGGTTTTCACCCCCTTTTTGGGCGGCAGAGGCTGCTTCGGGAGGCCACAGGCGGTTGCAACAAAATTGTAACCTTTGAAAGAAAAAAGATATCGAAATCAGAGATTGTCATTTTTTACAGCCGGTAAAAAACGAATTTTATGGTAAAATTTGGAGTAAATTTCTTAAGATAGGGGCAAATGTTTAAGAATGTTATAAAGTGTAAAGAATTCTGTTACATTTTGTAATTTTCCTATTGACATCCGGGAGCGGATGTGATATCATGCAGACATGAAAGAGATGCCGGGTGCGGAAGCGGCGGAAAGCCTCCCCGATTGGCGACACCAAGGATTCCAGCGCCGGCAGCATTTCTAAAACAACCAATTTTCTAGGAGGTTAGAAACTATGAAAAACACAATGAAGAAGCTGCTTAGCCTCGTATTGGTGGCTATGCTGCTGGTCTGCGCGGTTCCTTTCCAGGCGGCCGCTACGGAAGCTGATGCCAAGACCGTAAAAGTGAATGTGTACGTTGACGATGTGCTTACCGCTGATAAGACGATCACCGTCAAGCCCGGTGAGAGCATTACCTTGAACGAGGAGCTGGCAAAGTCTCTGGTCAAGTCCGACAAGGCGTTCGTCAAGTGGACCGGTGCTTCCGGCAACGAAGCCAATGGTCAGGTCATTCCCTACGAGAAGATTCCCGCTGACTACTCCGTTAACCTGTACGTCAAGAAGATTGTTGAGGACACCCGCGTTGACGCGAAGGTTCCTGTTAAGATCTATGTTGACGGTTCTTACGTAAGAGACGGCGAGATTACCGTTCCCGTGGACGGCGCTGTGACGCTGACCAAGGAGCTGGGTCTGAAGCTGGTCAAGGAAGACAAGGAGTTCGTTAAGTGGACTGGCGCTTCCGACAACGATGCTACCAACGTCACCATCAACTATGCCGGTATCGGCGACGGCTACTTCCTGAAGCTGTACGTCAACACTAAGAAGGTTGAAGAGCCTGCCAAGTATATCACTCTTAAGATTATTGACGACAAGGGCAACGCGATTGCCAGAGAGTTCCAGGTTGAGCCTGTGAACGGTAAGTCCTCCGTTATCGGCGACATCCTGAGCTACCGCTGGATGGGCAACTGGAAGGATTCCTACGAGTTCGTCACCGCCAAGAGCGATGAAAAGGGCAACAACCTGTCCCTGTCCACCACAATCAATGCCGGCGACTCCCTGACCGTCACCCTGAAGGCCAAGAGCGGCAGCACTCCCGAGGGCGACACTGTCAGAGTGACCTTCTACGGCACGGATGGCAAGGCCGTTTCCACCTACAACGTGACCAGCGGCAGCAGCATTGACAGCAAGAAGGTTTCCGACGCTCAGAGCAAGGCCGATAACAAGACCGGCTACACCTTCAAGGGCTGGAAGATTGACAACAAGGGTGACCTCTACACCAGCGCTCAGGTTGCCAAGCTCGTCATCAAGGGCAACGTAGACTTCTACGCTTACCTCGAGAAGGACACCACCACTACCAACAACAAGTTCCCCTACAAGGTTTACCTGCACATCTTCAAGGACAACAAGGTCGACGATCCCGCCAAGACCATCAACATCACCGAGGGCATTGCTCTGGACGGCAAGGTCACGCTGGATGAGGTCAAGACCGTTGTGAAGAACTACTACACCGCCAAGACCAGCGACGGCATCAAGTATGACGGCTTGTACATGGCTAAGGGCAACTGGGTCGGCAACTTTGTCAACGACACCCAGAAGTACACCACCATTGAGGACACCAACGAGTTCCGCAAGGAGAGCGAAGTCCACATCAACGTGATGATCACCAACGCCAACGCCAAGAGCACCACCAACGAGAAGGCCGACAAGACCAACCCCAAGACCGGTGATATGATCTTCATTCCCGTGATCTTCATGGTCGTCTCCGGCGCCGCCATTGCCGGTGTGTACTTCTACAACAAGAAGCGCAACGCCCGGTAATCGAGAATACGTTAAGCTAAGAAAATCCCGGCAGCTTCGGCTGTCGGGATTTTTTTGCGGCACATGACAGCCGGGGCGGGGGATTTGCTGTGAAGTTTTTGCAGAAAAAGGATTCCCATTTTCACCGGCATGTGTTATAATCATAATATCCCCTAAATTTGGAAAGCAGGAGGAATGCAATATGGACAACTATAACGGCAATACCTACGCACGGCAGGACACGGATATGTCTGTCGGAGCATGGATCGGCACCCTGATCCTCTCGGCAATTCCCATCGTTGGTTTCATCTGCCTGATCGTTTGGGCGGTGAGCAGCTCTCCGGAGAAGCGTTCCCGGAAAAATTGGGCGATCGCTCAGTTTATCATGACGCTGATCGGTGTGGTTGTTGCAATTCTGGTGTATGCCATGTACGGCGCTTCCCTGGCGTATCTGCTGAGTTAATACTATTTCTTAATAAAATGATTTCATCATTTTATTCTGCCGTTTCACGGCA
>ERZ857882.3969-NODE-3969-length-13307-cov-3.720721_pt1 | contig 13307 bp, 16 predicted proteins | sample MGYA00519697_ERZ857882 | MGnify/ENA primary metagenome ERZ857882 (study PRJEB31778, sample SAMEA3449373) | human gut metagenome | biome: human gut; feature: human-associated habitat; material: faeces | place: United Kingdom | collected 2010/2012 ...
TTCTATACTGAAAACAACGGGCGATAAAGGTTCTTGTCGCTGGCCTGATACGCTTTCCCTTGTATTTGTATAGGTTCATAACACCCCTTTCTGGATATGAAAAACGGTCTATCATAAAGATTAACCGCCATACATTTTGTAAATACTGCTAAAAATATTCACTTAATAAGTCTATGTTTTCATCTACTAGATGATGAGTATATACTTTTGGACATGCAGAATTTCTAAGTTTTTTCCATAGAATTGAAGCTACTTTCAGTTTGTTTTGAAATTTGTTATTTTTTTCATCAGCACAAAAATCTTTCAAAAATTTATTCCATTCACAAACAGAATTGTCATATTTTGCATAATCAGAGTTTTTATTATATATATCAAGCATATCTTGAATCGTGAAAGTTATATCATGTTCTTTTTTTACTTTTCTCCATGCTGTTGCCATATCTGCTGTAAACTTAAAATTATCAATGCCTGTCAACTCTGAAAAAAACCTCTGAATTTAGAATTAAATGAAAAACCACAATCAAGCAATGGACAGTCTAAGGACATTTCTTTACATTCCTTTTTAGAATGGTATAGACGTTTTTTCTTAATTAAATTTCCTTTAAAATATTCCTCAATATTGTGATTTAATTCTTGCTTTGTTCCTGTATAATCTATACCAAGTTTTTTACATATTTCTGATAATTCTTCACGATACCAATAATACCTTAAAAAATCATCATAGGCTTTGATTTCATGAAATTCTGGACGTTTATCCAATTCAATACACCTGACAATGATTGTCGTACAATAATTATATATTTATCCAATACAACCTACAAAGAAAATTTATATTACAAAGCTACTTTTTTCCTGCTGTTCTTGTGGGATCATGTTCTGTTGATTGACTATGGGCTGACCACCTGTATTTTTTCAGTACAATGTTGTTTGCATTGATGTACTAATCAATTGGTTTGTTTTGATATAAGGAATATATTTTTGATTTTTTCAAAGTTTTAAAATCTATAAATTTTGAAATATATCCTATATCTCAATGTATAAAGGATAATTCAATTCTTTTAAAAGTTTATCGCCCTTTGTTTTCAGTATAGAAATTTTTCATTTTTTTCTTTTGGCAAAAATAAGCTCAATAATAACGAGACAATAAATACGCCTGCAACTGCATTGCCATTAAAAACATCGCCAACTGCCTGTGGGAAAGCTGAGAAAAAATTCCCTGTGGTTTGCGTAAGACCCACTCCAATACAAAATGACAAAGATACAATGATCATAGTTTGATCATCAAAGACACAATCTTTCAACATTTTGATGCCCTCATACATGATAGAGCCAAACATCATGACTGTACATCCTCCTAATACGGATTGAGGAATCGAATTAAAGAAAGCACCAAGTGGCGGAAATAAAGAAGCAAGAATTAGAATTAAAGCTCCTATACAAATCGTAAATCGATTGATTACTCCAGTCATTGTCACAAGACCAACATTTTGTGAAAATGAGGTTAAAGGCAAACAACCAAAACAACCGGAAATAGAGCTTGAAAACCCATCCACGGCCAACAATCCTTGTAATTCTTCCACCTTGATATCACGACGTAAAGCTCCCGTGCAAACAGCCGTTGTTGCACCTGTTGTTTCGGCAGCAGATACAAGAAATACGATTGCGATTGTGAAAAAAGCACCAATATCAAAAATTGGTTTATGTTCTGTAAAAAAGACGAGTGTTGGAAGGCTGAAATATCCGACCTGAGAAATCGTCTGTGAAACTGATGAAAAATCTAACATTGGAGCAATACCACTTACGGTAAAAACAATAGCCATTAAATACCCTAAAACTAAACCAACCAAGATATTCAAGTTTTTATACACACCCTTTAGTAAATAACGCGAAACCAGACACACGATTAGAGTAAACGTTCCAACAAATAAATGATACCATGCTCCAAAATCTTCGACGCCACTGACTCCTCCCCAGGAATCCATTCCTACCGATAACAAAGATAAACCAATTGCAATGACAACACAGGCTGATACCACTGGAGTTAAAAATCTTCTCCAATATTTAGCGCTTAACCCAACTATTCCTTCAAAGATTCCACCCATGATAATAGCACCAACCATGCCTTCATAACCAAGATCTGGATTAATGCTAATCACTAAAAGACTTCCTAAAAAAGTAAAGCTGACACCCATCACAATCGGTAATTTTGATCCTATCTTTCATACTGGATATAATTGCATAATCGTTCCCAGTCCTGCAGCAAACATGGCACACTGTAAGATTTCAGTAATCTCGGCTGGTGTTAAATGTTCATTAGTCCCTTGAATAAATGCGGCAGAACAAACAATTAAAACTGGAGCTAAATTTGATACAAACATTGCTAAAACATGCTGTAAGCCAAAAGGAATTGCCTTTTTTAAAGGAACGCGACCATTTAAACAATAAAGATTTTCATCACTGATATTACTAACTGGTATCTCCTTATCTAGTTTTTTTCTTTCTCCATTTTTCCCTCTCTTATCTACATACATCGATCCACTCAATAAAATGACTATATCGCTCTAGTTCTTCTATTGTTAATTTGATACAGGAATTCGAACTGCCACAAGCTGGAAATACATACTGTAAAGTTTTTAAAGAATCGTCGAGATAAACTTTGACACCTTCATTCAGTCCAAAAGGACAGACTCCACCTGCTGCATGACCTATATATTTTTCAACCTGATCTCCATGCATCATCTTAGCTTTCTTGCCGAAAAAATGTTTATATTTGGCATTATCAATCTTGGCATGACCACTTGCGACAATTAAGATAGGCTGATCTCCAACTAAAAAAGCCAAAGATTTTGCGATATTTTTAGGTTCACATCCTAAAGCTTTTGCTGCCAATTCTACCGTAGCGCTGCTTGCATCGAGTTCAACAATACGATCATCAATTCCTAACAAACTAAATTCTTCTCTTACTCTTTCTATTGACACTTTGTTTTTCCTTTCTACATCTTTTATATTTTAGCCTAAAAAAGAAAAAATGCTCCAAAATGAAGCATTTTTATCAGTCTTTTTTCGCCGCCTTAGTAAGGATCTTGACAAGTGCCAATCCTTTTTCAGGACAATTTGTTTCTCCAAGTCGTCGATTTGGTTTTGTTGGACCATGATAATCACTACCACAGGAAACTAGCAATTTATATTTTTGAACAATTTTTAAAACCGCTGCAATTGTTTCATCGTGAACATTTGGGCTGAACACTTCCACACCATCAATGCCTAGAGAAATCATTCTTTCGATCATTTCATCTGAAATGTTGTCCAGCTGCCAGCTGGAAAGGATTGCAATACCACCAGCTTGATGAATAGCTTCAATAGCTGAATCCAGCTCAGGATAATTACCTTTGACATAACATGGACCACCTTTTCCAAATAAATCCCGTTTAAATCGTGCCATAGCTTCGGATTGTGTTGAAGCTTGATCTATGTATCTTTTCACAAAAGACATAGAACGAACTCTTTCATTATTGAAAACCATCTTGGTAATATCTGTTGCGGTAATTGTTTGGAAGCGAGAATTTGAAATTATAGAATCTACATCAATAGAAATACCACTGAACTCTTCAAATTTCTTCACACGTTGAATTGAGCATTCCTTTTCACGGCGTAATGAATCACTTTCTAATATTTCAAAGATATCTTTTGTCCAGTCTATATAATATCCTAGCACGCGAACACGAGTTCCGTTGTACTGAGCATCTAATTCAACCCCTGGAATATACTGAATTCCATAAAGTTCAGCAAATCGAGTTGCTGCCGCATTCGCTCTTGCACAGTTATGGTCAGTAATAGAAATCACTTCCATTTTTAACTGCTTAGCCTGCTTAAAGATTTCTTCCACATCATAATATCCATCATCACTGTAATTAGAGCGGATATGTAAATCAATAGGACAAATATCATGCTGTACTTTTGGTTCCGGTTTTTTATTGTCAAAGGTAATATTAATTTCTGGTTCATTTACAGTAACAAGCCCAAAGACAAGATCAAATAAAGACTGTTGATTTGGTGTAATCAATACGATAATTCCATTTAACAACCACCATGCCAAAATTCCCGGCGTTCCAAAGAAATAACCTAAGATCATCAAAGGGATCCCAATACCTAAAGCCTGACGCATGATCAAATTTAAAGCCATGGCTTCTCGTTTGTCACGTCTTACAAGTTTTAGATCTGTCAAAACATATCCAAAGGATTGACCTTTAGAACGTGCGGTAAACAAACCTAACAAAAGTACAGCTACCACAAACAAACAGCCATACATAATATAAAACAATAAATCGAAAAAATGTGGAGAAATCAAACCACATAATATTAACAGAAACTCAATGACCCATATATATACAGGTAATAAACATATATTAATATCAATCAGAAAGGCAAAAAAATGATTTATATAATCCTCTTTATCCCGAGTTAAAACACGTGCCTGTTTATAGCCACCTGAACGATATATTTGCGATTTTTTGTTGAAATAAGCTAATGTTAAATCTTTAATATTATATTTTTTCACATCCATGAAATCACAAACCTTTCACTAACTACTATATTATATCAAAAATAAGCTCATTTAGAACGAATTTCCATAATTTCATAAACTATTCGAGTACAATTTCAATTCCCTTTGGATTCTGCATGATCGACTGCACATAATTCTGAACCCATGCTTTGGAAATATCGATTCCATTCGCCGTTACACAATGACTTGCGGCGAATTCATCATTATATTCATGAATTGTCATCGTTTTAAAATTATAGTAATTTGAATCATAATACGTTATCGTTGGAATAAATTTCACATCATCAAATGTTGTCTTTTGTGTATCAAAATCATAATTCAAAGTAAAATTTGCCATTCCTCCAACCATGCCTTCTGCACTATCTTGGGCACTTAAGAAATTTCCTAAGGAATAATAAACTAAAGTATCTTGATTTTCTGTTGAAATGATTTCGGCCGGTTCAATAACATGTGGATGATGACCAATTATAACTTCAACACCTAATTCATTTAGATAATTTGCCAATTGATCTTGTTCTTCTGTGATTGAAGTATTGTATTCTTGGCCCCAATGCATGCTGACAATCTGAACATCACTGATCTTAGAAATTTCTTCCATATCTTGCTTTATCTTGTCTTTATCGATCAAATCTATCAACCAAGGTTTATCCTCAGGTAAGTTATAGCCATTTAAACCATAGGTATAACCTAACAAACCAACTTTGATGCCATTGATTTCTTTTACACGATAATAAGAAGCATCCTCTTTTGTATCATGACTTCCTGTCCAAAGTATATCTGGATAGTTCTCTTTTAAATAATTGATTTCGGCAATCAGTCCATCCGATGACATATCCATTGAATGATTGCTGGAAAGAGCCATCCAATCAAATCCAGCACTATGTACCGCATCTAATATTTCAGTAGGCCCATTAAATACTGGATAGTGACTTAATTCATACCCAGGGGCACAGATAGTTTCTCCATTAATAAATGCAAGATCTGCATTCTGGGTATAGGGATTTGTATACTCGTATATATCCGTGAAATCAAAAGGAAGACCTTGACTGTTTTGTTCATACCAGATTGCCGCATGAATTAAATTGTCCCCTACACCGACAAAAGAGAAAGAAGAACTGCCTGTCTTGTTAGATGTTTTTTTAACAATTGTTTCAGTTTTTGCCGGTTCATTTTCCTCATATCCATACAAATAATAGAATAAACCAATATTTATCACTAAGAGTATGGAAAAAATAATAACTAAACTCTTTTTCATAACTATAATATAGCACAAAATCAGCCTACTTACTCAGCAGACTGATTTGTTGTTGAAATAGAATATGTGTAAAGATCACCGCGATAGTAACATGTCGTATATTCGATCAATTCATTTGTTGCGCTATAAGAAAGGCGCTGTCGAACTAAAGCAGGCAGAGTTTTAGGAATATTCAATGCATCGCGTACTTCTTTATCCGGCATCTGCGCACTAATTTTTTCTTCAATACGTACTGGCAACCCTGTTCCTGTATAATCCAGGATTTCATAAATAGATTCTGAATATTCATCTGGATCCAGTGGTAAATTTGTTGATAAAGGAAAATATGATACAAAATAAACAAGTTTTACATCATCTGCAGTTCTCACTCGGCGTATACAATACATTTTTTCTTTTGAATGTGAACCAAACCCTTCTGGTAATGGTTCAATTGAAACACTCAATCCCTTGGTTCCCGGCACTCGATTGCGATGTTCCATTTCTTTTGTAAAAGACATGATGTGCGACAATTCCTCTTCAATTGCCGGTTGCCAAATAACAAAAGTTCCCTTGCCTCGACCTCTTTTGACCATACCTTCTTTTTCAAGATCTAAGATAGCTTGTCTTGCTGTGATCCTGGATACATTATATTTTTGTTGGATTTCCATCTCACTTTCAATCTTATCCCCTAGTTTTAATTCACCTGATAAAATCTTATCTCGATAAATGTCCTTGATTTGAATGTAAAGTGCTTTTCCACCTTTTTTTGTTGTTAACTTCTCCATAATCATTGTCCTTTTCTTTTTATAACATTATAACATTTGATTCTAGGATTTGTCGCCTTTTTTTATCAATTTCGATCCACTCATCCAACGTCATTGGAGCATAGTCAGAATACATGCAGAAACAATTGATAAATTGACATGGAATCGTCTCAACATTTCCAGAAACAGAGACATGTGACTGTCTTTGTACAAACTTTTGATACGCATCCAAATATATCTGATCCTGTGTTTTATGAATATGCCCATGTAACATAAATGTCTTAGGTTGTCCTGTTTCATCTCTACGATACTGTCCATTGTAACAGGCGATTGGATAATGCGATAAAATAACTTTACGTTTATTATCTTTAAGCTCTGCATAATCTTTGATCCAGATAAAACGATCCCAGGAATATTTTTTATCACTTAAAAAACGATCATGATTTCCTTTTATCATATATAATCGACCTTTTAATCGATCTAAAACTTCCTGCGTTTGCCGGGCATTTCCCCAGGAAAAATCACCTAGAATGATTACCTCATCATTCTTGTTTATTTTCGCATTCCATTTTTCGATCATATATTCATTCATCTGCTCTACACTCTCAAACCCTCTTTTATCCATTTTTTCATTCAGCGCCTTATGAAAAAAATGCTGATCCGCAATAAAATATCTCATATCCCTACTCCACCTTATCCCTTCTTAAAACAAAAAATGCAGTCTATATATTAATCAAGACTGCATGCATATCCATTATCGGTATAATCATTTTGTGTCTCTTTCAATGAGATGTACTGATTTTCCATCTCACCTTCTTTTAAAAGACCCTTTTCAATCAATACGTCCATATCGGCTGTTTCATAGTCAATGTTTACAGTCACTTTAACTCGATTGTCCTCTACAGTTCCTGAAACACTCACACCTTCAATATCAGAATATGTCTGTGATAAAGAATCATTGATGATCTGCTCCATCTGTGAGGCATCCATATCCTCAGTAATCCCTAATGAATCAAAAGTCATATAGAAAGTTTGTGTCATATTCGTGATTTCATCACCTTTGGCATCAAAGGTAATCGTTTCTTCACTTTCTGAAGTACAAACTAAAGTTTTTTTCGTAATATCTTCTTCTTGTATTTCAGGTTCTTTTGATGAAGATGACTGATTACCCGTATCGATGACTTCATCGATTCGCATACATCCGCTTAACATTAAGATCATTGTTAAAATTTTCAAAATGCGCATATAAAAAGCTCCTTCCATACAAATCCAATTGTATCAAAAGAAGCTTTCATTTGTCCAGTTCGATAAAATATTCAAACCCTGTATTAGTAAATCGCTTTGCTTAGCCAAGCCTAAACGCAAATGATTTTCAATTCCAAAGCACTTGCCAGGAACAAAGAATACACCTGTTTCCTTCAATAATCTTTTACATAATTCCACACTCGATATAGGCATTGAATATTTTAGAAAACTAACAGTTCCCGATTCTGGCATGACCAAAGAAAACTTTGGATTCTCTTTTAACCAGGAAGTTATGATTTGTTTATTCTTTTGAACTGTTTCATAACTTCTTTTCAACAAGATTTCTTTATGTCTTAACGCGATAGCTCCTAACTTGTCTAGCAAAGGTCCGGTAGAAATTAAAGCATAATCTCTTCGAACATTTATTTGATTGATAATCTCTTTATTTGCCTTGATCCAGCCAAGTCGTAAAGCCGCCAAACCATAAAGTTTACTCAATGAAGAAGTACTGATCCCCAGTTCATACAAATCACTGATACTGCTGACATCATTTGTTTCATATCCACGATATACTTCATCACAAAGAATATAGATTCCTTTATCTTTAGCTAGATGAACTAACTTTAAAAGAAATTCGTCCTTCATCAAAGTACCTGTTGGATTATTAGGATTATTCAAGATGATCATTTTTGTGTTGTCTTGAATCGCATTCACAAAATCTTGAATATCAATCATCCAACCCTTTTCTTCATTCAGCATCAATTCACTGACTGTACAGCCTATTGATCTAGGATAGTCACTGAATTGTTGATAACCAGGAATGCATGTTATAACATGATCTCCTTTTTCCAACAAAGTAGCCATGACCAGTTCATTAGCTTGAATACAACCATGAGTTGTTGTGATCTGATCTATGGTCCCACTTGTATACAAAGAAAGAATTTCTTTTTTTAATTCTGTATCTCCTGTGATATCTCCATAATCCATCACAATTTCTGAAAAATCTAACGTTTCTAATTCTAAAAGCTGATCCAAAGTAAGATTGACTGCACATGTATCGGTCAAATTATAAACCGCATCTTTTTCATGATCATTCATCCATTGTTCAACTTTAAAATCATTCAAAATCATTCGTAAAACACCTTGCTCAAGAAATCCTTTGCACGGTCGCTTTTTGGATTTGAGAAGAATTCTTCACTTGGCGCATCTTCAATGATCTCACCATGATCCAAGAAAACGACACGACTTCCTACTTTGCGAGCAAATCCCATTTCATGCGTAACAACGATCATCGTCATACCCTGCTTGCCTAAATCTTTCATAACTTCTAGTACTTCCTTGATCATTTCAGGATCAAGTGCGCTGGTTGGCTCATCGAACAACATCATATCTGGATCCATACAAAGAGCACGAGCAATCGCTACACGCTGCTTTTGACCACCAGAAAGATTGTTTGGATATGAATCTTTCTTTTCCTGCAGACCAACACGTTTTAAAAGCTCAAGAGATTTTTTGGTTGCATCCTCTTTAGAACGACCTAACACTTCCGTCTGTGCTAAATTTAAATTATCTAAAACTGTCATATGTGGGAATAAATTAAAATGTTGGAAAACAAACCCCATGTGATTTCTCTGCTCACGATACTTTTCTTTATTTTGAGGATCCATAAGCTCATCATTCATGTAAATTTTTCCTTTATCCGGCTTTTCTAATCCATGAATGCATCGTAACAATGTACTCTTCCCAGATCCTGAAGGACCAATCAAAGAGACAATTTCTCCTTTATTAACTTCTAAAGTTACATCTTTCAAAGCATGAAGCTGCCCAAAATTCTTTTGTAAATGTTCAACTCTAATCACTTGCAGCCAACCTCTTTTCTACATGTTTTCCTATATAAGAAATACTAATCGTCATGATCAAATAGAAGATTGCAGCCAATGTATATGGTGACATGGCATCATAATATCTAGCTCCTAAGACTTGAGAAGCTTTTAAAAGTTCAATTGCTCCAATACAACTTGTCAAGGAACTGTCCTTGATCAAGGTAATAAATTCACTGATTACCGGTGGAACGATCAACTTAAATGCCTGTGGCAAAATAACAAGTTTCATCGTTTGCCAGGAAGATAATCCAAGTGTCTCACATGCTTCCCACTGTCCTTTATCAACACCATTGATACCACTACGAATCAATTCTGTAGAATAAGCTCCTGAATTGATGCTCATGGCAATGATACCGATCAAATACACATTGATTCTCAATACATTTCCTGTAATTGCCGTGTAAATGGATGGCACGACTGAAAATAACATCAAGATTTGTAATAACATAGGTGTTCCACGAATAATTTCAACATAGAAATTACCAATAGCACGTAAGATAAAAAAGCGTGATCTTTTTGCGCTGGCTCCTAAAACACCTAACACTAAACCAATCAAAAGGGATAGTATCGCCATCCCTAATGATATCAATGCTCCCTTACCTAAGTAGAGCACATTCTCCATAGTAAAGACCTTATCCAAGGCAACAAACATACTATCCCTCTTTCCCTAATATATTCACTATTCTAAAGGTAGAAGATCATATTCATCACAAAGTGTCTGATAATCATCACTTGCGATAAATGCTTTGATACATTTATTGATCTTTTCAATAATTTCTGTATTTCCTTTTTTCGCAATGACATAGTTTTCTTCATCCAATAAAGAACCATCGATCATTGTGAAGTTACCGCTAGATACATATTGTTTGGCAACACCTAAGTCAACGATTGCTGCATCGTACTGATTTGCAGCTAAGCCTGTGAAGATGTCCTGAACATTTTGAACGCTAGATACTTCAGCACCTTCAACTTCATTGGCTGCAATTTCACCAGTTGCTCCTGTCTGCGCTGCTAATTTCTTTCCAACTAGATCATCTACAGATGCGATTGAAGAACCATTTGGCACTACAGCAACCTGTGCCGTCTTGATATATGGATCAGACCATTCGACTTCTCTTTCTTCATCATATGTAAATCCTGAGATACCAATATCTATCTGATCGCCTTGGATCTGTGTAATGATGTTATCAAAGCTCATTTGTTTGAATTCCAAAGAATACGTAACACCTTCTTCTTCTGTTAAGTAATCTTCAAACCAAGCAGCCATGTCGATATCAAAACCAACCAATTCATTATCTGTAGTCAAACTTTCATATGGTGCATAATCTGGTGAAACACCGATTGTGATAACTTCTGAATCTTTACTTGTTGAATCATCAGCTGGAGCACTTGAGCATCCTACCATTGTAGCTGCCAATAATGCAGCTGTACCTACTTTTAATAACTTATTCATATTCCTTATCCTCCTATTTTCATTTCTCATATTTATAAGTTAATGCAAATGCAATACTGCTACGTCGGTCGTTTGATTCCATCTGCATCACCCTCTCTATTAAAAAAACGCCCTCTGTGTTCAACACAAAGGACGTAATATACGCGGTACCACCTTAATTCCGCTCGTTCAATATGAGCGACACCTCATTCTTAACGCGAATTAACGATCATTGCCTCCCAATTTCGACAATGCGGCTCCAAGACACGTTCCATAGCTTTCTCTTATGACTTACACCAACCGTCATTTCTCTTTGAAGATCTAGTCTATGTACTACTTCTTTTCAACGTCTTTATGGTAATTATTATACACAGGCTCTTTATTTATGCAAGCCTAAAAATGTAAATTGATTGTAACTTTCTGAAAAAAGTTCCTGAAACTAGTTTTTTAATGCCTGTAATGGAGCAGGAATTCTTCCTCCACGATTGATCATGACATCATTTTTAGTTTGATTAATGTTCATGACTGGCCCATATCCCAACAAACCACCAAAATCTAATGTCTCGCCTACTTTTTTACCAATTGCAGGAATAATACGAACTGCTGTTGTTTTGGAGTTGACCATACCAATCGCTGCCTCATCGGCAATCACACCAGAAATTACGCTGGCTGATGTATCTCCAGGCACTACCACCATATCAAGACCAACGCTACATACAGCTGTCATAGCTTCCAGTTTCTCTAAAGTTAAAATACCAGATTTAGATGCTTCAATCATTCCCGCGTCTTCACTAACTGGAATAAAGGCACCCGATAAGCCGCCTACATTGCTGGTAGCCATTACTCCACCTTTTTTGACCGCATCATTTAACATTGCTAGACAAGCTGTGGTTCCATAAGCTCCACATGTTTCTAATCCCATCTCTTCCAAGATATAGGCAACACTATCACCAATTGCTGGTGTTGGAGCCAAAGAAAGATCTACGATACCAAAAGGTACACCTAATTTCTCACTAGCTACACTTCCTACAAGCTGCCCCATACGAGTGATCTTAAAAGCTGTTCGCTTGATCAAATCAGCTAATTTATCCATTGGAAGGTTCTTATCTGCCTTTGCCAAAGTTGCACGAACAACACCCGGGCCAGATACACCCACATTAATCACACAGTCTGCTTCTCCAACACCGTGAAAAGCACCGGCCATAAACGGATTGTCATCCGGAGCATTGCAAAGCACCACCAGTTTGGCACAACCTAATGAGTCACGTTCTTTCGTCATTTCCGCCGTTTCCTTGATGATTTCACCCATCAATTTCACTGCATCCATGTTGATTCCTGTCTTTGTAGAACCTACATTAACAGAGGAACATACAAAGTCTGTCTCTGCTAATGCTTTTGGAATAGAACGGATCAATAATTCATCTGCTTTTGTCATTCCTTTGCTTACTAATGCAGAATATCCACCTAAGAAGTTGACTCCAACTTTCTTTGCTGCTGCATCTAATACTTTCGCAAGTTCTACGAAATCATCTGGTGTCTTACATACATTCCCACCCACTAAAGAAATTGGTGTGATAGAAATTCGCTTGTTAACGATCGGAATACCAAATTCATTCTCGATATCTTTTCCTGTCTTCACAAGATCTTTTGCAACTGTTGTGATCTTATTATAAATATTCTCCTTGACCTCTTCTAGTGTTGTACCAACACAATCTAACAAACTGATACCGATCGTGATCGTACGAACATCTAAATTCATCTCATGGATCATTTTATTCGTTTCAAATACTTCATTCAGATTAATCATGATGCCACCCCACTAAATTCTGTGCATAATATCAAAGATTCTTTCGTTCTGCGCCTGAATTACAACACCGATTTCTTCACCGATCTGTTTTAACTCACTGGATAATAATGCGATATCTTTGGATGAACCAGCTGGATCTACGACCATCATCATGTTAAAGAAGCCGCCTGTGATCGTTTGGGAGATGTCTAAGATGTTAACATTGTTGCTAGCTAAATAGTTACACACCTTTGCGATGATTCCTACACCGTCTTTTCCAACAACTGTGATTACTGTTTTTTCCATTTTTGTTATTCCTCCTAAATGTTTATGATACACTGGTTACGGTAGATACCGTGTCTCTTCTGGCTACTTCGATCGGTAATGTAAAATTATGTA
>ERZ857882.3984-NODE-3984-length-13268-cov-15.652388_pt1 | contig 13268 bp, 11 predicted proteins | sample MGYA00519697_ERZ857882 | MGnify/ENA primary metagenome ERZ857882 (study PRJEB31778, sample SAMEA3449373) | human gut metagenome | biome: human gut; feature: human-associated habitat; material: faeces | place: United Kingdom | collected 2010/2012 ...
GAAACCGGCAGGCTTATCCCCCGCGAGGACTACCGGCTGTCCACGCTGAACTGCGACGGGGAGGATTTTGCCGTTGCGTGTATGCGGGCCAATCTCCGCTATCAGAAAAACCAGCGGCGGGAAGATGTGAAAAGCCACCACTACATCATCAGCTTTGACCCGCGGGACGGGCCGGACAACGGCCTGACCGTAGACCGGGCGCAGGCGTTGGGGGAACAATTCTGTAAAGAGCATTTTCCCGGCCACCAGGCCCTTGTCTGCACCCACCCGGACGGGCATAACCACAGCGGCAACATTCATGTGCATATCGTCATAAACAGCCTGCGGATTGAGGAAGTGCCGTTCCTGCCCTACATGGACAGGCCGGCCGATACGAAAGTCGGCTGCAAGCACCGATGTACCGACGCTGCCCTGCGCTACTTCAAATCCGAAGTCATGGAGATGTGCCACCGGGAGGGGCTTTATCAAATCGACCTCTTGAACGGCAGCAAGAACCGCGTCACCGACCGGGAGTATTGGGCGCAGAAAAAGGGACAGGCCGCGCTGGACAAGCAGAACGCCCCCATGATTGCAGGCGGTATCACGCCCCGGCAGACCAAGTTTGAAACGAACAAGGAGAAGCTGCGGCAGACCCTACGGAAAGCCCTTGCCACCGCCGCCAGCTTTGACGAGTTTTCCTCTCTGTTGCTGCAGGAGGGTGTGACCGTCAAGGAGAGCCGGGGGCGGCTTTCCTACCTCACGCCGGACAGGACAAAGCCAATTACCGCCCGGAAGCTGGGCGACGATTTTGACCGCGCCGCTGTCTTTGCCGTTTTAGAGCAAAACGCCGCCAGAGCAGCCGAAGCGCCAGCCAGATCCCCCGATCCCCCACGCACCATAAAAGACCGCTTGCAGGTTGCCAGAGCCGAGATAGCCGCCCCGAAACAGGACGGAGTGCAGCGGCTTGTGGACATTGAGCAGAAAATGGCCGAGGGCAAAGGCCGGGGCTATGAACGCTGGGCGACCATGCACAACCTCAAACAAATGGCCGCGACGCTGAATGTGTATCAGGAATACGGCTTCACTTCCCCGGAGCAGTTAGAAGCCGCCGTTGATACCGCCTATCAGGAAATGCGCCAGACCAGCAGCAAGCTGAAAACGCTGGAAACGAAGCTACAAGGGAAAAAGGAGTTGCAGCAACAGGTACTTGCCTATGCCAAGACCAAGCCCGCCCGCGACGGGCTGAAAGCGCAGAAATCCGAGAAAGCCCGCGCCGCATACCGGCAGGCCCATGAGAGCGATTTTATCATAGCCGACGCAGCAGCCCGGTATTTCAAGGCGCATGGCATTACCAAGCTGCCCGCCCGGAAAGCGTTGCAGGCCGAGATCGAGCAGCTTATCTCCGAGAAAGACGGCCTGTATAACACCTATCACGAACAGAAACAGCGGTTCAAGGAGTTGCAGACCGTCAAGCGGAACATCGACCAGATTTTGCGCCGGGAGGAACCCCACCGCAGAAAGGAGCAGAGCCATGAGCGATAACCTGCCCCGCATGGACTACCGCCAGCACCGGCGGGCGCGGCGGCTGGTGCATGAGTGCTGTAACTACGACGGGGGAAACTGCCTGCTGTTAGACGACGGGGAGCCTTGCGTGTGCGTCCAGAGCATTTCCCTTTCCCTCATGTGCCGCTGGTTCCGTGTGGCTGTCCTGCCCCTTGACGGGGAGCTGGCCGCAGCCCTTTTGTACCGGGGGAGCCGGAAATGCTGCGCCGTCTGCGGGGCGGCGAGCTGCTGTGGTACACCGCCGTGATCCTGCTGGCCATCACCTATATTCTGTTCACCATCCTGCCGCCCTCCGGCGCTCTGTTCACCGAGCCCGGCGGCGTGTCCGCCATGGCGCCCATCCCCTTCTGATGCAAAAAGATATCCTCCGGCGGAGCCGGAGGATATCTTTTTTGTTCTATACGGCGGCTCAGGGCATGGTGGCCCGGACGCCCACGGTGTTGTAGCTGGTACTGAGTGTCTTGCCGTCCGCCGCCACACCCCGCACCATGTAGGCGTAGGTGGTGCCGGAGGTGCCGGTGGTGTCCTTCCAGCTCAGGGCGCTGACCTTCTTCGCCACCAGCACCCACTTGGAGGCGGGCACAGGCCGTAGGGTATCGCCGCTTTTGGGCGGGTTGGCGGCGCGGTAGACATTGTAGGTCTTGGCGTTGGTCGCGGTCGTCCACGTCAGCAGGATGCCCTTTTCCCCAATTGTGACCCGCCGGGCGTCTTTCATGGTGACGTAGCCCGGCGTGGTGGAGGCCGATGCCGTCACTTTGGCGCTCTTGCCGGTGGTGTCGTAAGGCCCCGTAGTGACACCGTCCGCTGCCACGCCCTGCACTGTGTAGCTGTACATCACGCCCCTGGCTACGGTGGTATCCTTATAGCTGGTGCCGCTGACGCCGCGGGCGATGACCTTCCACGCGGTGTTGGAGGCGTCCCTGCGCAGGACGTTGTAGGTATCCGCGTTGGCAGTGGCCTTCCATGTCACGGTGATGCCGGCGGCATCCGCCTTGATGCCGGACAAAACCACGGCGGCAGGCGCCTTGATGACGCCTGCCACATGGATCGCAACGGTATTGCTGAATCCGCTGGCACCGCTGGCACCAACGGCTCTGATTTTATAGAAGTATGTTACACCCTGCACCGCGCCGGTGTTGACGTAGGTGGTCTTGTCGGTGCTGCCTACCTTGGAGAAGGTGCCGTCGGCACTGTTGGAGCGGTAGACATCGTACTTAGCCGCGCCGTCCACCGCCGCCCATGTCAGCTGGGGCTTGCCGCTGGCGGAGGAATTGCCGATGGTCACGCGGGGCGCGGCGGGAATGGCCGCCTTAGCCCTGCCGCTGACGATATTGCTGTATGCGCTGGTTCCGGCGCTGTTCACCGCCTTGACCCGGTAGTAGTAGGTCTTGCCCACCGCCGCGCCGGTGTTGACGTAGCTGGTGGAGGTGGTGGTGCCCAGCAGGCTGTAGCCGGTGCTCTGCTGAGTGGAGCGGTAGATCTCATACTTGGCCGCACCGTCCACCGCCGCCCATGTCAGCTTCGGCTTGCCGCTGTCGGAGGAATTGCCGATGGTCACGCGGGGCGCGGCGGGAATGGCCGGAGCATCAGGGGCAAAGTCCGTGTTTGAAACGGGATACTGGCTCCAGAAATAGGTTGCCTTCTCCCCCGTATCGACCAGGTGATCCTTGTTGAAAGCCGCCGTACCCTTGAGGAAGTAGCTGTAGCTGCTCCGTCCCTCGTCCCATGTGGCGTCCAGACAGTAGTAATTGCCATCGTCCATCTTCACGATGTTCCATGCGTGGGGGCCCCAGACGCCGTTCCCGCCATCCGCCGTACCGGTGATGATGCGGCAGTCGATGCCCGCGTCGTTGGCCAGCCGGTAGAACAGGTTGGCGTAGCCCTGACACACCGCCGTCTTGTTGATGGCGGCAGCATAGGCGGTATACTGCAGCTTGTAGGTATTGTCGTTCAGGTGTGCGTAGTCGTATCTGACGTTTTTGGTGATCCAGTTATAGATGGCCTGCACCTTCTGGTAGGTGGTCTTGCCGCCCAGCGCCAGCTGGGGCAGGATGGTGGTCTTGATATAGCTGTTCAGCTGTGTCTCCTGCTGAGATGTTGTGTACCACATCACGGTATAGGTGACTTCATAGCCGCCCGTCCAGCTTTCGTTGAACTTTTCCGGTGTCGCTCCGGCACCGTAGCTCTTGAACTGCCAGCGCAGGAAGTCGCCGCTGCTGCCATCGCCGGTCACATGGGAGATGGCCTCCTGCCACCAGTCCTTCAGGTCGATGGTGCCGGGCTCCAATTTGACCTTGAACTCGATGGTCGACTGGCGGTCGATCATCTGGCTGCGCAGCTCCGCGATGACGGCGGCCCTGGTGGTTAGATAGCCGGTATCCGCTGCCTCTGCCGACGCCGCATAGGTGGTGGGCGCCGTCCGAGTGCTGATGAACGTGCCGCTGTCCGCAATATCGGCGTACAGCGGGTTGGTATACGATACCGTGTAGCTGCGCGGCTTCGCAGCGCTCTCCGCTGCCAGCGCCTGCGTGGGCAGCAGCGTCAGGGACATGACCAGCGCCAGCAGCAGCGCGGTCAGGCTCTTTGTGACCTTCTTCATAGCTCTCCTCCTTGTGTATCGATGCCCGGCGGGCTTGTTGACTTATGTAAAGCATACCACAGCCGCCGGAAAAAGTACACCTATTTTTCAACGTTTTTTGCCGTTTCTGCGCAGAAAAGCGGGGCGGACGCTGCGCGTCCGTCCCGCTTTTTTCACAGATGCTTCTCCGGCTGCTGCATGTCCCGGGCAATAGCCTTGGCGTAGCGCTCCTCCTCGCTGAACACGCAGCCGCAGTACTTCTGCATGTAAAAGCCCAGCTCCCGCGCCTGACGCTGCCCCTCCCGGAAGCCGGGGCGGAAGTCCCGGTACAGAAACGCCACGCCGTACTGCGCCGCCAGCTTCTCCGCCGTCCGGCGCAGCAGCTCGTGATCCTGATAGGGGCTGACGAACAGGGTGCTGGTGAAGCTCTCAAAGCCATGCTCCGCCGCGTAGCGGGCGGTCTGCTCCAGCCGCAGGCGGTAGCATTTGCCGCAGCGGTGCGCCAGATCCTCCGACACCAGACGGCAGAACTCCCGCAGGCCGTAATCCTCCTGCACGATGAGCTCCATGCCGATGGCGGGGGCGTAGGCCATCAGCGTGTCGCGCCGGGCCTTGTACTCCTGATAGGGGTGGATGTTGGGGTTGAACCAGTAGGACACCGGCTCGATGCCCTCCGCCCGCAGCTGCTGGATGCAGGACACGGAGCAGGGGGCGCAGCAGGTGTGCATCAGCGTTTTCATGCCTTCTTCTCCTTTTTCTCCCGGCGCAGCAGACCCCGGAGCCGCTCCGCCACACCGCCGCTCTGGTGCTGCAGCGCCGACAGAAACCGGGCGCGCACCTGCTGGAACGGCAGCTGCTCCATGGCGCGGAAGAACTTCTCCCGCTCCGCCGGGGCCATGGGCGGCTCCCGCAGCGCGGCGCAGCAGGCCTCGGCCTCCTCCAGCGTCCGGTGCTGCCGCTCCAGCGGCAGCATGTCGAACACCTGCGCGCCCTTGGCGGTATTGATCAGCAGCATGGAAACGCCGCTCTTTTTCTCCTCCGGGGCAAAGCTGCCGCCGCTGAAATCCCCCAGCGTCACGTCGCCGGGGCGATCCGTGGTGGCGTAGGCACAGCGGTGACACGCCGGGCGCATAAACAGCCGCCGGGCGATGCCCCGCCCCAGCTCGCACTTGCCCATGGGCGCATCGTACCGGCCGCCGCCCTCAAATTTCACGCGGAAGCGCCGCTCCCGGTCGCCGGTGAGCTTGCCGCAGAACTCCACCGCCGTGGGGCGGTGCTGCTTGACGTAGGCCATGGACTTCACCAGCTGTGCCCACACGCCGGGGCTGCACACACCGCCGCAGGCCACGTCGCAGGTCAGCAGCCGCTCCGGATGCTCCCCCAGATAGCGGTACAGGCCGTCCACCTGGCAGGGCGTGCCGGAAAACAAAAGACTCAGTAGGGTGTCGAAGTCGACCTCTTTCACATAGATGGATGTCCGTTGGGAAATGGGGGAAATGAAAAAGAAATTCAACCCCATACGTCGGCAGAGTTCGACGATGATGGATTGAACATCTCCCGAGGTGATCTGCGCTGTGATGACCCCCAGGCTATCTACGGACAGTACATTTTCGTCGAAGGAGTCGATGTTTTCCAAAAACGAGGTGGATTGAGGGTCTTTTGCCTCGATCCGAAACAAAAGTTCGTTTTCTTTTTTTACCCGAAGTCCGTTCGTGGAAGCAAGCGCCGATATAGCCTGTTCAAGAGGAAGACCGGATACATATCCTGACACTTGGCGCGATAGCAGAGGTTGGGGAACGATCAGGTTTACTCCGGACACATCGGATAATCGTTTGGCGACTTTGGACAGTTCGTCGTTTTCCAGGTCGTATTTCAACATTTGGGTTTCGGGAGAATACTCAACCTTGGGAATTTTTATTTCCAAGGGGACAACGACGGGAAAAATGGAAACAATATTTCCAACCAAATCCAGATCCAAATGGTATTCCTTGCATAAGTAATACACCAGATCGGTGATCTTTGCCGAGGAAAAGTTGCAGGTGGCCGAAATTCCTTCGGCGCCCTTGATACCGATGTTTACCTGACTGTTGCTGGCTATGTTTCGAACAAGTTCCGGTAAGGGCATAGCTCCGACAGAAATTTCTATCGGAGCTTCCCAGGCTTTGTCGAGGGTCGATACCGAATCGAGTTTCACACGGATCTCCTTGAGGCGCAAACTGTCTGTTGTGGCCTTTTCGGCAGTTTGTGCCGATGTGATCCATACACATCCGAATAGGAATCCGACGAGAATTGTCAATTTTTTCATGCTTCTGTTCCCAATAGAGGGAGGACCTCTTCGAAAGAGGTTTCTCCTGAATCCAACATGTTTTGAGCAGCATCTTTTATCGAAGTGATGCCGCGTTTCTCCAAGAGCGGGGTTATGTCACTTTCTCCGCGTCTGACAGCCAGGGATAACTCGTCGTCCATAGGGATCACCTCATAGAGTGCTCGTCGTCCGCTATAGCCCGTATAGTAACATTGAGGACACCCGATGCTTTTGAAATGATCCCCTTCCCGTTTTTTGCAGTAGGGGCAGAGTTTCCTCACCAAGCGTTGTGCTACGCACATGATCAGGGTGTCGGCAATCAGATATGGATGTACGCCCATATCATTCAATCGGGAGACGCATCCCCATGCACTATTGGTGTGAATGGTGGAGAAAATGAGGTGTCCTGTGAGGGAACTCCGTATTGCCATGGAAGCTGTTTCTGAATCACGAATTTCTCCGAGCATGATGATGTCGGGGTCTTGGCGCAGAAAGGTTCGCAGGACCTCGGCAAAGGTCAATCCGATATCTTCTTTCAATTGGACCTGATTAACACCTTCCAACGTATATTCGACAGGGTCTTCGATGGTAAGAATATTGGATACCTCCCGATTCAGACGTCGCAAGGTGGCATAAAGTGTTGTACTTTTCCCGGATCCTGTCGGTCCGCATATCAGGACAAGGCCATGAGGTTTCTCTATGGCATTGCAATAATCGTTCAGTTGCTTTTTGGTGAATCCTAGGTTGTTCAGTTCCAGTAACTCCAGCCGGCGGGTAAGTAGCCTCATGACGATTTTTTCTCCATAGATGGCTGGGAGGGAGGATACCCGAATGTCGAATTTGCGTTTCCCCCGGTTGTACAGGATGCGTCCATCCTGTGGCAGGCGCTTCTCGGATATGTCCATGTCGGACAGGATCTTTATTTGATTGACTAAAGCGGCATAATTTTCTTTTTCAATGTGATAGCGCTCTATCAATTTCCCATCTATACGAAAACGGATCCGGGAATATTGTTCAAATGGTTCAAAATGAATGTCGCTGGCTCCTACGTCGAATGCTTGTTCGGTGAGCCTTGTCAGAAAATGAGGCGATCCGGTGGCTTCTTGAATATCATCTGGAGCTATTTCACTTTGTCGATAATACTGACGAAGCATTTTTTTCAATGCTTCTTCTTCTATTTTGAAAATTTCTATCCGGTACTCGGAAAGGACTTCGATCTCCTGTTTTGTGCTATCATAATTGTGTCCGGATATGCCATAGCATTTCAGTAGGTTTCCTGTGAGTTCGAATGGCACGAGGAGATATTCCCAGGCTTGAGCCGAGGAAAACAGTTGGATGGCTTGTATGGATATTTTTTCTGTATTCATGATACAATTTGGAAAATCCCAAGAACGATACCGAAAACACCTACTAACGGGATAAGTCCTTTACGCCCATAAAAAAGCCACCAAATAAGCCCTCCAACCATGGATGCTAACAAAAAGAGTATAAACTCCTCTGGCGGGAATATTGGAGTTGTGGCCAAGGCAAAGAGCACATCTCCCATGCCTAAATGTTTTTTTAATGGATTGATAAAGTGCCGGTAACGAATCAATAGGTATATTTCGACCCCGATGCCGAGGTATGTCAGCAAGAGAATATTCCATGCAATGTGCCAAAGGGTTTCGGTGATACCGTATGAATAAAAGGAGATCCCGATGCAACTCATGCAAAACAGGAGTAAATGCCATACGATGATTCGGCGGATGCGGAAATCGTACCAGGCTAAAAACATAGCCGGTATGATCAGTAGGAGGTCCATAAGATCAGTCTTTTACCGTTTCCTTCAATTCTTTGTCTTGGTTGATCTCCCAGACATTGTATTGACCGTCTCCGTCAAAATCGACTACTGCTGTTGCGGTGGCACGAAATCCTTTTTCCGATGCTTCGATAATTTCGATGAGGTAGTTGGCGGCACCTCCATCGGTGACCAATTTTTGTTGTTCAAATCCTAAATCTTCCAGAGAAGACGAATAGCAGGAATAGGTGTAAAAGTTACTTTTTTGCAGCGTGTGCAGGAATACGAGTTGCTGTTGTGCTTCGGTACTCTTGGCTCTCGATATCAATGGCATGAGATTGGGAAGAGCTATCAACACCAGAATGCCGATGATCACCAATACAACCAACAATTCAGGAAGCGAAAAACCTGGTAGTCTTTTTTTGTAAAGAGCAGATTGTTTGAGAAGAATTTTCATAGCTGAGGCCTTTTAGTGTTTCGTGTATGCTAAACATAGCTCATATTTTTATCCTCTGCTACGATATCGACTTTATCACGGAGGTCGCAATATTTTGAATGTCATATAGTTATCGTTTTTCATGATTATCAAAGGGAAACAGGATTTTTTTTGCCGATTTTTTCGACGTTTTCATAATAAGATGAAAGAAAAATTCAACGAATCGATCGTTTGCCTGTTGTGGAGGGGAGAAGTAGGGACTCTCCCAGACATTTCTTTCGGATACGGTGTAGTTTTACGTGGATTGATGCTGGGTTTTTCATCTCCAGGATCACGTGGAGTTCTTTTTCGAGAAATCCGCAAGCCATTAGGGTCAATATTTCCCTGTCTTTTGCAGAGAGAAAGTTATCGATGTGTTTGGAGAGGATTTTTTTGCTTATTTTGGTTGGATCGTAACTTATATTGGCTTTATCCGCAAGGAGATTCTTTTGTAAAATAAAGTCTGCAATTTGTTCCGGATCGTAGGTAAAGGTTACTATGGATTTCTTTTTTAATTCTTCTAGCCGGACGGATTCCCTAAATTTTCGGAAAAAAATGTCTTTCCGGGATTCATATAAATAACTTAAATATATAAGGTACTTCAAATGGTTTAGCCTGTTTTGAGCAATACGTTCAAGCGATTGGTGGGTTTTCTTGAATGAAGGAAACAAGAATTGAAGAAGATGTTCTTTCAACGTGCTGCAGATTGCTGTTTTTTTCATGTTTGTGTGTTTTATGATAATTTTTGAAATGGTTTTTGTGTGCTATATTGGTTGTTAAATGTCGGTTGAGACAAGCCAGGACAATGAATTTAACTTAATAGGTTTTTTAGATCTTAAGGAAAAAAAAGCCTCTCACGATTTTCGCAAGAGGGCTTGGTTGTTCTTAAAAATATCCCTATACATGGATTCATCTCATGAGGATAAAATTTTATGAAACCATGATATGATGTGAATCTGAGGGTTTACTTGGGAGGTGTTCCGGGTGGGGATTGCCGCTGAGTATTCGCTTGGTTTCTGCGGGGAAGGAGAGAGGCCGCATGAGGCATATGCCCACGCACCTGCCAGAACGATGCTGGCGATAAGAAGGGAAGGTTTCATCGTAGGGTGTAGTTTTAGCGAGTAAGGTTATGAAAAAAACAGTATGGGCAAAGTTTTTCCTTTTATGCTTTCCGGGAGGGAGGAGGAAAAGGTGTAAACAGAAGGGGTGGGGAAGCGCGATGAAAAGAAAAAGCACTTGCGAAAATTTTCGCAAGTGCTTGATCGTTTGTGCGCTTCAGGCTGGGCTTGAACCAGCGACCCCATGATTAACAGTCATGTGCTCTAACCAACTGAGCTACTGAAGCAGTCTCTTTCGCTCTGCCGTTACGCAGTGAAAAGCGGTGCAAATATAGGAATTTATTTTCTTCTGCAAAAAAATAACGAAAAAATATTGCAGCCTCCCTCTGTGATGTTTTCGGGAAAAAAACTGCGCGGTATCGATATTTTAAGTAACTTGCAGGCCTTAGAATACGTTACGAGATTAATTACTAAAAACAACACAATCAATCATGAGCAAAGAATGTTTCTATTCCTCGTCGTTGGGTCGTAAGGTGTTTATGGCCATCACGGGAGCATTTCTTGTCATTTTTATGTTGCTGCACCTCACGCTGAACCTTTTCGTGTTGGGCGGTGAAGAGAGCTACAATGCCATGACGCATTTCATGTCTCTTCCGTTCATCAAGTACGGGTTGCAACCGGTGCTGGCTCTGGGGTTCATCATTCACATCATTTACGGGTTGTTCCTGGCCGTGAAGAATTCCGCATCGCGTCCCATCGGTTACAAGAAGGCCGATTACGGTGCCGCTTCTTCCTGGGCATCGCGTTACATGTGGCTTACCGGTACCGTGATCCTGCTGGGTATCGCTCTGCACATGGTGAACTTCTGGGTGAAGATCCAGATCACCGGTCTGCCGGACGGAGTGGAAAACGACTACCAGTTGGTGGTCGGGCTGTTCCAGAACAGTGCTTTGTACACCGTATTGTACATCGTGTGGTTTATCATCTTGGGGGTACACTTGGCTCATGGTTTCTGGTCCATGTTCCAGACCACCGGACAGGCCTATGTCAACTGGCTTCCCTGCCTGCAGAAAATCGCGCTGGTGTATTGCGCTGTGATCTCCCTCGGTTTTATCTTCGTGGCCCTGTGGAGCCGTTACGTAGCCGTATTGTAAGCTGAATCTCAACCAAAAGAAAGAAAAGACAATGAGCGAAAACATACTCGATCCGAAGATCCCTCAGGGGCCTCTGGCGCAGAAGTGGGAAAACTACAAGAACCATGTGCGCCTGGTCAATCCGGCCAACAAACGCAAGATAGACATCATCGTGGTAGGTACCGGTCTGGCCGGCGGTTCGGCGGCTGCTACCTTGGCCGAGTTGGGATACAATGTAAAGGCATTCTTCTATCAGGACTCCGCCCGCCGTGCGCACTCCATCGCCGCCCAGGGTGGTATCAATGCCAATAAGAACTATACGAACGACGGCGACTCCACCTATCGCCTGTACTACGATACGATCAAGGGCGGCGACTACCGTTCCCGCGAAGCTAACGTTTACCGTCTGGCAGAAGTATCGGGACACATCATCGACCAGTGCGTGGCTCAGGGCGTACCCTTTGCCCGGGATTACGGTGGAAAACTGGACAACCGTTCCTTCGGGGGCGCACAGGTTTCGCGTACGTTCTATGCAGCCGGTCAGACGGGTCAGCAGTTGCTGCTGGGTTGCTATTCCGCTTTCCAGCGTCAGGTGGGCAAGGGTAAGATCACCCCGTACGACCGCCACGACATGCTCGACCTGGTCGTGGTGGACGGCAAGGCGCGCGGTATCATCGTGCGCAACATGGTAACCGGTGAGATCGAGCGCCACTCGGCTCACGCCGTGGTATTGGCTACGGGTGGTTACGGCAACGTGTTCTTCCTCTCGACCAATGCAATGGGGTCGAACGGTTCGGCGGCTTGGGCCGCCTTCAAGCGCGGGGCTTATTTTGCCAACCCGGCCTTTACCCAGATTCACCCCACGTGTATCCCGGTAACGGGCGACCACCAGTCGAAACTGACCCTGATGTCCGAGTCGTTGCGCAACGACGGTCGTATCTGGGTTCCGGCCAAGAAGGAAGATGCCGAAGCGATCCGCGCCGGCAAGAAAAAACCGACCGATATTCCGGACGAAGACCGCGACTTTTACCTGGAGCGCCGTTATCCGGCTTTCGGTAACCTGGTGCCCCGCGACGTGGCTTCCCGCGCTGCGAAAGAGCGTTGCGATGCCGGTTTCGGTGTCAATGGCCCGGGCAAGGCGGTTTACCTGGACTTCAAGTATGCCATCAACCGTTACGGTGCTGTGGAGGCTCACCAGCAGGGCATCGAAAACCCGACGGCAGAGCAGCTCTACGAGTTGGGTAAGAAGGTGGTGGAGGAGAAATACGGAAACCTCTTCCAGATGTATCAGATGATCACCGACGACGATCCGTACGTAACCCCGATGATGATCTATCCGGCGGTTCACTACACGATGGGTGGTCTGTGGGTCAATTACGAGTTGATGACCACGATCAAGGGTTGCTATGCCATCGGCGAGTGCAACTTCTCGGATCACGGTGCCAACCGCCTGGGGGCTTCGGCACTCATGCAGGGTTTGGCCGACGGGTATTTCGTGCTGCCCAATACGATCAGCAACTACCTGGCCGACGAGATCCACACGGGCACGATCCCGACCAACCTTCCCGAATTTGACCAGGCCGAACAGAACGTGCGCAACAAACTCTCGAAACTCTTTGCCGTCAAGGGCAATCAGACGGTCGATACGTTTGCCAAACGTCTGGGACACATTATGTGGGAAAAGGTCGGTATGGCACGCGACAAGAAGGGGCTCGAAGAAGCTATCGTAGAGATCCGCGCCCTGCGCAAGGAATTCTGGCAGGATGTCTATGTGCCCGGAACTGAGGATATGCTTAATCCGGAACTCGAAAAGGCCAGCCGCGTGGCCGACTTCATGGAGTTGGGTCAGTTGATGGCCATGGATGCCCTCCAGCGCGAGGAGTCCTGCGGCGGACACTTCCGGGTGGAACACCAGACGGAAGACGGCGAGGCCAAACGCGACGATAAGGACTTCTTCTTCGTTTCGGCGTGGGAGTGGACCGGCGATATCGACAACGCAGTATTGCACAAGGAGCCGTTGGTGTACGAGGAAACCAAGGTTCAGCAGCGTTCCTACAAGTAATGGTCGTGTTTAACGGATTAAAAAGAAAAAAGCTATGTCTGAAAATATGAATTTGACCCTCAAGATATGGCGTCAGGCCGGCCCCGACGCCAAAGGCGAACTCAAGGAGTACAAGATGACCGGTGTTTCGCCCGATATGTCTTTTCTGGAGATGCTCGACGTGCTCAATCAGCAACTGGTGGAAAAGAAAGAAGAGCCGGTGGTATTCGACCATGACTGCCGCGAAGGTATCTGCGGTGCTTGCTCGTTGGTGATCAACGGTCAGCCGCACGGCCCGGTGCGTCGGGTAACGACTTGCCAACTCCACATGCGCAAGTTCAAGGACGGCGATACGATCT
>ERZ857882.3987-NODE-3987-length-13258-cov-2.911308_pt1 | contig 13258 bp, 8 predicted proteins | sample MGYA00519697_ERZ857882 | MGnify/ENA primary metagenome ERZ857882 (study PRJEB31778, sample SAMEA3449373) | human gut metagenome | biome: human gut; feature: human-associated habitat; material: faeces | place: United Kingdom | collected 2010/2012 ...
AGTAGGAAAAGGTTTTGGGTTTTGACGACTGCCCGGATGTCGGCGATATAGAGTCCCTGATCGTAACGGTATTCGAGTTGCGGTTGCTCTTCGAAAAGAAGCGTATCGGTGATGCAGTTATTTCCCGTGCCGGTTTTAAGGGTTATCCGGCATTGGTCGCGGATGATATATTTGGCCAGCTCGTGTGCGTAACTTTCCCCTCCGCCCGTTTCGCAGAGATGGGGCCGTGAACCCGGCAGGAAAGCGAAAAAGGCGGTTCCGTTACTATTGATACGCAGACACATCGGGGTCAGGTGCCACAAGGAATAATAAGTTTTCCCTTCCCATCTGGCAGGGTTCTGTTCCCTTAGCCGTTGTGCTTCGATAACGGAAACGATAGGACTGGAAACACTACGTGAGATATGGGCTGCATATTTCATGGTTTCGTTCTTTACAGAGTGAAGGTAAAGGTTCTGATAATGACGTCCAAAATTTCCGGTCGGGCTGGCAACAATTATATCCGCCGCCGCTCGGGATTGTTGATCGAGGCAATCCAATTCTGCGGCATATCGATAAGGTAGGTATGTAACCGTCCACAGAGAGACGTTTTTTCGGGCTGGGGTTGTTCTTTGATTCGGCCAGTGGATAATTCATCCAGAGCATCAATTTTTTTCAAGCACGTTTTCCGGGTAATTTTACGCAGCCGTTTGACTTTCGGCCATATGCTACGGATGTCTTTATAAGACACCTGGAAGGTTGGGTCATAACGCGAGTGAGTATATGCGTTTTTAAATGTCTCGAGCAAACGGCTTTCCCTTTTGTTTTTATCGAATAGTTTTGGTAGTTCCGGGTCGTATTTACGGGTCATGGAGATCAATTCCTCCATATCGTGTTCCCGAGGAATTTCGAGGGTATGAACCAAGTGCAGGGCGCGGTACAGTTGTTCGCATGCTTGATGTAATCGGAAAGCACAAGGGGTATATTGTTTGAAAAGAAAGTCGAGCCTGGCGTGCCATAAAAAATTCCCGGACAGGTCCCAACATACGTTGTAATAGATTTGAGCACTGTTTTTCCATCCGGCGAGCGAAATTCTTTTGGGTAGGATTATCGTATACGGTTTGGCATTATGGAGCTCTACTCCTGTGGTTAATACTTCTTTGAAGAAATAGTTTCCTTCGCCTAATTGTTGGAAAAAACGGCTGATGGGGACCGTGATGAAATTCAAATGTTTGTGTTTAGAATTTGCAGAGCAGTAGTAACGTCCTTTGGATCTCTCGACGTTGAGTTTTGCCTGATATGCATTTGTTTTGCTGGTAACGATCAGCAGGTCGTAATCGGGTCCCTCGAACGGTTCTTGGGAACACGGCCCATACAGGTAGATCAAGGCGGTACTGGGGACTTCTGAAAGTATATAATCTTTTAGTAAAATTAAATCCTGTTGTAAAACAGCAGGCAACTCTTCTAATTTTTTCATGGATCGATGATTAGTCTATTAAATGACTATAATACATTGATGAATTGCGGGATTATGACTAAATTTGATTTTTTAATTTTATCAAACTCAGGTATTATGACTAAAGCAGATGTTATAAAGGATGTTTCGACGGCTACCGGTGTAGAAAAAGTGGTAGTACAGCAGGTTGTAGAGTCATTTATGGAAAACGTTAAAGGGGCATTGATCCATAAAGAAAATGTCTACCTACGAGGCTTCGGTACTTTTTTGATCAAACGTAGGGCGCAAAAACTCGCCCGGAACATTTCGAAAAACACGACAGTTATAATTCCTGCACATGACATTCCGGCTTTTAAGCCGGCCAAAAGCTTCGCTCAGTCAGTAAAGGGTAAGGCATAATCGTTACTTTATTCGAAATCGCAGAGTGGGTAGACCACCGTACGGGAGCAGTTGTTTTCGGGCGGTGGTTTACTATTTTTATTCGGGACAATCCATCGGTTTATAGCCTTCTGTAGACATCCTTGTTTTTGCGTCCCAAAGCCAGATTCGTCCAATCGAGGCATACCATTAGTTCCTGAGTTAGCTGGATGACCAATACAGGGTCATATCCGACGGTAAGGTGTCCGGCATATTCATCGTAACCGAACATTGAGGTTTTGACCAGGCAATGTCCCTCGTATTGATCGATTTGTCCGTTGTCTTTGAACTCCCACACCGTTGAGCTTGTTTCGGGATTAACCGGGAGTTCTTCCCATCGAACAGGATCTTTTTCGATATAGCAGACGAACGATTGTATGCGTTCCCAACAGCCGAAGATCGAAGCGCGGAGAGAACCCAGCGATGGGAAATCGTTTAGCCACCAAGGGTGAGCCAAGTTCGATAAATCTACGGGGATAGGGCTATCGGGAGGGTCTCCCTTTCCGGTTAAGAGCCAATCCGTGGAGCAGGAAGGACACAGTCGGTGAATGGTTTCAGCCAGTTGTTGTGAAATGAGCATTTGTCCTTGCTCTACACAGGTGAGCTGATCGGTATTTTTAAGCCCGAGAAGAAAAGCCAGCTCGGTAAAGGACGCTTCCATTTTTCCTGTGGGAAGCAATATATTCTTTAATATATATTGGATGCGCAACCAATGGTTGTCGATGATTGAATCGGTCATAAGGCATAGATTTTAGAATTGGGATCAGGTATCCTCCGAAAAAGAGAGGGCACAGAAACAACCCCACTCTTCGGTCTTGGGAACCTTATCAAGAAGCTGTCCTGAGCCCCTGTTATGTTCCCTGACGTGTTTGCCAAGGCATAACGAGGCCGACAACTTTTACACCTTGATTACCTTCCTCCTTGCAGAGGTCCCAAGTTTCAGAGTGGTATAAAGAGTTGCGTCTCTTTAAATTATATCCACGGCCTATGCCTTATGCCGTATTGTAGTATTTTGTTATAATCTGCATGGTTTTAATTTTTAAAAGATTTTTATCTACCGGACGGCACACGCAGTCCCAACGAAAAATCTTCTACAATTCATGCAGACTATTTACAAAAGTAGTTAATTGTATGAAAATGCCCAAATAATCAGGCACTAAAGAAACGAAGTCCTGAAAATTTCTTTTAACTTTGACATATGAAAAAATCATTGAATAAAAAATTACCTGTCGAAAAGAGGCGCGATCTGAAACAGCTTACGAATATTATCCGTGAACAAGTGGATGATTGCGTTATGGTTATTCTTTACGGCAGTTATGCTCGGGGAAATTTCGTAGATTACGATCAGCGGGTAGAGTTCGGGATACCGACTTATTTTATGAGTGATTACGATATTTTAATTGTCACGGAGAAGCGGTTGGGGATCAATGAAAATAATTTATACAGCAAAATCAATCGCCTTTTCTTCAAGAATAAGGAGTGGCAGATTCATACCCATCCGCAATTTATCAATATCAGTATTTCGGAGTTGAATAATCAACTCGATCAGGGTCGGTATTTCTACACCGATATAAAGAAAGAAGGGGTAATGCTTTATGATAATGGTAAATATAAGCTTGCCCGTCGTCGTAAACTGCGTTATGAAGAGATTCGGAATATCGCTCAGGAATATTATGACGACAAGTTTCATGTCGCTAACCGTTTCCTGTATTATGCCGAAATCGATTACCGGGATAAAGAGTACAAGATGGCTTCGTTCCAGCTTCATCAGGCTACCGAGAATTTCTTGCGCACGATCACGCTTGTGTTTACCTTATACGGTTATAAAGATCACGATCTGGAGCCCTTGATTAACTATGCCCGGCAACACACATTGGATATATGTAAGGTTTTTCCAAGGGATACCGATGAAGAAAAACGGTTGTTTCAACTACTGCAGGATGCCTATGTGCAAGCCCGTTATAATAAGGATTTTGTTGTGGCGAAAGAAGATATTGAAAGGCTTTTGCGTAAAGTGGAACAGTTACGGGATATTACTCAAGACGTGTGTACCACCCAGATCGCCAAGTTCGCAGAGTTGATTGAAAAAGAAAGAGATAACAAAAAAGAATAAAAAGAGATCCTAAATCCAACGATGAAATAATCGCTGAAATATTAATCTGTCGACAAACAATACTATTTGAAGCCGATAGTAGCTGATTTAGCTGTCCATTTGGCAGCTAACACATGACTTTCAAACAGAGGTAGCTTCCACATCGAATAGTGGATTCAACTACTTTTGGATGCAACGGCTTTGAAACAATCATTTGCCAAATTCAACGATATGGCTACCAATAAAGGTAAAGTCACTCCTTTTTGCCAGGGCACAACTCCGAGATCTTTTTCTTCAGGCTTGCAGCATTCACGGGTTTAGGCAGGCAGCCGTCGAACCCGCTGGAAAGGATGCGGCGCATATCATCGGGGTACGCAAAAGCCGTCACGGCCACAATAGGTATATCGGGCGATAGTTTCCGGATGGCGGCAGTGGCTTCGTAGCCGTCCATCTCCGGCATCTTGATGTCCATCAGGATCATGCAGGGGTGATGCTTTTTAAATAAATCTATGGCTTCGCGTCCGTTCCATGCGTGCAGCAGCGTATATTGTTTTTTAAGCATCGCTTCCAAAAGCATGTAGTTGGCCGGATCGTCTTCGGCGATCAGCAGGATCACCTCTCCGTTCTGTTCGCAGGGCGCCTTGCGTGCTATTTCGGTGGACTCCGCAGCGAAATTCGACATAGCAATGCTTCTTGAGGGCAGTAAGAACCAGAATGTGGAACCCTGCCCTTCGGCGGACAAAACGCCGATTTCGCCGCCCAGCCGTTCGATGATGCTTTTGCTGATAGCAAGGCCCAATCCCGTACCTTTGGCTTTTGGATCGAGTTTGGTGAAGCGGTCGAATACACTGTTTATCATACCCGGAGCGATACCGCACCCCGTATCCTCTACATAAAAGTACCAGCGACCGTCGTGATGCTTCCGGTAGCCGAAATGGATATGTCCCTTCCGGGTGAACTTCGCCGCGTTGTTTATAAAATTATGGAGTACCTGCAACAGGCGCCCGCGGTCGGTATGGATCGTACAGTCGGGCTCCTGGTGCGTACAGACCACTTCGATATCGGGATTGTCCACTTTCAGCCGTGTCGTCTGCTCCAATTCGTTCATAATCCCGTTCAGGTCATGGTCGGCAAAGTTGAATTCCAGCGTTCCGGCTTCGATCTTCGACAAATCGAGGATATCCCCTACGAGTTGCAACAGCAGGGCATTGCTGTTTCGGATGATATTGAGGTACTCCTGTTTTTCAGCTTCCTCTTCCGACTCTGCCAGCAGTTCGGAGAAACCTACGATGGCGTTCAACGGCGTGCGGATCTCGTGGCTCATATTGGCAAGGAAAGCGCTTTTGAGCGTATTGCTGCGCTCTGCCTCTTCTTTGGCTTGGCGCAGGGACTCTTCCAGGCGTTTCTGGGCTGTAACCACACGGGCAGATCCGATAAGCTGCTGGGGTTTCACGTCGGTCTCGGATTTGAAAATACTGCTCTGAGTCTCCAACCATTCGTATTCCCGGTCGTTGTACCAATGTATCGGATACACCTCGTGGAACTCCGACGTGCGCCCTTCGATAAGGTCGTTGAACTGGTCGATGGCATGAGTCCGGTAATCGGAGTCGATCCGGGAGAAGAACGCATCGAAAGAGAGCGCAAATTCCCCGTTCTCATCGGGTCCGGCAACCTCTTCCGAATGGTAAATGTCGTAATTGCAGGAGAATTTTCCTGCTTTCAGGTCTCCCTTCCAAGGGACGATCTGCGCAATGCTCAATACCGAGGAAAGCATGGCGTTTTTTTCATCCAGCTCTTCCTTGGCTTGCCGGAGGGCCAGTTCGATTGTTTTCTGTTCGGTAACACGCTGTGCGGAACCGATCAGCAAAACGGGTCGTCCGTCGGCATTACGCCGGGCTACGCTGCTCTGCACGCGCACCCATTCCCATTCCCGGTCGTTGAACCAATGCACGCGGTAAGTATCGCAGAATTCCTCACGCTCGTCCCGGGATAAATCTTCGATCATTTTTACCGCGTCTTTTCGATAGTCGGGGTGGATGCCGGAAAAATAGCGGTCCATCGGGATCACATAACGTCCTTGAGCATCCGGCTCTACCGCGTTTTCATGATGGTAAGCATTGTAATCACAATAAAAAATCCCTTTTTCGAGGTCGCACTCCCACGGAATGACATTTGCCAGACTCAGGATCGAGGAAAGAATCATGTTTTTGGACGCGAGTTCATGTTTGGCATGCAGCAGCGACGCCTGTGTCTCGGTCAGTTCGGAAATATCGAGAACGCTGTTCATTATCAGGTTCTCACCGCCGAACTTAAACTGGGTACGCGAAACCATGAACGTATGTTCGTTTCCGTCGACGGTCATGTGTTTTTCTATGCCCTGATACTGTTTTTCATGGCCTTCGAACAACTTATGATCGAGCGCCTGCACCTTCCGGGCCATCTCTTCGGTCATAAAAAGCTCTTCCGTCCCGCCGACCATCTCGGCCGCCGTGTGCCCGAATATCTCCGCCTTTTTACTCCAGTAAACGTAGCGTCCGGTATCCATACTTTTCACCGCAACGGGAATGGCGATGTTGTCCAGTACCTCGGCAAAAAAACGGTGCAGGTGCTGCGATTCGATCCGGGTGACGGATTCTTCGTCGACAGTCCGCAACTGGACCAGGACATGATCCGTTTTCAAATAAAGCAGGGATGCTTCGTAATGATACGGTTTGCCGTCGTCGTTACCCGCACGACAAAATACGAACCGCGAGGGTCGCTTGGTGCGTATCACGGTCTCGATTCGTTCATAGTCGATGTCGATCACGTTTTTCAGGTGTATTTCCGTGAGGCGGCAGCCGATCAGCTTCCGGGCATCTTTTACCGATACGATCTCCGGCTTGGGATGGAGAATGTCCAGTATGGTTTTATCGTTATCGCAGAGAATCAGCATGTCGGGTATGGCTTCGCAGATGACGCTCTGAAGATCGGATATTGTGGGATGTTTTTTGACGTTCATATAGTATTTCTTATCTATTCTCTTATCTTATTGACAGGTAATCGCAGGGTGAAGCGGGAACCGTTTTTAAGCCGGGTAGAAACGTTGACTGTTCCTCCCAGATGCTCGATGATAGTCCGGCAAATAGACAGACCCAGCCCGGCGCCCTGCGCGAAGTTGTCGACTTTATAAAAGCGGTCGAATATCTTTTCGGTCTGATCGTCCGGGATACCGCATCCGGTGTCGGCTACGAATATCCGTACACTCTTCCCGTCGCTCGAAAACGAATAACCCAGGTCGATATGTCCTTTTTTTGTAAACTTGACCGCATTGCTCACTAAATGTTCTATGACCTGCCGCAGGCGAAGGGTGTCGGTCGTTATTTTTATATCATCCGGAGGGAGCAGCAGGTTGAATTTAATTCCCTCGGGGATAGAATCGGCTTTTGTGGCATATATATCCTGAAGTATCTTCCCCAGATAATATTCCGCGAAATTGTATTCGATAGATTCCGATTCTATGCGGGAGAGGTCGAGGATATCCGATACCAGTGTAAGCAGATGGTCGCAGTTCTTGCTGATCAACGCCGCGTATTCCTTTGCTTCTTCACTGTTCGGAGCGGCCTCCCCGCCTGCAAGCAGGTTCGAGAAACCTACGATAGCGTTCAGGGGCGTGCGTATCTCGTGGCTCATATTGGAGATAAACGCGCTTTTGAGCCTATCGCTCTGTTCCGCCTTATTCTTGGCCTCTGTAAGGGCCTCTTCGATATCCTTGTGCGCCTTCGCGCTCATGCAGATGCCCACGATCCGGTAGGGTTTGCCGTTCACCTCTCCCAGATACGTGGATTGCGCTTCGAACCACTCGTAGGTGTCGTTGCCGAACCGCAGCCGGAACGAAACCCGATACGGGTAATGCTCTCCGTTGAGCTGCATGGTCAGGGCATCGAATACCGCTTTCCGATCCTCGGGATGAAGCCTGTCGGAATATTCATCCATGGTCATGGTACCGTCTTTGGTAGGAATTCCCGTGTATTCGTAATACCGGGGATCGATCACCATGGCTTCAAGGCCGAAATCATAGAACCACGGAAAGATCCCGGTCGTTTTGAGCGCCATTTCCACCATGGAGTCGTTGGTCATTTCATCCGCCACATTGCGAAACGAGAACATAAAATTGCCGCATTCCAAACGGGAAACGGTCCCTGTGATAAAAAACACCGTTTTACCGTCGTTGGTTCCGAGAATAGCATCTTTGGGAACAGAGGTTTTCTTAACCGCAAGATCATCGAACCCTCTGATGATATCCGGCAGCATATTTTTATTGCGGAAGTTGACGGATATCAACTCCGTGAGTTTGCATCCCACTGCATTTTCGGTCAGATGCAGGTCTGCGCGTGCCATCTCGTTCGTCCGGAGTACGACGCCCTCGCTGTCGAAAAACACAACGCTGCTCTGTAAACCATCCAGCAGGCTGTCCGGCATGTTTTGGACACTCTTCCGGCACTCTTCTTTTTGCGCCATGTCCGTTTCCGTATTTTGGGGGTTAGTTGTCGCAGCACGCATATTTTTTGATTTTTTTCGGGTATAATGGAATATTCTTTTGCAGAGCCGGAATGCACTATTCCGCCAGTGTAACAGACTGAAACCGATCCTAAATTGATATAAATTTAAAATAAAGCTCTATCTTATTTACTATCTGGGCGATTATTGCTTTTAACTGGCGAAAACACGGCAGAAATATTGCAAAAACAATGGTTATCTTTGCATGCAATAAGATTCGCTTATAGAAAATGCCTATTGATAAGAAAACAGATTGCGAACACGCCGAAGCTTTGGCGCCGGCCGGGATCGAGTCCGAGTTCAGTATCCATACAGAACTTACGGACTTGCCGTTATCCGAGTGCCCGGTTTATTTGGAGGAGGTAATCGGGGGCGTCTGCATATCGGGTTCGGCTGTTCTAACCGTTTTCAATACGAGGTTTACGATCCTGCCCGGGATGGTTATTCTCATGCTTCCCTGGCAACTCGTATCTATCCGTGAGGTAAGCGGCGATTTCAGTCTTACGTTCTACCGGGCGTCGGAGGAAATGTTCACCGACAGCCTCAGTTCCTTGTGGAGGATTACGCCCGATTTCTTTTTCTTTATAAGTAAGCATATCGCATCGGAAGCCGCACCCGATAACATCAAACGTTTTTTGAACTATTGCGACCTGTTGGAATACAGGACCAAATTCGTACAGGAAGCATGCCGCCGGGAATCAATCATGCAACTTTTAAGAGTCTTTTTCTGGGATCGTTACACTTTTTATATCAGCGAATCCAATTCGCGCGGCCATAAATTCAACTACACACGCAAGGAGGAGTTTGCCTACCGTTTCCTGCGCATGCTTCTCGAAGATCACTCCCCTGATAAGGATGTGGCCTACTATGCTGAAAAACTGGGTGTTTCCCCGAAATACCTGACCTCGCTGATCCGGAGTATCAGCGGACATTCCGCCCGCGATTGGATCGTTCGCTATATGCTCATCGAGATCAAATCGTTGTTGCGGGAATCGTCGATGGACCTTAAATCTATCGCCGCACGGCTCCATTTCCCCGACCAGTCAACCTTGAGCCGTTTCTTTCGGCACTATACAGGCATGACGCCTTCTATATACCGCAAAAAGATATTTTTCTGATTACGTCCGATATTTTACCAGAGGAATTTATCTGTCTCTGAAATCAGGGGTGGCATCTTTACATCAAAAACGCTCTGTTTTCGCCATCTTATAGCAATAATTTACCCGATTATTATTCATTGGATTATTGCATTTACCTTTACATAAGTAAATAATATTTTCTATCGTACCCATTTGTGAACCGGATGGCGATACGATGTAAATAATATAGATATACAACCATGAAAAAGAGATTAAACATACACTTGTTACTGTCAGCGGCCGTGGTATTTACGGCATTGCTGACCGGGTGCGTCAAGCAGCCGGATGCAGGACCCGATACCCCGGAGCCGGGCGAAGGCGCTTTCGATTACGCCACGACGGTCAATATCCCGCTTTCCGTGGATTATTCCATGAAAGGCAACAAGGCCCTTTTCGAAGTTTATGCGGAAAATCCGCTGGAAAAATCGACAGACGGAGCAGTCGTCAAGAAAGGGAATGTTCGGTCGATCCTGAAAACCTACACCGACCGGGACAGCAAATACTCCGGCGTGGTCAACCTTCCTACGGCCACCGGTAAAGTGTGGCTCTACAGCGAATCTTACGGTCTGCCCACCTGCGTGGAAGCGGAAGTAACCTCTGCGGGTATTTCGTTTGAACTAAATGCGTTTCTGAAAAAGCACGAATCCTCTCAGCAGCAGAACCAAATTGCGGGTGCACAAGTTCCCCAGACACGCGGAGGGTCTACCTTAGACAATATGTTGAACGTACAGACGCCGCTGGGCGGCTACGATCGCAACGGCAAGCCGGACTATCTCGAAACTGTCTTTGCCGACGTTCCCGACGGGTTGATGAACCGCGTACAGAACGTGCTGATGCCGGGCAACGATAATTCCGATTATGCCAAGCCTGCCGAACAGGTCAACATCAAGCTGACGCAGAACGCCTCCCTGACATTGGTATTTCTCTCCGAACTGGGGCAGTGGGCAAATTCCATCGGGTATTATTACTACGACTCGAACAATCCGCCTACGACGCTGGATGCGTTCCTCGACCTGCCCAAGTACGTCGTTTTCCCGAACTGCTCGATGTATAATTATACCGAGGACTATATCGGAACCTACTGTCCGCCCATGCAGCCAGGTATGCAGGTGAAACTGAAATATTACGGCAAGAACGGCCAGGCTTCGGATGTTTTCCCGGTCGGGCTTACGGTCGGATGGTTCATCATGCCCCACGGGTTCAATACCTATAACGGCAAACTGATAAAACCTACCAATTTCGACACATTCAAGGCTTCGAACAGTATCTTCAACAGTTTTAATAAGGATGAGCGTTTTTGCGTAAGCCTGTACGACAAGGCGAGTGGCAAGACAGTCATCGGTTTCGAGGATGGCGCCGATAAAGATTACAAGGACGTGCTGTTCTATCTGGATGCCGATCCAGAGAGTGCCGTCACCGATCCCGACCGGCCGGTGATCGATCCCGGTGAAGAGCAGTATCCCGACGTGACGGGCGATCCGCTCGAAGGGACGCTGGCTTTCGAAGACCTGTGGCCCAGCCAGGGCGACTACGACATGAACGACGTAGTGGTGGCTTACAGTACGACTTTTACGACGGATAAAGACAACAAGCTAATCGCGATCAAAGACGTATTCACCCCGCTGCACAGCGGAGGCTCGCTCAAAAGCGCCTTCGGTTACCAGCTCGACATGCCTGCAACGGCGGTAAAAAGCGTGACGATCGACAATCCCTCTTCCTCGGCGCAGACGACCGGCGGACTGGAATTAAATCAGAGCAAAGCCGTTATCATGCTGTTCGACGATATCCATCAGGCCGTGGCGCAGGGTTCGATTACCGTAGAGATCGAACTGGACGGAAGCGTTTCGATGGATAAAGCGACGAGAAAATCCCTTTACAATCCGTTTATTTGTGTGAGTAGCGAAGGGTTCGCACCCGGGGCAGTCCGTAAAGAAGTCCACCTGACCAATTATGCCCCGACCTCGCTGGCCGACCCGTATCCTTTCGGACGGAACGACGACAAGAGTTCCGTGGACACGCAAGGAAATCCGACGGGCCCATATTATTATGTAACGGCCGACCTACATCCGTTCGCCATCGACCTGCCGATCATTAATTACCATATCCCGGCCGAAAGCGTCAAGATCGACGATTTTTACCCCGATTTTACCGGATGGGTAACCAGCAAAGGCGAAAAGAACAAAGAATGGTATCTCAAACCGGCAAAATAGAAGCAGGAATGTAGATATGTATGGAATATTTAGTAAATAGCGTAAGACCCATGCCGGAGAATAATAATTCTCCGGCTTTTTTTTGTTCCAGTTTCCCGTCGTTCGTTTTTAGGCGGGGTGTATACTATTCGCATGTTTTTGTCCGTTAAATAGCTGTTGAATTCACACCAACGATTGATTATGAACCGACCTTTAAAGTCAGACAGGAGCCTAAAGCCTGTGGCCGGTAAATAGTTCGAGTATTCGACATGGACTGTTTCTGGCCCGTGCCTTTGCCCCTTACATTGTAAAAAAAATGAGATTTCGGTTTGTCCGGAAAGCCCTTTTATGCGCCTATCGTCAAACCGGAAGCATGAAAAAGGAAGAAAAATAGAATACTTAAACATTGTATATTGCGAATCGTTTCGTATATTTGGGATAACGATTCGTCAGAATGGATGGCGGTTGTTAGCTCAGCTTTCGTATGAATCTGGTAAATTTAAGAGTCAGCCGAGCACAAGAAAAGCCCTCACGCACCGGAGCCCATGCTCGGATTGCGGGGTATTCTATCAATCCACGTATTTACGAGCGTGGGCCTCTTGTGCTTATATGACTCAAGGCTTACCAGAGCCGATACGAAGTGTGAGCGACAATGCCCGCGCTTTTTTTGTTTATTCTGCCGACGGATAACTTATAATTCTGATAAGTCATGCTGTCTACGCGGAAACATACATCACTCATTGCCGGAACGATCCGGTATCGCAGGGCGTGTCAGGATCGCATGATTTCTTGTTTTAATCGACATCGTTTTTTTAAAGGGCGCAGCTTTTCGTTTTTCCTCCCGCAAAACGATCCGGTTCTATACATGGCTGTGCCCATTTTTCATGTTAATGAAGGGGCATGTGCGGCGGTATTCGCTTGTTCTGGTGAGGGCACCAAGCAGGGTTCGACCTTACCGCTGCGCTCCCTTCCCGAATACCCGGACTATCTTCATATATTTTCCAACAAACCTTTTTTCGTGGGAAGAGGGCGCATATCCCGGAACGCAGGAATATGGATGTTACTGAAAGCCGAAGGAATGCGCCCTTTTTACATTAAGGCTTGCGGGATTTTACGATGGCGTTTAACGCATTTTTTTCATAATAGATTAGATTGGAAGGCGGCAGGACTTCCCGGCGTTGTCTGTAAGACGGGCTGGCATAATATGGATATTGCCGGGTGTCCTGTTTCCTTTTTTAATGATGAAAGATTTAAGGGCCGCCACTGGCCGGTTGGTCAATCTTCCTGCACCCTTTGCCACGACACGGGGAGTTTGCCGATAAAAACACCGGCAGTGGTTGGGGGGCTCGGTATGGCATCCATAGGCAACGAGATTCATGCCGATGCCCCCCTTTCCCTTTTTAATGATATTTCGTTTATCAGCGATACCATGTATAGGGTGACATCTCTATCG
>ERZ857882.3989-NODE-3989-length-13253-cov-3.716245_pt1 | contig 13253 bp, 8 predicted proteins | sample MGYA00519697_ERZ857882 | MGnify/ENA primary metagenome ERZ857882 (study PRJEB31778, sample SAMEA3449373) | human gut metagenome | biome: human gut; feature: human-associated habitat; material: faeces | place: United Kingdom | collected 2010/2012 ...
GGAAACGCGCGTTTCCTCCTAAGGAAACTGGAACCCCTTAGCAAGTAATTATCTTGTTTCTTTCAATGCATCTTCCAGACTGATGCCTAACGCATCGGCAACGCCTTTGCCATAAGCTGGATCGGCTTTGTAACAGTTGCGTACGTGACGTTGCTGGATGAACAGTTCGGCACCACCGATCTGGCGGGCGGTGTTTTCGAATAACACCTGCTGTTCGTCGGGCGGCATCAGGCGGAATAAAGCACCCGGCTGGCTGTAATAATCGTCATCGTATTCGCGTTCGTTATAATTATAGATGTCGCCGTTCGCTTTCAAAGGCGGTTCTTTCTTTTCGGGAGAGTCCTGCCATTCGCCGTAGCTGTTCGGTTCGTATCCTTTTGCGGCACCGTAGTTTCCGTCTACACGCATAGCTCCATCGCGATGATAAGCATGGAAAGGACAGCGGGGTTTGTTTACCGGTATTTGTTCGGAGTTGACTCCCAGACGATAGCGTTGTGCATCGCCGTAAGAGAAAAGGCGTCCCTGAAGCATCTTGTCGGGAGAGAAGCCGATACCTTCTACTGTATTTATCGGGTTGAATGCGGCTTGTTCCACATCGGCGAAATAGTTTTCCGGATTACGGTTCAGTTCGAGGATGCCCACGTCTTGCAGTGGAAAGTCACCGTGCGGCCATACTTTTGTCAGGTCGAACGGATTGATACGATAGTTGTCTGCCTGCTCTTCCGTCATCAACTGAATCTGGAATTTCCATTTAGGGAAATCTCCCTTTTCAATGCTTTCAAACAAATCACGCTGATGCGACTCGCGGTCTTTGGCGATGATTGCTTCTGCTTCCTGGTCTGTCAGGTTCTTGATTCCCTGTAATGTCCGCAGGTGGAATTTCACCCAGATACGTTCGTTCTTTGCATTGATAAAGCTATACGTATGACTACCGAATCCATGCATGTGACGATAGGAGTAAGGGATTCCACGTGAGCTCATTGTGATGGTAACCTGATGCAATGCTTCAGGAAGTAACGTCCAGAAATCCCAGTTGTTGTTTGCACTGCGCATGTTCGTTTTCGGATCTCTTTTGATGGCGTGGTTAAGGTCGGGAAACTTCAGCGGGTCGCGCAGGAAAAATACCGGAGTATTGTTTCCGACTAAATCCCAGTTACCTTCTTCCGTATAAAACTTCATGGCAAAGCCGCGGATATCACGTTCGGCATCGGCCGCTCCGCGTTCGCCGGCAACAGTGGAGAAGCGGACGAAACATTCGGTCTGCTTGCCTACTTCACTGAAGATTGCTGCTTTTGTGTACTTTGTAATGTCATGTGTGACGGTGAAAGTACCGAATGCTCCGGAGCCTTTGGCATGCATACGTCTTTCGGGAATAACTTCGCGGTCGAAATGGGCCAGTTTCTCCAAAAACCACGGATCTTGTAATAACACTTGTCCACGCGGACCTACTGTCTGGATGTTCTGATTGTCTGCTACGGGACGACCGTTGGCAGCTGTGAGTTTCTTGTTCTCCATAGATGAATTTTTTATCTGTATATAGTCGACGACATTCTACCCTTGAATATTAATGTAACCGAACGGACACAGCTTTTGTTTTTAATTATTGAACAAAAGTAAAATGTTATTCAGCAGAAATCAAATAGGTAATTTTGATACGTGGATAAGGGTTATTTATCAGGAGAAACAACAAACGGTTGTCCGGCTTGATAAAGATTTGGTATTAATCATCAATCTCATTTGGTTTTTCAGATTATTGTAGTATATTTAGCCTTCAGGAATCAAGGCGTTTGCCTAATTGTTGGCTTTGAATAAAAATATGAACTAAAAAACTGAATAATGCATATGACTGATCTGACTATAAACACTTTATATGAAAACAATCTTTCACTGGAAGGATCGACCCATATTGATTTTACGAAGACTGTAAATTATATATCAGCTCACACCTCTTTGGATATAGGGATTGTAAAGAACAGATGTCCGTCCAGTTACCATATATCGAATCTTTTATTAAGGAAAGCGCAGCTATTATATCGGAATAATGATGTTTCCTGGATAGAGGCAATCGCTGCTTTCGAAGAACTGCATGCAGAATGTTTGCAGAAAGACAGAAAAAATGCGATCGGAGCGTTTACTCTTGCTTTGGATATTTTTAAGTGGATCAGTGAAGGATCGGATTACTTGCAGTCTGTCTATAAAGATGATGTGGAGCTGAAGCGGGAGGAAATCTTTCGGCGGATGGATAATTTGCAAGGGAAAATAGAAGCATGTAAATGCATTTTGGATAAAAGGACCGAATCTCGGCTGGCGAGCATACTGTTCAGGTTGAAAGCGAGCGGGAATCTTTGGCATGCAGAAAAAGAAATCCGGCAGATATTATATCTTTTATCCTATGACACGGATGTTCTGACGAATGCTTTGATGTTGGTTGTCCGTTTGATTAATGAACTGATAGCAAGCAAGCGAATCGGGAAAAACGAACTTGCAGAGTTATACAGCCTGTTAAAAAGAAAAGCGCAGGCGGTGGAAGATAAGACTGCCGAAGTATGGTACATGGATGAATGGAACACTGTCCATCCGGTTATTACGAATGCGATACAAATACATGCTTTCCTCTACCTGGTATCGAAAGAGGCAGATGTTGCCGATTCTGACCGGGCGGTGATCGCTGCACGTATTTGCCGGTATTTATCCCGTATCCCTTCTGTTTATGGTGGTGTACTGAAAAATAAATCGTATACGCTGCTAACCGGAGAAAACCGGCTGAACGGCAAAATCCGCTGGGACAGTTTGTGTGATTATGATGAAAGGCGTATGCTGGAACAACTCGTTACGATACCAATTGAAGATGCTTCCTGTCCTGTTTTTGAGCAGGCACTTAAGTGGCAACAGTATAGCAATGCATCGAATACGCTGACACTCGATAACGATGGTTTTACGCTCAGTACACATTTGCCCCATGCTTCCCTTTTATGGAAAGGGCGCAAAGATCGGGTATCTGTGTTGAATAACAGGTTGTTTGTGGCCTTATTCGATAAACCGGTCTGTTCGTTCGATACCTGTAAGACCATAAAAGATTACAGGTTGTACTGGAAGCAGCTGGCGGAAGATTTTCCTCTTTCTTTGCAGGGCAGCAAACCGGTTGTCGAGATGTTTCCTGAAGAAGAAGCGTTTATTGCGAAGAAGTCGGAAGAAGAATTTTCGGGGATTGTCTATCCTTCGCCTGACGAGCGGGTAAATATTCGTATTTTATCGATTAATAAAGAATCGATGTCGATGTATGCGGAAATAATCGACAAAACTTATCAGGGAATGAAAGCCCGTTTGCCTTTTGCCTATATCAATTCCTGTTATAGCATGATTCCCGGATTTTCCGATCTGTTTTCTGTCAACCAATTGTTTCAGGCTAAAATAAAAGAAGTGGAGAAAGGTGAAATTCTTTTATCCCTGATACAGGATTTCAATGAATTTATTTATCCGGAATGTGTACGGCGGAAAGCATTGCTGGGGAAGGTAGTCGAAGTTCGTGACGGGAAAGTCTGGTGGTTGCTTTCGTCCGGAGCTACGGCTACGACTGCTTTGACCTCGCATAAAAAATACCGGATCGGAGATATCTTTAAGGTTGAATATGTCGGTCTCCTTTCCCACAAACTGAAAAATACGATCAATGTGCAGTCGCATGTGCCTCGTCCTGACCATGCAGCTTTCGACCGGTCCGTGTTGGAGAATATACGCGATTTCTTTATATTTCTGACAAAAGAGATTTATAAAGGAGACGGCGATTCCGTGTTATTGACCGATCAGAAGAAAGAGAATAACCCTTTTTTCGTCGCCCTGAAAGATCTGAGCCTGGAAAATGTGAATATTACTCCTTGCGATATGAAAGAAAGCAAAGAAGTAGTGGAAAAAGAGGTGAAGAGCACGCTTGCTGATAACCCGGCATTAACGATCGAACTGGTGCGCGAACTGATCTTTTGCGTGGATTCGCTGGTTTTGGAACTGGATGATTCTACCGAACGGTTCAATGTATATAACATATTGAGTCTCTTGTGTAACTTCACCGGCAACCAGGCGTTGGCTCGTTATTACCAACTTTGTGCCGACTATATATATAATGTAGAAGTGCTGATGACGGAGCCTTATCATACCCGTTTTTCGGAAGCGAACATACAAAAGTTCCGCGATCTGCTGAAGAAGATGGAGCTCATGGATATAAACCGTTATGGCCGCAATCTGAAACAGTGCCGGCAGGTGATACGGGTGATGCAGACGTTGTATGAAAAAGACTCTTTCTCGCTCTTGAACTCTTTTATGCAGGACAAGAACCCGCTTGTTTCGGAATTGGCCCGCTATTTCAGTATTGTTCGTTTTCTGAGGGAGAAAGATACGGAGTTGCAGGAGGTTATCTATAAAAGCATCAATTTGCTGCTGGGCTTTAAGGATCCCGGGAAAGAAAAGAAGACATATGTTCCGGTCTACTTCGGGCATGAAGGCATGGAGAAGGAATTTAAGACATCGGCCTTTATTCATGCCAATAAAAATGCCGGCGAAGATCAGAGTGTCGTCCTGGCCCGTGTCATAGCCTCTTTCATGAATACAGACGGAGGAACGCTTTATATCGGCGTCAACGACAAAGGCTATCTGAACGGGTTGGCAGAGGATTTGAAATTTGCCCGTAACGATAGCGATGTCTACCTTCGTGAAGTCAACAGAAGTATCATTTGCCAGTTGGGAGAAAAAGAAGAAGACCGGAACCGGTATCAGGAAAATATCCGTTGCCGGATCTATGAATATGAAGACGGGAGGATGGTATTGGCCTTCAGGGTGGTGCCGATCAATGAAGTGGTGAAGGTGAAAGGGGTTGTATATACCCGAACAGGCAGTTCAAGTATGGCAAAGGCGGTGTGCAACGTGGACGAGTTTGTTAAACAAAGGCGTACACTGAAACTGGATTCAACACCTAAGAAGCCTGAGTTTCCGGTATTCTTCAGCGAGGAACGGAAAGAATACATTTTTAAGGTACAACAAGACAATAATGTGCAACAGGAGATTTTTCTCCTGCCGGAAGTAGAAGTAAAAGAGGAGACCGTTCTTCCGCCAATGCGCGAGATAAAAAAAGACAGTGAGAAGGGAAAAGCTAAAAACAAAGCGTATGCGTGCAAAACATCCGGTTTGCGAACGAACCCCCTGATAAAGAAACCGGACCACGGATATACGCCGGGGCACTTATTCGTTTCTTTGTTTGCCAACGGAAAGATCGCCAGTTCTCCCAGTCCCAAAATAGGTGTTTGGGGAGGCGAGGGAAAAGTCCTGTTCTCGTATAATCCGGAAGATAAAGAGGATATCCTGGTTGCAGTTTTCGCCAATGGCGAGGTCGGCCTGTCGAATCTGAAAAAAGGAATATCGCAACCCAATACTCCACTGGCATTCATCGATTCGGTAGACGGACTGCTCTTTTTGTCTCCGGCCCATAAAACAGACTATCTTTTGCTGATCGCGGATAAAGACGGGGAGAAAAGATTCCGTATTATAGCATTGGATGATTTTGAAAAGTCGATGAGCATTCAACCCCGTAATACGCTTGTACTCGAACCGGATAAAGGAACGTTCGTCTATGCAGAGATCCTGTCTCCCGAACAGGTCGGAACCCTTAATGAAGATAAATTGTCGTTGAAGGAATTTGACCAGTACAATGCCGGGCGGCGATGGGAACATACCATTTATAAATCGGATGTGGAAGTACTCAGTTCTATGTGTGGGATTACTTTCTGATCACATTGAGTGATCATTCCGCAACAGAATAGATAAGAGGATGCGTCGAAAAGTTACAGCCTTTTGGCGCATCCTCTTTTTATAATCTAAAGACCTGCATCAGGCTTTAGTTGCAGTTTTATTGGGAGAGGCTTTGTCCAGCCATTTCTCCTGGAAGGTTTGCATCCATTCGTAGAAGCTGGGGATAAAGGCGGTCGCAAAAATCGTATTGATGGCCATACCGAATACAACGGCTGCCCCCAATGATACACGGCTGGCTGCTCCTGCTCCGGTGGCAAACAACAACGGCATGACTCCGAGTACAAAGGCGAACGAAGTCATCAGGATAGGACGCAGGCGGACGTGTCCGGCTTCGAGGGCCGCTTCGCGTATCGGATTACCGGCGGCACGGTAGTCGCGGGCAAATTCGACAATCAGGATACCGTTCTTTGCGGAGAGGGCTATCAACAGGATAATCCCGATTTGCATATAGACGCTGACGGGCACTCCCATAATGAAACAACCGAGAATGGCTCCCAGCAAGGCGATTGGCAATCCCATGATGGCTGCCAGCGGACTTGTCCAACTTTCATATTGTGCCGAAAGAACCAGGAAGGCCACCAGTAAAGCCATACCGAATATCAACATCGTGGTCGAGCCGGCTTTGGTCTCCTGATAGGCGACGGAGGTCCATTCGTAACCGAAATTGTCGCCCAGCTGTTCCTGTATGAGTTCTTCCATCGCCTGTATGGCTTCTCCCGAACTGTATTTCGGATTGGCAATACAAGTGATGGAAGCAGAAGAATACATATTATACAGGTTAATCTGGTCCAATCCCAATTGTTGTTTCGCTTCTGTAAAAGCGGAGAAAGGAACCATCTTGCCGGAACTGTTTTCCAGGCTCAACCGCATAACATCATCGATGACCTTCTGCGCCTGTCCGCCGGCTTCAATCTTGACCTGATAGATACGCCCGAACTCGACAAAGTCATTTACATAGGCGGCTCCCATGTAATAGCTGAGGGTTGAAAAGACATCGCTCAACTGTAATCCCAGCAACTGCACCTTGTCGCGGTCGATATTCAGACGGTATTGGGGAACATTCGCCTGATACATACTGGATAAACTCAGAAGTTGAGGTTTGGTACGGTATGTTTCCAGCAATGTCTGTATGGCATGCTGCATTTCGGTCGGTCCCAGGTTCTTGCGGTCTTCCAGTTGCAGTTGCAGACCGCCGGAAGCACCCAGGCCGGGAATGGCGGGAGGAACCAGGGCAAATATCTGCGCCTCCTGAATGCCATAGGCTTCCCGGTTGAAGCGGGTGACGACATCTTGTGCCGTATGACCTTTCCCTTTTCGTTCACTCCAGTTCTTCAGTACGACAAAATAGGTACCGGTATTCGACAGTTCGCCGCCTCCCATCACTGAGAAACCGTTTATTCCCATATAGGTTTTGACTTCCGGATAAGTGTCCAGTATCTTGTTGATTTTCTGGCTGACGGCTTCGGTGCGTGGCAGGCTCGAGGCCGGCGGCAACTGGCTGGAGATAATGAAATATCCGTCGTCTTCTTCCGGGATGAAGGTCGAAGGCCAGCGCATGAACATGACGGCTGCCGTAGCTGAAACGATCAGGAAGATTATCAATGTGACCAGCTGATGTTTCAACATGCGGTCGACAACATCATCGTAGATTTTCTGTGTTTTGTCGTATACCTTATTGAAGGCTTTGAAGACGACAAACTTCGGGTCGTTAGTGACGCGCAGGAACAGGGCGCAGAGTGCCGGTGTCAATGTCAATGAGTTGATGCCGCTCAGGACGGTTGCGGCAGCAATCGTCAGGGCGAACTGTTTGTAAAGCTGTCCGGAGATGCCGCCAATAAAAGTGGTGGGGATAAATACCGCCAACAGCACCAATACGACACCGATAACCGGCCCGACGAGTTCGCTCATTGCTTTTGTTACCGCTTCGCGTGCCGTATACTTCCCGGTATCCATGTATCGCGACGAGTTCTCGACGACAATGATTGCGTCGTCTACCACAATGGCAATCGCCAGGATCAATCCGAATAACGTTAATGTGTTGACCGAGAATCCCAATGCCCCCATGACAGCCAGTGTTCCTATCAATGAAACAGGAATACTGAGGCAGGGAATGATTACCGCCCGGAAATTCTGGAGGAAAAGGAAAATAACCAGGACAACCAGGGCTGTTGTTTCCAGGAAAGTCACCAACACTTCGTCGATAGAAGCGTTGATGACTTCTGTCGTGTCGAGGGTAACGCCGTATTCGACGCCTTGCGGAAGGGTGGAGGCTATCTCTTCCATCTTTGCCCGTACGGCTTTGGATACTTCCAGCGAGTTGGAGCCGGGTAGCTGGTAGATGGCAATGGCGGCAGCCTGTTGTCCCCGTAACCGTGAAGTCACGTTGTAGGAGGAGCTGCCCAGTTCGATACGGGCAATATCTTTCAGCCGGAGTATTTTACCGCCTTGCTCTGTCCGCAGGATGATATTGCCAAATTCCTCCGGCGTAGTCAGCCGGCCTTTTACGGTCAGGGTGTATTGATAAGGATTGTTCGCCTCTGCAATTGGCTGCCCTACATAACCGGCAGAAACCTGCCTGTTCTGTGTGGAGATAGCCTGGAAAACCATGTCCGGCGTCAGGTTGCGGATGCGCATGACTTCGGGGTCGAGCCAGATACGCATACTGTAGTTGCCGGCTCCCATGACACTTACCGAACCGACTCCCGGCAGACGGGCCAGCTGGTCGGTCAGGTTCAGGCTGGCATAGTTGCTCAGATAAAGTCCGTCGTAAAGAGAATCCCTGGAAGTGAGGGAAAGCATCATCACGATGTTGGATGATTGCTTTTTAGTCGTGATTCCTTGTACGATTACTGCTTCCGGCAGACTGCTTTGTGCAATGCTGACACGGTTTTGTACCATGACGGTTGCCATGTCGATGTCCGTACCGACAGCAAAAGTGATGGTCAGTGAGTAAGCGCCCGAACTGGAGGAGTTGGAGCTCATATAAAGCATTCCGTCCACACCGTTCACCTGTTGCTCGATCGGCAGTCCGACAGTTTGTGCAACCGTCTGCGCATCGGCTCCCGGATAAACGGCCGAAACCTGTACGGTAGGCGGCGTGATATCCGGATATTGGGCGATGGGTAATACGTTGAGTGTGACCAATCCCGCAACCACGATAATCAGGGCAAGAACGGTGGCAAAGATGGGTCTGTTTATAAAGAATTTTACCATGACGTTCTTATTTTATAGGGGTAATACTCATTCCGTCACGCACTTTCAATAAAGCGGTGGTGACGTAACGTTCGTTCGGTTCAAGTCCGCTGACGACCTGGCGTAAGGTGTCGTCTACCAACTGTCCCGGTTCTATATGACGGTACCGTACGATATTGGAATCGTTTACGATATAAAGATATTTGCCCAGCTGGTCGGTACCGATAGAGGCGTCGCGTACCAGGACGGCATCCCGCTTTTCACTGTAGGGTAGGGTGATGGTAACGTATAATCCGCTTTTCAGTTCGCCGTCCTTGTTATCCAGGTTGGCACGGACGTTCAGTGTTCCGGTCGACAGGTCGACATTGGGAGAGAAATAATCCAACTGTCCGGTGTAGTTTTGCCGTCCGTTGTCTCCCAGATGTACGGCGATTGTTTCCGGCAGTTTGACGGTCGAATCGTTTTGGGCGGCGGTAATCATCATTTTCATAAACTGGTTATCTTCTATATTGAAGTTGACGAACATTTTGTCATCTTTATAAAGGGTAGCCAGCGTGACGGGCTGCGCCGCTCCGTTGATATAATTGTCGATGTCGTAAGTGGCCCGGGTGATTCGTCCGTCGAACGGGGCACGGATATAGCAGTAGCTGAGGTTGGTGCGTGCCGTATTCAGTTCGGCTTCCGAGTTACGGACGGATGCCTCCATTTCCTGTGCGGTCGATTGGGCCTGCAATACCTGTATCTGGCTGACGGCTCCGCTTTTGGCGGCTTCTTTCATCCGCTCGTAATTGCTGCGGGCATAGTCGAGTTGCGCTTTGGAGGTTTTAAGTGCCGCCTCGGCCTGGGTCACATTATCCTGATAAGTGTCGGGTTCGATCACGAAGATGAGTTCTCCCTTCTTCACTTTGCTGCCGGCCACCAGGTGGGAGGTCCGGAGATAACCGTTTACCCGGGCCACCAGATTGACGGTCAATTCCGAACTCAGATAACCGGGATAGTCTTTTGTCAGCGTAATGTCTTTTACTTCCGGTGTTGCCACGCTGATGGAAGGGGCGGCTGTTTCCGCCGGTTGCTTTTTCCCTTTGCACGATGCCAGCGTAAGGACCGACAAGGCGATCAGGGCGATTCTGACAGATGTTTTCATATTTGTGTTTTTTAGTTTGATAAACTACCTTTCTTAATACCCGTCTTCGTCCCAGCCTCCGCCCAGTGCCTGGTAGAGCTGAATCAGATAGACGAGCGACTGGCCTTTGGCTTGTGTCAATTGATTCTCATACGACAGCAGCGAGCGTTGCGCATCCAGTACATTCTGAAACGGTGTCAGTCCCTGTTTATAGAGGTCGAGCGAGAGGTCGAGCGTTTGTTGGCCCTGATTGACTACTTCGCGGAGGGCGACGATTTGTTTGATGGAGTTTTTATAGGAACTCATCGCGTTATCGACTTCCTGTACGGAGGTGAGGACGGTTTCGTTGAACTGCCTGATTGTTTCGTCTAACTGGGCTTTTGCCAGGCGGGTTGCCTGTGCCAGTTTGCCTCCCTGGAAGAAATTCCAGGAGATGGCGGGTGCGATTTCATATGTCAGGCTGTTATGGTTGGCTATCTTATCGATGTCGTGAGAAGCGAATCCGATGGAACCTTTGACGAAAACCTGCGGCCACCAGTCGGATTTGGATGCACCCAATGTCGCGGCCTGGGCGTTGACCTGGCGTTCGGCAGAACGGATATCCGGACGACGCAGTAACAGGTTGGCAGGAAATCCAACTCCGACGGTTTCGATGTAATCGGGCAGGGGGCGCGGATGGTCGATCAGTCCTTTAACGTCTTGCGGATACAGTCCCATCAGCACAGCCAGGGCGTTCGTGTACTGGATGATACCTGCTTCCAGCATGGGGAGCGAGGCCTTGGTACTGTAATATACGGATTGTGCCTGTGCCACATCCAGCTTCGACACCAGGCCGGTTTCATACCTTTTCTGGGTGATTTCGACTACAGCCTGTTGCGACAGACAGTTTTGGGTAACTACATCGACCTCTTGTTGCAGTTCACGCAGGTTGATATAGGCCGATGCGACCTGTGCACAAAGCGATACCATGACGGCATTGTACTCTTCTTTGGAGGCAGCGAAATTCTCTTTCTGCGCTTTCACCCGGTTACGGATACTGCCGAATACGTCGACTTCCCAGCTCATGGAGAGCGAGGCATCGGCATATTGGGTGATTGTTTGCGGCAAACTACTGGTGTTGCCGCTGCTTTGTTGCCGGTTCCATCCCGCCGATAGTCCCAGCGTCGGTGAATAACTGCCCTGTTGTATGCGCAGGTTGGCTTTCGCCATAGCGATACGGTCGGCAGCCATCTGCACAGAATAGTTCTGCTTCACGGCCACATCAATCAGGGAATCCAATACCGGATCATTGAAATTCCTCCACCAGTTGTCATCAACGGGTAGGGTTTGTTGGAAATTACTGTCATTCTCCTGCCACGCTTCCGGCAATGCGTGATCGAGGTACTTATGCTTAGCCTGTGCCATCAGCGTCATTGGCAGAAAAAGGCAAAGCATAGTATAACACCATGTACTTATGTGCATAACTTTTTGTTTAGATTCTACACATAAACACAAAAAAGTCACTCTTGGTTTAATAAAGGACTAATTTTCACAGGATAGTAAAATCTCGTTTAAAATGAATAAAAACTCGTTTTAAACGGACTTCACATTCGTTTTAAACGAAGTTTAGGCCTTTTTTGAAGAATAATTTATCTTTGCCGGTGAAAAAGAAAGAATGGCTAAAATGGCAAAGAACAGGAAAGAGGAATATAAAGAGCAAAATCTGCGGTATCTGGAAGAAATAGCTTCACAGGAAGGTGTAAAGAAACTGGCTGGCGGGATATTATATAAAGTAACGGAGCAGGGGAGCGGTACTGTTTCTCCCCGGTTGGATAACGTTGTTTCCGTTCATTATCGGGGGACTTTGATGAATGGGCGCGAATTTGATAATTCATACGAACGCAACTGCCCGGAGGCTTTCCGTCTGAACCAGGTTATCGAAGGATGGCAGATTGCACTTCAACAAATGCATGTGGGGGATAAATGGGTTATTTATATCCCTTATACAGTAGGATATGGAAACCGGGCTTCCGGTCCGATTCCTGCATTTTCAACATTAATCTTTGAAGTGGAGTTACTGGGGATTGCCTGAAGATTATCGGGATTACTTACGCTTTGAGGAATTCATCTAAAAAGCCTTTTGAGAAGTTCCGGGTAAGATTCTTTTTTTCCGCAATTTCATTGCTCATCCTGTTCATGGCTGTCCGGAAGAAAAAAAGTATGAGATATTCATGCGTATTTTCTTTGCGGATACATTTCAGGCAATTTATATATTCGGCTCTGTCATCGTTCCTGATTATCAGGAGAGGAAGTTCTTTTTGTAGAAGGATACGATTTGCAAGCAGGCGTCCTATGCGCCCGTTTCCATCCCTGAAAGGATGGAGATATTCGAAATAACCATGAAATAAACCGGCTACAACCATGGGGTGGATTCCTTTTTCAAGTGCTTTTTCTGTTGATTCCAATAGATGGGGGACTCTTTGTATTAATTCTTCGTGATCGCCGAATATTGTATCTCCCGCACACATATCAACATCTGTATATTCACCGGGAGTAGCTCCGGGATGCCTGTAGGCAAGCGTATGTTCAGTCAGGATGAAATGTAACTTTTTAATATACTCTTCAGTCAGGGGACCTTCTAAGTTTTTGATCATGTATTCGTATGCACTGAAATGATCCAGTATTTCAAAAGCTTCAACTAATGGTTTTCCTTGCGGAATCATACCTAATCCCTTTTCTTTCAGGATACGTGTTTCATCTACCGAAAACGAATTACCTTCGATGGCACAGTTGTGTGTTGAGAAAAGAATTTCATTGTAGGTAATGAAATCCTCTTTTGAGAACCTGTCAGAAATCTGTTCTTTATATTCTTTGACCAACTGGTCATATTCTTTTATTTCGTTTTCGTACATAGATCGAATCTTCTATTGTTTGACTGAATGCAAATATATGCCTTATATTTGTATTTTGGTGCTTCAATAGGATACAAAAAAAGAGGCTGTTCTGCACAGCCTCTTCCTATATAAAGAATAAACTCCTTATTCTCCTTTTTCAATTTGCTCCTGTACGATTGCATCTACCACGGCAACGGTTGTCAGGTTGAGGATGTCGCGGGTAGAGCTTTCTACGTCGGTGAAGTGGATCGGTTTGTTCAATCCCATCTGGA